>ENA-ORTL01000017-ORTL01000017.1-human-gut-metagenome-genome-assembly--contig:-NODE-17-length-303997-cov-14.1708_pt1 | contig 303997 bp, 260 predicted proteins | sample MGYA00241916_ERZ509196 | MGnify/ENA primary metagenome ERZ509196 (study PRJEB26280, sample SAMEA2338844) | human gut metagenome | biome: human gut; feature: human-associated habitat; material: faeces... | reverse complement strand
ATAATTAGAGATATTACAGCAAAATGGTTTCAGGGTATAGCCCCTGAAACCATTTTGTCTACAGTCTGAAGTGACAAACATCCCTGTCTGTCACTTTCCTTTAAGTTTTGTGCAGTTTCACCATTTAGGATTATGCATAATCACCATGTTCTGTCTCTGCTGCGGCTGGGGATATCCGGGACTTTCCGGGGCTTAAAGCAGTTTCAATTTTCCGAACACCTCTGCCAGCTTTGGCGGCATGGCTTCCACCAGCTTATCCGACATTTCCCGGGGTGTGTCCTTCATGCCTCCCAGAACCCACTTCACCGTCATGTATACGGAGCCCTGGCAGTACATCTCCAAAAGGAACTGAAGCTCCCGGCCCAAAGGCTGGCTGGTTTTTCTTGCAATCAGGTCCGTATAAAACTGGAGAATCAGTTCAAAATCATGTTCCTTTAATGAGTTCCTGTCATCGGAGCGGAACGCTTCTGTGAAAAACACCTTTTCATTGAGAATGAACTCAAACTTCCGGGTCAGGCTCTCCCCCACCGTATGCCCCATGCCAATCTGCTCAAAAGACTGAAGCACCAGCTTGTCAAAATACCAGTTTATCAGATCGTACTTGTCCAGAAAATTCCGGTAAAAGGTCTGCCGGGTCACACCGCAGCCCTCCACAATATTTTTGACCGTAATCTTATCCACGGGCGCTGTCTTCATGCACTCCTTAACGGATTCAGCCAGCTTGTATTTTGTTTTCTCCTGCTTTCCTGTAACGGCCATGGTATTCCTCCTGCGGCAGGTACTGCACGGAAACCCTCCGGTACCTGTGTATTTTGTAACATATCCCTGCGCCACAACAGGCAGTGCAGCCCTGGTTGCGCTGCACTGCCCGCTGCTTCTATGGACAGTATATCAAATTTTGAGACAGGCTTCTACCTGTTTTTGAAAATGCTTACCATTGCCTTCCACATCTGTACCAGCACATTCCACATCCGCCTTAAGGGGCTTTCCTTGGCCTTTTCCACCTCTGCATCCGCGGTCTTGGCCGTGTCGTCGTCCACGCTGATCTCATCGGTGCGCATGACAATCTGCAGTGTCTTGGGCGGTTTGTTCCGGTCCGAGGTAAAGGATACCTTGTCTGCGGACGGATCCATAAACAGGAAACGGTTATCTGTATCAAACTTATCCAGCTCATTGTCAATGGTATCCTTCATGGTGCGTCCGGCCTGGCGCATCACCGTGGTGCTGTCCAGGATGTTCAGGCTTTTATCCAGAAGTTCCATACTGCCGCGCAGGCTGTCCCTGGCAGCCGCGTCAAAATCATCGCTGCTGTCTTTTAATGTGTTCTGGATGATAGTCAGGGTGCTGATTCCATTGTTGAGTGCATCTGTGGTACGCCTTACCAGTTCCTGGGAGTCATCCAGGGCAGTCTGGAGATCCGGATAATATACGTCCAGAGAATCATTGAGGGCCTTTAAATCCTCAATCAGATAATCCATATTGTCAACTATCTCGGCGCTGTATTTCGCAGAATCAGACGTGTCATCCATCAGGTTCGCCATCTTGTCTGTCAGGGATTTGCTCCGGGCAGATAAATCCTGAAGGACTGCCACCTTGTCATACAGGGATTGTTCAATGGCTATCGCGGCTTCTGCGGCGGCCTGCTGGTCGATACTGCTTACCAGAGGGATGTTTTTCTTCTCTATGGATGCGGTGGCCGCCAGGCCTGCCAGGCCGGTGTTTCCTGTATTTATGGCAGAGCTAATAGCAGTGCCTGTATCCGGGGTGTTACTGCCGGAGTTTCCGCTGGAATTTCCGCTGGAATTTCCACTTTCTGCTGCGCTTGCGCTGCTGCTCCCGGTTGCGCTTCCGTTGGTGCTCTCGCCTCCGGTTGTATTTCCGCTTCCGGCTCCAGTTCCGCTTCCGTCCGTACTTGCGCCTCCGGTTGTATTTCCGCTTCCGCTCCCGGTTGTGCTTCCGTCCGTACTTCCGCCTCCGGTTGTATTTCCGCTTCCGCTCCCGGTTGTGCTTCCGTCCGTACTTGCGCCTCCGGTTGTATTTCCGCTTCCGCTCCCGGTTGTGCTTCCGTCCGTACTTCCGCCTCCGGTTGTATTTCCGCTTCCGCTCCCGGTTGTACTTCCGTCCGTGCTTGCGCCTCCGGTTGTATTTCCGCTTCCGGCTCCAGTTCCGCTTCCGTCCGTACTTCCGCCTCCGGTTGTATTTCCGCTTCCGGCTCCAGTTCCGCTTCCGTCCGTGCTTCCGCCTCCGTCCGCATTTCCGCTCCCGCTCCCAGTTCCGCTGGTGCTTCCGTTTCCGTCTGTGCTTCCGCTTCCTCCGGCACTTCCATCCGGGTTATCTTTCCCCTCCGTACTGCCGCCGGAATTTCCGCTTCCCTGGTCATTCCCCTGATTATTATTCTGGGTGTTTTCCTGGCTGCTGCCTCCGCCGGATGACGAATGGCTCCCGCCATTTGATGTCCCGTAATCCACATCCTCCATGTTTTCCAGTTCTTCCTCATCCAGCTCCTCGTCATAGAGCCTTCTGGCCTTGGTACTGGAACTCTTATACAGACTGAGATACGTCAGCAGTGTGTCCTGGGATGCCTGAAGCTGGGTATCCAGCGCAATGATGGATTCCATGGTCTTCTGGAGTTCCGGCAAATCGCTGCTGATACCGCCTGCGCTGTTTTCTATGTTCTTAAGTCTGGTCTGCAGCTTTCTCAAAGGGTCCTGCATGTCTCCCAGCGTGTTGACAATGTCATTCATGCTGCTGTGAACCACCTCGGCACAGTCCTTGGCCGTCTGCAAATGGGGAATCATGGTATCCATCTGCTGTGACACCGATGTAAGCGCTGCCAGCGTCTGGTCATTTCCGGCCAGTATGCTGTCCTTGGAATTACTCCACTTCTGTCTGGCGCTCTCCGCTGAGTCCATACCCTGGCGGACCTGGTTCACGCCCTGCCGCATGTTCTCCACAGACTTTGCCATCTGCTCCAGGCTGTCGTAAAGCTCATCCCCTGCATCCTGCCACGTATCCTTGGCTTCCTTCAGGTCCTTGATATGTTCCAGATCCTCCACCGTACCCGGTACCATGGCCATAATCACGCCAATGGTCTCAAAGCTGTCCGTGCCGATGCGCACCGTGTAATCCCCGTCCTCCCCGGGGAGGGCGGTAAATACCACCGCTGTGGTTTCACCCAGGTTCTGGGTCTGGGACCCTTCAGCCTCCACGCTGTAGCATTTGCTCATATCCACGGGCACAGCCACCATAAGCATCATGTTGTTGCGGTAATACTCCCCGGCATTGTCATTGGGCTCTGCCTTCACATTGATCTCAATCAGCCCGGAAGCTCCTGCCAGCTTATCGCCGTCCATGGGTACACCGTTCAGCTTGTAAGATACGTCAAAGTCCCAGGGCAGTACCATCATGCCTTTATCCACAGCGCATTTAAAATAAAATCTTCCCCTCTGGTCCTCCGGAAGCTGCCACGTCACCATTCCGTCCCCCAGCACAGGTTCGATGCTGTTAGACATGTTAATCACATTTTCATAGGTTCCGTAATCCGTAAATTCCGTCTGGCCGTTGAGGCCCACCCCCTTTACCACATTAATCTTATCCACCCTGCCGTAATAGTCCAGGTTCACATACATGGTTTCATCCACGTCCACAGAAGGCTGTGCTCCGTATACAGGCGCGCTGCCAGTGCCGGTGCAAAGCATGACAAAGACCATTCCCGCTGCCATGATTCTCTTATATTTCATTTTCATTGCTTTCCACCTCCGCTGGTTCTAAATCAGTCCGTTTCAATGCGGACGCCTTGTTGACAATGGTACCTATTCCTGCCTTTATCAGGGCTTTGCGCTTTTCATGGCGCCGTTTCAGATACTTCTGCAGGCGGTCCCATTCATTGCTGGTAATGATACGGTCAAAGAGCACCAGAAGGGCCGGCAGCACAGTCAGCACCAGAATCACGCTGAACAGCGCCCCCCGTCCAATCAAATGGCCCAGGTCCCCTATAGCCGCTGTGGTTGATATGAAATGAATGATATATCCAGCCAATATGATAATGGTTCCCGAAGTAAAAATAGAGGGACAGGACAGCATCAGCGCCTGGATACACGCTTCCTTCTTCTCCAGGGACTTTCTACAGGACACATAATTGTTGGTGAGCAGAATGGAATAATCCACCGTGGCTCCCAGCTGGATGCTGCTCACTATGATGTACCCCATAAACACCATGGTATCCCCTGCCAGGTAAGGCATGGCCATATTGAGGAAAATCGCAGCCTCAATGGGCACCATGACAATCATAGGTATGGCAAAGGACCGGAAGCTGAACATGACCACCAGGAACACGCCCAGCATGGATAACAAGTTTACCCTGGAATTATCCGCCGTAATCGTAGTCTTGATATCCTGTGTGGAAGGTGTTTCCCCCACCAGATAGGAATTCTCCGGATAATACCGCTCCAGAATATCCCGTATTTCATCCGCGCCCTTAAATGCCTGGTCGCTCTCTGTCTTGGTCCGTATGTAAATAAGCATCCTGCAGTAATCCTTTGTGTGGAGCTCACTGGTAACGGAATATGGCAGGAACTCCTCGGGTATTCCCTCCGGAAGGGTATTGGACATGGACGTCACACTTTTCACATAGGGAAGATCCTCTATCTCATCTGACATCTCTTTCTCCGTTACAGCCGAAGTATTGGGATACATGGCCAGCATCATATTGCTTCTTCCAAATTCCCGGGAGATTACCTGGTCATCCGCATAGACCTGGGTTCCCTCGCTGGCTCCCACCGCACTGTTGCCGTACAGGAAATCATTCATTCCCTGGGCCACATAAGCGGGCGGCGCCAGAATCAGCATAATGATAAGGGATGCGTAACGCACCCTGTAGACCCATTCGCTGAATTTCCGGAAGGAGGGCAGGAAAGGACGGTGCCTGGTCTTATCATTCCACCTGGAAAATTTGAGAATCATAGCCGGCATAAAGAACAGCACGGTTATAAGGCTGAACACAATTCCCTTTGCCAGCACCAGTCCCATATCAAATCCAATGGTAAACTTCATGGATACCAATGCCAGAAAGCCCACCACCGTGGTCAGGCTGCTGGCAAATATGGAGTTGATGGCAGCGTCAATGGCATTGATCATGGCCTGTTCTTCTGAGAGCCCCTTCTGCTTTTCCCTGGAAAATGCATCCAGCAGGAAAATAGAGTAGTCCATGGAGGTGGCCAGCTGCAGCACCATAGCCACATTATTGGTGAGGAACGAGACTGTCCCGATAAAAATATTCGTGCCCCGGTTCAGCAAAATAGCCACACCCATAACCAGCAGAAAAAGGAATGGTTCCGACCAGGCGGTGGTACTGATGCACAGCACCGCAAATATCATAATGACGGCAACCGTAAGAATGAGGTTCATCTCGCTCTCCACATTTTCCGTCAGGGATTTGTTCTGTACAGCCATTCCCACATAATATCCCTTATCCCCTGTAATAGCTTTCATCTCATCAATGGCCTGGGATGTCTTCTTTGCCGTATCCCCCTGGTCAAAGGTGATGTCCATAACAGCACATCCGTCCTTGTAGTAGTCCTCAATATCCTTCTGGCGTATAAAATCCTCGCCTGAATAGATATTTACCGTACTGTCGCACCAGAGAATCTGGTCCACCCCGTCCACTGCTTCCAGTTTATCCTTGTACTGCTTTGCCTCATACAGGCTCACATCCTTAATCATCAGCCTGGCAGTGCCCGGATAGCCGAATTCATCCTCCATCAGGTCCAGTCCAATACAGGATCTGGCCGATGCAGGCAGGTACTCCGTCAGGTCATAATTCACATTTACAAAAAGCATCGCTATCAGGGAGAAAACACACCCTGCCACAAATACGCTCTCAATCCAGCCTTTTTTATGTATGATAAACCGGGCCATACGGAAGGAAAACTTATCCCCCTCCTGCGGCTCCCGGCCTTTTACCCTGTGCATTCTGTCCTTGATTCTGCCAAACAGCTTCTGTCCCATATTTCCATGCTCCTTATGCTGCCGCCCATTGCGGCTGTGCCCTGCAGGCCTTATACCCTGTGCCGCGCAATTCTGCTGCGGTATTTCTGCTGCGGTATTTCTGCTGCGGTATTTCTGCTGCGGCGTTTCTGCTCCGGCATTACCGCTGCGAAATTTCCGCTCCGGCGTTTCTGCTCCGGCATTACCGCTGCGAAATTTCCGCTCCGGCGTTTCTGCTTCGGCATTACCGCTGGGATATTTGCGCTCCGGCAATTTGCTTCAATATTCCTCCACAAAATCCTTACGCTCACCGCATCAGAATCACCACAAAATATTGCTTCCCGTCCTTTTCCCTGTGGGCCATCCCCAGGCTGCGGTAATATTCCAGGGAATACTTCCGGTCGGTCTTTGACTGGAAACGTTTATCCAGCTTTTCCTTTATTTTATCAAAGGCCTCTGACGCGTCCTCACAGTCCCTCACGTACAGCTCCAGACAGGAAGCACTCCTTCTGTAGTTGATAACGGAGAGGTAATCGTTAATGGTACCTTCTCCGGGAATCCTGTCATCTGCATAGCCCCCTGCCATGGCTCCCTCCAGCCTGTGGTCCGCCGCCTTGTTGAGGGTCATATCCATCTGAAAGCCCGCGTACCGGTCATAGACACGGTGCATATCACCGTCATATTCATCCTCACGGTCCGGGTATTCCTCAAAGAATAAATCCTTCTTTTCCTCATTCAGCTGGTCAAACAAATCCTGGGCCATATGGTCGTAGCATCCTGCGTCATAAGCCCCTCCGCCTGTATTTTCCACCCAGCCGGCCGAAACCAGGGCTCCCTGTGCTGAAAACTCGTATTTCCCGTTATCCAGTATCAGCTCTCCCAGGTTCATGCCCCCATCTTCGTGGAAGTAATACCACTCCCCGTCCACTTCCCGCCAGCCTGTAACCATGGCCCCATTTTCATCCATGTAATAGGACCTTCCGTCTGCCTGCAGCCATCCCCTGTGTAAAGTTCCATCCGGTTCCAGCCAATACCATATTCCCTCTGTCTGGTTCCAGCCCGGTACAAATGAAAGGCTTATCTCCTGCGCCTGCTCATCTGCCAGAGCCGTCACGGGTCCGGTCCCCTCAAAGGCCCACAGAGCTCCCGCAGCAGCCAGAATGACTGCACATATTCTATATCTCATGCCATTTGCCCCCGTTCCTTATATATATATCCATTATACACCTTTTATACTGTTAAACAACGTCCATTTTGTTAATTGACTTTTGTTTATTTATTGACTATAATGGATTATAATAAATTATGGCAAAAATACAATGATTAATTTCCTTCATTTTGATGGTTAATCAACATTTTTTCCATTTTTGTGCAAAATACAATTGTTAAATCTTTGTAAATACACGCAAACCCATATAAACAAAAGGAGGAACAGATAATGGGCATTGAACCTGTGGACCGCCGGGTGCGTAAGACCCGAAGACAGCTTCGTGAATGTCTTATAACATTGCTCAAGGAGAAAAAGGTCCAGGATATCACAGTTCGGGAGCTGACCGACATGGCGGACTTAAACCGGGGCACCTTTTATCTCCACTATAAGGATGTGTTTGACCTTCTGGAAAAAACAGAAGCCGAGCTCCAGGAAGATTTCAACCAATTGGTCTGTAAACATGACGCCGTGGATCTAAAACAGCGCCCTTCTGTCATATTCAATGAAATATATTCCTTAGTATATGATAACGCGGACCTGATTGAGATTCTTCTGGGGGAAAACGGGGATTTGAATTTTGTAAACCGTCTGAAACAGCTCATACGTGAAAAATGCCTGAAGGACTGGATGGAGGTATTCCGCTCCGGCAATGCAGCTGCCTTTGACGCATTCTTCTCCTTCATCGTGTCAGGATGCATCGGCCTGGTACAGTACTGGCTCCAGACAGGCCTCAAGGAAACACCGGAACAAATGGCAAAGCTGACAGAACACATCATCACCAAGGGAATCGGTGTCCTGGAAATTGATCCCTACGTATAATGACACCTGAACTGTTTCCATTTCCTAAAAATAGAGTCATGTGTGCGCAGTGGCATGTATATCCACAAACCGGATGAATTTTTCTCCATGTTATGATATGATGGGAAATAAACCACAACAGAAAACAGGAGAATACAATGGAAACACGAATTGAATACAGCCCCAAAGCAATGGTCCGCATCCGCAAAGGACAGGGACGTTCCCTGAAAGCCGGAGGCGCCTGGATTTACGACAATGAGATAGAGAGTGTCAATGGAGCCTTTGAAAACGGCGATATGGTAACCGTGGAGGACTTTGACGGATATCCCCTTGGTACCGGCTTCATCAATACCAAATCCAAGCTGACGGTCCGCATGATGTCCCGCAGAAAGGATACGGTCATTGACAGCGATTTTCTGGAAATGCGGGTGCGCAGTGCCTGGGACTACAGGAAGGCTGTGACAGATACCTCCAGCTGCCGCGTCATATTCGGGGAAGCCGACTTTCTGCCCGGTATTGTCATAGACAAATTTTCAGATGTGCTGGTAGTGGAATCCCTGGCCCTGGGAATCGACCGACTGAAGCCGGTCATTGTGGACAAGCTCAGAAAGGTCATGGCGGAGGACGGGATCACCATCCGTGGTGTCTACGAGCGCAGCGATGCCAAGGTCCGTCTGCAGGAGGGAATGGAGCGCCATAAGGGATTCATGGGAGATGCATTTGACACCAAGGTGGAAATCCTTGAAAATGGAGTCCGGTATATGGTGGATGTGGAGGACGGCCAGAAAACCGGCTTCTTCCTGGACCAGAAATACAACAGGCTGGCTGTCCAGAATCTCTGCCGCCGCATTCAGCCAAAGCAGGTGCTGGACTGCTTTACCCACACCGGGTCCTTTGCCCTCAACGCCGGTCTGGCAGGGTCCGCACATGTGCTGGGCGTGGACGCCTCGGAGCTGGCAGTAAACCAGGCCAGGGAAAACGCTGCCCTCAACGGCCTGACAGAACAGGTTCAGTTTGAGTGTGCCGATGTCTTCGACCTTCTTCCCAGGCTGGAGCAGGAAGGCCGCAAATACGACGTGGTTATCCTGGATCCGCCTGCATTTACAAAGTCCAGAAATTCCATTAAAAATGCAGTCAAGGGCTACCGCGAAATAAACCTGAGAGGCATGAAGCTGGTAAAGGACGGCGGCTATCTGGCCACCTGTTCCTGCTCCCATTTCATGGACCCGGAACTGTTTACCAAAACCATACGTGAAGCAGCGGGCAATGTACACAAACGGCTCAGGCAGGTGGAGTACAGGACCCAGGCAGCAGACCATCCCATTTTGTGGGCGGCGGACGAGTCTTATTACTTGAAATTCTATATTTTTCAGGTTTGTGACGAGAAATAGGTTTAAAAATAAAAAATCCCTGAATACCGGTATGAGATGCAATGTACGCCATTGCCGGTATTTTGGGGATTTTTCTTTTATTTTCCATGAACAAAAGGCAGGAAAAACGGATAAACTATAAGTGAGATTAGATGATAAAAAGATGCATTACTGTATGTATGTGGTTGTAGGGTTATGGCTGCAGGTTTATGACTGTACACTTATAGCTGTGCATTTCATAGAAAGGACCGGACATGATTATACTCATTATATTCCTGATACTGACTGTTCTATCCATTCTGGTCTGCTGTTTTGTGGCAGGCTCAACGCCTTATGACAGGGAGGCAGATGATGAGGCGCAGCTGGAATTTCTGCGTAAGTATAGGGAGTCAAAAAACAGGTGAACTGAATTCCTTCTATTTTCAAACCACTTTCCCACTTTCCCATTTTCCAGCCAGACGCATATTTTCCCGCGGATTCTCCCGTGGAACATGTCGATTACCGGATCCAGTCCAAAGGTGCACACGATGGTTCCAATGCCGATCTCCCCGCAAAAAAACGCCAGGACTACGCAAACCGCATCCAGGAATACCTTGGCGGGTCCCAGATTCATCCCCCTTTCATAGAGATCCACCACCAGATCATCGCTGGGATTGGTAGGGAATACGCTGATGATATAGCAGGCCACTGCAAATGCCACCACCACGCCTGCCGCCATGATAAGCAGGATAGCTGCCAGCCCTGTACCCTGTATAGGCGCCAGAACTGTCTTCCACATATCCGTAAATATACCCAGAAAAAAGGACGAAATAAATGTCTCCAGCCTCGGATATCCCTTTCTGATAAAAGCGGCCAGAAATACCACCAGAAAAGCGGTTGTATAAATGGCAAGGGATGTATTGATATTTAGCCATTCTGCCAGGGAAATACACTGGCGCCCAGGTTGACGTTGATGGTCAAGACCACGCCCATGGGTATGATTCCCACGCCGATGGCATAAAGCCCCAAATTGCAGGCCCATTCTTCGGGCGTCATAGATTTCCACTCTCTCAGACTCATGATTCATCCTGCCTTATCACAACATTATCCAGACTGCTGTGGTACGCCTGTCCCCTGAAATTCTCCAGCGTCATATCCCAGCATTCCTCCACATACAAAGCATGGCTGAAATCATGTTTCTCCGTCCCCTTAAATTTAACCTGGCAGTTCCGCAGAATCACATGGTCGGCTCTGCGCATATAAAATTCTGAAGTCTTGATCTCCTCTATCCTCTGTCCGTATCCCGGACCCAAATCGTACATTCCTTTGGGCCATTTGCTCTTGGCTCTGCACCACACGCACATTCTCAAAAAGAATAGCCTCAATATGGTTTCCCCGGCTTCCCGACAGGAATACGCCGTTTTCAGAGTCGCAGGTTATGTTGGAAAACCGCACATTGGTAGAATGCTCCGGGTCAATACAGTCAGAATTAGCCACATTCAAATCATTTAAAATCGGAAGGCCCCATATGAGCACATCGTCACAGCCAGCCGGATGCAGGGTCCAGAAGGGAGCATTTCTCATAATTACATCCTTAAATGAGATTTGATTGTAATACTCCACATAGACCAGCATAGGGCGCGGATAAAAATCATCCGTCACATAATACAGGCTTACTTGCTTCACGAAAGCATAGGCATTTCCGTCGATGGTTCCTTCTCCGAATACGGCTATGTTGTCAGCATCTTTTGCGTAAATAAACACATTAGGAAGGTTTCAGGGTCACCGGAGTTCCCACCTGTTCCAGATACAGCTCTACGTTTTCCTTTAAGATAATGGAGCCGGAATAAAAATGCTTTCCGCCCTCTACCCACCCCCACCCCCTCTTCCTCCTCCAGCCTTACTGCCGGCATCAATCGCTGCCTGGATAGCAGGCGCATCATCTGTGATGCAATTCACCTTTGCGCCAAAATCAAGCGCATTAAAAGTCATAGTCAAACACTCCTTTCCTCTGTCCTACACAGCGCCGACCAGGGTTGGAATCACCATAGAGAACCAGGGCACATAGGCCACCAGCATCACCTCCACATCAATGCCCGCCACGGAACAGCCGGAAAAAGAGGGCCGAACCCACCAGCGGGGTAATATTACCGATACCCAGGTTCATGATTATCATGATACCAAAATAAATGGGATGTATGTGTGAATACGTCATAGCGCACTTGATGTTTTTGTATATTTACTATAAAATATTAAGGGAGGGGGTGGGAGTAATTGATCGACAAATAAAAAAAGGGTGAGGTATGTCAATGTCAGAAACTAATGATGAAATAGAAATCTGCATCCCGGACCTACTACATTCCATCTGGGAGCTTCGTTGGATTGTATTATTACTTATTATACTGGGAGGCATAGCTGGCGCTATTCTGTCCTGGGACAGCAGTCCCTCTTACAAAGCAAGAGCTTCGATGATAGTAAATGCCAGAAATATTAATGACCTATATCAAAATGGGTCGGATGTTCCCAGAAATGAAGATATCCAAATAGCGAGAAATCTTGTAAAAACAGTGCAGCTTTTAGCAACAAGCAACCGTGTTCTGGAGTTGGTATTGGATACGGATGAATACAGCAATATTCCTCTGGAAGAATTAAAACAGGACATTTCTGTAACAGCTGAAGATGACACTACTTTTTTATGGCTTACCCTAAACTGGGAGAATCCACAGCAGGCCATATACATACTGAATCGTCTTATGGACGTTTTGCCTGAGGTAATGCTGGAGGTAATGGATATCGGCTCAGTTAATGTTATTGATACTGCGCGGCAGGCTCAGGGAGTATCCCTTTCATCTCAGCGAAATGTGGTAATTGGCATAGCTGTTGGTTTGATTTCAGGCTGTATTCTAGGCATTATCTACTATTTGTTCATGCCCAAAATACGTAACAGCAGTTCCTTGGAAGCTCTTGGCCTAGACATAATCGGCGAGATACCGTTTATTGAGTCTGATAAACATACCACTGAGGAGTTTCTGGTTAATAAGAATGTTCCTGAGGAATATCAGGTGGCATATGGACGGCTAGCCGCTGTCTTCTACTATTTGACCGAAAAAAACAAACAGCAGATAATTGCGGTGACTTCCAGCATTCCAGGGGAAGGAAAGTCAACCGTTGCCTATAATCTGGCTCTTCGTCTAACAGAGTTAGGATGTAAGGTTTTATTATTAGATTTTGATTTTAAAAAAGGGGTTCTTTATCAATTTGCCAGAAAAACAAAACCAAAAGATGGCGATAAACGCACTGAGCCCCGCATAGGAGAAAATCTAAGACAGCAAGTAGAACAGATGTATAATGGTATTTACACCATACAGGGGTTCTCTCAAAAAAATATCTTTCAGATTGATAATCAGATTTTTCCAGCCATTCAATCCATGAAAGATACATATAACTATATTCTAATTGATACGCCTCCAATAGGTACTCTGTCTGATGTACAGCTAATGCGCGGGCTCATGGATAGTGTTGTTTTAGTTGTTCGTCCTGACTGGGTATTACGCAGCGCCGTGGAGGATTCTCTGGACTCCCTGAAGAAATCCGGAATCCCGGTAACTGGCGGTATAGTAAATGGTAAAATACCGTTAATTGGAAACACCTTAAAACGCAATATTCAATCAAAAAATTCTTAAATCCCTGGAGGTCCGCCCCTGGCTTGGACCTCAGGGATTTTCTTTCGTTTTCATAAGCAAAGGTTTGTAAGATATCCCATAAGTACCTACCCGCTTCCATCAGCCCAACCTGCCACAACAAACGCATATCATCAAGCATAAAACTGTCTGCATTTTAACATTATAATAGAATACATACGAAAAACAATCCCCCCTATTAGCGTTCCTAACGTATTAGTTACAATATCATCAATCTGGAAATGACCTCGTTCTGTAATCAACTGTATCATTTCAATGATACAGCTCAGACAGAATCCCAGAATGGAGCATACAAACGGATTCCTCAACTGTTTCCATTTTAGTGGAATAAAGATTCCAAAAGGGATAAAAAGAAGTACATTCTCAATCACATATGCATTTGCTCTGGGTCCGCCTAATGTATCAAAGAACTTAAAACTTATTCCTGTACGCGACCCTGGTTCACGCTCAAATATGGTTATGATAAAAAGCATTATAAGGTAGCTAGTGAATAGGGTGCTGCATATAGGTTTTTTGTAACGACGTATACATAAAATAGTTATCAGATATAACAGAATACCCAATAAAAAAGCTAAGGGAAGATATTGCATTTCTTTAAATATATCCTGAAAAATGTAATGAATGGTTTTAGGAAATAGCGAATTCAAGAGGTCGGCTCCTTTTAGACATGGTCTGGGAAATTGGGAAAGATATGTTCCTTTGCCTTTATATAAATGTATTTTATCACAAGATTAAAGAAGTGTATTTCTTTATATAGGTAAAATTTTAGACTTATTACTGTCAAGTAATTATCGGCATTTTTTTCATATCAGATTCTCCCATGCTTTTTTAACTCCTTATGTCCACTGGGAGCGGTCATACCAAATGTAAACTCGCTCCCACTCCGGAGTAAACGTGGTGGTATCCGACCATTGCCAGAAATTTTCTTCGGTCCCCATGCGTGTTTTCCCAAAAAACTGACATATAGCTAGTGTATTGACCAGTTTATATTCAGTCAAATCACTTTTCTCAGGATAAGCCAAACCTGAGATAGAGCTATATCAGTTTAATTCTAGCATTGTCAGTAGTGAACTGCCATTGGATATATGAAGTGTGCTTATTACGGTCACTTTCCCATGCTGCCAGTTCCTGGCGGAGCAAAATTATCTCCTTAATCCTACGAGACAGACATTGGCGAGCCATTACGTTAAGCTCTATTTCGGCAATGTCCAACCAACTCCCATGTTTTGGGGTATAATGAATTTCCAGTCTTTTGGCAATTCTTCGGGCTTCCGGGGCAGGGAATGCCCTATACAGGGATGAAATGGCATGGATATTTAGATTATACATGACGAGTATGATATTATCGCGGTCAGGATAGCTGACATCTACCAGATATCGGATCTCATCAGCCCAGTCAACAGCTGTACAGTGTTTCCGGACGCTGACATGGCGCACACCTCCCAGCGGTTCCACGAATACAAATATGCTGCAGGTGCCGTTCCTGATATATTCATAATCAATCTTCCGGGTATCCCCTGAACGCATGTGTAATGGATCCCTGGTTTCCCCCAGCAGCTGGTATGGCTTTTCATCCATGCATAATACAGTAATATCTGGGTTGTAGGGCAGTTCATAAAGGTCCAGGATATCTTCCATACAAGATACTAATTCTGCATTTCCCTTTAGCGGAATGCACCAGTAGGCATTTTTGTGAGGTCGAAGTTCATTTTTTTAAGTCTGGCATATGGTTTTCCTTTTTACTGGAACATTAAGCTCAATGCGGGCTTTTTCCTCCAGGAGCCGGATTATCAAGCGTGAATGCCCCTCTGGGGCTGGATCACAGGCCATCTGGATGATGCGTGCCTCAGTACGTACGTCCATCTTTCATAATGCAGCGCTGGAATTTGGACTGATGTTGTACCGGATGATATCTTTTATACCATTTTTGACATAAGACTGGATAACATTTGTTATGGTAGTGGGGCAGACAGCATATCTGTGTGCAAGCTGGGAGTGAGTAAGCCCCGTCCCGTGAACCTCATCCAGTTCAAGCAATATCTGGCATCGTTTTATAGCAGTCTTACAGTTTTTCTTGTCACTAATTATTTTGTATAGTGTATCTCTCTTGCCATCTGTGAGCTTAATGATATATGTTTTAGGTCTTGCCATAGCCACCACCGCCGATTCTTTTTAGTATATCACGGAATGGTATTTTATAGAATCATTATTTAGCTGAATATAACTCGGTCAGTACACTAGATAGTCGTACATAATGAATTGAATTAACCTCTTTTCAAATCCTATATATTCCCCGCGCTCCTTTCGCACTTCGTCACTCTGTCTCCTACCAATATTCCTAACAATCCGGGGCAGATTCGTTTCAGTATGTAATACCCTAACATTCCGCACAATACCCCTATCATCGGTTTTATGAAATACATGATGCTGTATGTCAGCACGGTATTTTCATAGAAAAACCCGATAATCGTATATATAAACCTATGCGTCAGGTAAATAAAGAACGTTGTTGGTGCCAGCAACCTCATCATCTTTCCCTCAGGAACAAGGAACTTGGATATCTTTACGACATAAAGAACTGCAACAAGGATAAATAGTCTGTGGAACAGTGTCCATCTGATCACAAAATCCAAGATTGCCGCTACGACAAATGCCAGCGTTGCCGCCCAGACATTCACTCTATCCATAACTTTCATATGGATATCATATTTAACGATATAATATCCGAAGATCCAGAGTACAAGTGCATATGTATGAAGTCCGTAGAGCGTATATGTGTTCTCACCATATGTTGATATACACCCGAACCAAATGATCAGATTGAAGATCATCATCACCTTCGGCAACCTGTCGATCAGCCACTTGATTACTGATGCCAGAATATTCAGCAGGAACAGATCTCTTAAAAACCACAGCAGCGATAACTCCGGCTTGCATTCGCCTACCAATCCCAGATATGCATTCAGCCAGTCGAACACGGAATAACTGAAATAATCCGGAATACTGCTTGCGGGAGAATCCAAAAGCACGATCCGCATCATCATCATCAGGATCCACAAAGTATTGAAGATCACATACGGAACCAACAGGCTCCTGATCTTCTTGACCATATTCTGCTTCCAAGTGTACTTCATCGAGCGATAAAATAACATGGACGAAACCAGAAAATAAGTCGGTACCGCACTGTCACAGACGATCTTACTCATAAAATAAGTAAGAGCAGATATCAGCTTTGACCCCCCCCCCCCACAGCAATCCAGACCGGCGAATCTGTCGGAGTATGAATGGACGAAGCACACACCGAAGCACATAATCACCTTCATAATTTCTATGCGCTGAGATTCTTCATTTGATATAGTGTATACATCTTTCATCAATTTACCTCTTTCTTATTTGGTTCTGGATTAAATCTAATGTAGTCTCTTCAGCTTGCCTAGCATCTGCTTGAGCATGCTGATTACAAGCTTCTCTCTTAGTAGAAGCAACGCTACTCCATACACCGCAGCCCCTACAGCAATTTGTATAATAGTAATCAAAATGCTTCCGCTGTGCCCTTGACCAATAAGCAAAACAATCACTAGCATCGCAGCCGCAGATACAATTTGCTTTGGAAGATACCTTAGAAACATAGAAATCGGCACATATTCCTTACTCATATAGAAGTAGCAGATGCATATTGAACTTTCACCTATAAGAGTTGCAACAATTGCTCCAACCGACTGAAATTTGGGTATCAAAATCAAATTAAAAACGAAATTTGTCACTGCTCCTACTATGACGCCAGTTGTGCTACGCACTCTTTGTCCGGATGGAATTAAATACTGAGCAGACAAAAAATTATGCATGCTCAGAATCAAAACCAATGAGCTTTCTATCACCAGAAGAATGATTACCTTGTCATACCCATCTCCAAAAAACCACGGCACAAAATTGTTAGCGATTCCTGCGATACCAAAGACCATTGGAATACTCAACGTAACCATAAACGCTAAAGCATTTTCCAATTTCTCCCGTATCTCATCAAAACGTTCCGCTGAGAAAAGGTATGACATCCTGGCGGACATTACGGTATTGAGTGAAATAGTAACTGTGTAGCAAAGTTTTATTATTTTATTGGCCTGTTCATAAAATCCATTTTCTGCTGTGGTATCAGTAAACATCTCCAACATAACTTTATCAAGATATGAATATATCGAGGCTGCTGCTGTGGGAATAAAATAAACTAATGTCTGTTTAAAATGCGGCCCAATTTTAAGAGCTTGCAAATCAACTCTGTCAACCGTTTTTCGCAAAGGAAACCACATAGAAATATTACCGGCAAACTTGCTGACAGAAAGAATTGCTATGTATTTCCAGAGATCATTTTCATTTTTTACTAGCACGAACAGCAAAAGGACGCTGCTGAATTTAATAGCAACATTCCTCGCAACTATTGCATCAAATCTTTCTAGTCCACTGTAATACCAAATAATATCAAATCCAGCAGCAAGGAGCTCTACCGACAGGATTATAAAATATAGCTTATAGTCAGTTGATACCAGTATGAGAGCAATCCATGCCACAATGCAGATAATCGTTGAGATAATGCTGATTGCCTCAATTTCCCAAAAAGTACGGCTTCTCTTCTCCCTATCATCCCTACATTGTGCTATAGCTCGCTGTCCGTAAGTTGTTGTTCCCAATACTGCAAACATTGTAAAAAATGCCACGACTGAGGCAGTATAGCTATATATTCCTACGCGTTCTGGTCCTAAAATCCGTGAAATATAAGGAGCAGTAATCAACGGTGTTATTAATGTCAACACTTGATAAGCAGTATTTAAAATATAGTTTTTCTTGATACTCTGCGTCTTCATATAAGAAAATCCCCCACCAAAGTCTCTCCCTCATCAATGACATATGGACAATCCATTGGACATATATTTATATAAGACAGCATTACGGATTTTTAAGAATCCTTGCAACCACCCTTTTAGGAATAACCTTTCGAATAAAACACTTTAAATTGTATTTAAGAAACCTCTTTTTAAACTGACGTTCGATTGCTCCTCGATACCCGTATTTGTCCATCTGTTGGAAAAAAGTATCTCTGACTACTGGTCGTATCTGAGGTTTGCTAAGAGCTCTGTTACCGGGAATGGCATCCTTTGGATTAATGCTGTATATTACACAATCTTTTTCTATATGGGAGAGAATTTCTTTCCCTTTTACAGAATTTGTCAAAATCAAGGAAACTCCAAGCCTCATCTGTTCCTCGGGAATTCGATTATCATTGCATCGCCAATAATCAGCGACTGTAATATCAGCAACTCGTTCTGTCCCACAGTATTTACATTTGTAACAAGATTCTCGAAGGAAGAAATTATTATTGAAGCCAAGCATATAGGTGTCATAAGGCCCTTCAGACAGATGAGAGGTGCCGTCAGCGAATTCTAGTTTCATTTTAGCCCCCTCCCCCCTGCACCATCCGTTCTTTTCTTCCTTGGTACGAAAGAAAAGATTTGAGATCTTCTTATGATATCTTTTTTCCTGACTTTCAATATATGAATCAATCACCTTTTTACTCGCAACACCATGACATAAAACATCCATAGTAATCAGGTTTTCAAATCTTTTATTGTTTAGATAAGAATATAACCCAACGATTTGACATGCTGACCCAGTAAATAATACCAATCTTCCTTTTTTCAAAAAGCTTGCAATAGTTTTATATATTTCTCCAACCTCACTCTGATAATATTTACTCAGTCGAAATGGATCCAAATTATCCCTGCATTCAGTATAAGTGTGGTATACTCGGTTTATTTCAGGATCCCTAACTACACCAAATACCACTCCTCCGTTATCAAAAATATAGTCTGCTATAGCAGTAAATATGCCTCCAGAAGAACTAGACAAGAGGACATCTTTATCTTTGTGCCAGCCCATATAAAAATCCGATTCCGGATTCCGTACTGCACAGAGGATGGCCGGACATTTCTTTTCGCATTCATGACATTCAACGCACTTATCGACATCAATATACGGATAAAGAAATCCTTCAGGACTCTCAACCATTGTAATTGCATTTTTTCTGCATACCGAAGCACACATTGCGCAGCCGGTGCACACGCTTGTATCACATATATTAATCAAGTGGCAATACCTCCCTAAGCGTTGTAGCTAAATACTGTCTGGTTTTATATCTCTCCTCATTTAGTCGTTTTGTAGCTTCGTCAAATTCACACGCGCAATCATTTAAGTATATCAGTTCTTCAAAATTTCCACAAATACGGCTCTCTAGCCCAAGCTTCTTTAATAACTGAACTTTTCTCGAATCCTGTCCTTTCCCAATGTTGTAAAAAGGAACTCGAAAATTTACAGAAAACGCCGTGCCATGAAAAGAATCTGTAATAACTAATGATGCACATCGTATGTATGACAGAAAATCAAGCGGTCCAAAATCCGCATGCGTTTCGATATCCTTATCAAGAATATTGCTCAATGGAGAAACACAGACCACCTTTTTACCTAACTTTTTAGCCAGATCTTTAGCGTTCTTTACAAACTCATTTGCTGCCTTGAACCTGTTCAATGTGTACACAAAGATATAATCTTCGTCTACACTATAAGTTCCATCCAGTTTCCATCCCTCAGAATTAAGCATTAGTGTAGGGTCTAATGTATTATATACAGTTCTTCCAAGCATTGATGAAAGTAACTCCGCTCCCTCTGATTCACGAATAGATATAGACTGAAATTTCTCAAGATAATTCAGATATTTTTCAATCTCGTCCTTCTTCATTCCACCGAAGCTAGATGAAAAAGATATCCTCGCAGCAGCAGCATTACCAATCGCCAAATAATAGCCAAGAATTGACTCTCTCGGCTCGGTCCAATATTCCGCCCTGCAATGCTCATTCCATATCTGATCACTCCCTGCCAAAAGAACCGGGTATGAAAAATTCGCATTACGTAGTTCCAAATAATTGTTATATTCTGTTTCTGTAAGTACTAGCTTGCGGTGTATAAAATCCTCAAACTTATCTATGCGTAATTTCCGGCTATCAGTCTCGTGAAAACGAATCAATCGTCTCAAGAATTCCTTGTATCCAAATCTTGTAGAATATAATTTATTGTAATATTCTTTTTGGTTTGGAAGTCTATAGTTTATAATTTCATTTGAATATCCAAGTTCATTTAAAAGCTTTTGTGTGGCATATGCTTGCAACACGGAGCCAAAATTATGTGCCGCATGATATGTCATAATTCCAATTTGTTTCATCCACAAATCCTCGCGCGCAAAATACTCTACAAATAAATCACATTTTTATGCGAATTCTGCTTAATACATCCGATTTTCTTATCACTATCTTCAGCCCACGTATGTCGAAATAGTACAAGAAGAAGCTAAGTACTATCAAAATTATGATTCTCTTCATCATATTAAAGGTGAATACCAAACTTCCAAATTTATCACCAAAGAATGAAAACGCAATACTGTACGCAATCATACAATAGAAAATCATACCAGCATTAATCGGATACTTTGACGGTGATTTCCTTGCAAACTTATATACCATCTGTGAAAATATCCCAAATATAATCGGCATTATAACTATGCCAACATATCCACAGTCCATTATGTATGAATAAAATGTTGTAAAAACATTTCCTGTGCTGTATCCAGCCGCGTATACACTGTCAACTCCAACGTGATAATCAGCCCACTCTGAGATACCCAGTATGCTGGCAAACTTTTCTATGATTGGATAGAACGTTTGCTGTCCAAAAAATCTGGAGAATTCTGGGTTATTATTAAGCCAATAATTCAAGTTAAAGATCTGTGCACCGCAGTAATTTGCAATGTACCGACCAAACAAATGTACTTCATACCGCCCTACCCACGTAACAGATGCGCAGAAAAGTGCGACTATACCCACACAGGCAATGACGACAAACAATATTGTTTTAAACGGAATGCTCTTTTTCCATTCAAACTTTCTCTGATACAAAACGAGATAAGCCATTATAAAGGCAATTATAACCTGAACAGATCCGCCACGTCCTCCTGAGGTTACACCACCAACTATTGCGAGAACAAAATTCACTAACAGGAGTATCAGATTCTTTTTTTCCTTTTTTCTAAGTACAAGCTGCTGTGCAAGAAAGCAGGCACACACAAAACCAAATACCGTAGAAATGTCCAACCCAAGTGACAGCCATGACGGAAAGCTGATCGTCTCGTTGGTTGTGAACTTAACCGTATTATTGTAATAAACCAAGCAGACACTTATCGTATTAGCCACTCCATGAGATGTTCCAAACCGCATGATGTACATAAGCTTCACGCTGTAGCAGACTACCTGAAGAAGCAACAGCAGGATATATTTCCAAGACTTTACGACTCGTACATTTTCAGCCGTGCAATATGTTCCATAATGGAAAGTTTTCCCGATAGCAATTCTGTCACCAAATGCACATCCCAAAACAAATGCAATATTCCCAATGAATATCACCAGAAATGTGTTCCAGTGCAGTTCAAAATCCCACATGTTGCTGAATGCCAAGGCTATCGCACACATGAGGATAAAAGGTGCCACAAAAATAAATGCCGGTGCTGATAATTCCTTATGTGAAATGTTGTAGGCAACCCACAATATTACTAATAAAACCAAAATCAATATAACTAGCATTTAATGATCCCTTCGTTAGTGAAAAGCACGAATGCATTCCTTATCTAAAAGCCCTAATCTTATAAACAAGCCCAATACATCCAAATCTCCCAAGTATCGCAATCATCTTCTGTTTCTTAGAAACCTTAGAAAAGTCGGCTCTCCTGACTGCGCTTTTGTATGGTTCCTGCTTTATAAGATCCGAGAGTTCCTTCTTAAGTTCCGCCTTTGACTTCTCATTCTTATCATTGATAAAATACAGCCTGATCGATTCCTCAAGCCTTCTCAACACGCATGCACAGAAAGCTTCCCTATACTCGTTTCCATTAGGCTGTGAAGCAAAAAACTCTTCCCAGCTGTTGAAGATAGCCGTGTTGATCTCAACCACATTCGGCTTGAATGTGCGTGTGATCGAGGTATTGATGATCCTGTAGTAATAGACTGGCTTCTGGACGTATGTGACCTTCTCTGCGTCAGCCAAAATATGGGCGGTATAAAGGATGTCATCGAATATTCCCTTGACCCTCAGGTCGAATTCAATGACGTTCTTTATCAGAAGTTCCCTTTTGACCAGCTTGTTCCATGGTCCGCCGTATCCGAACGCAGCTCCTTCTGCGGGAGGCATCGGGCAGTAGGTGCGATATATATCCGCCTTGATCAGTTCAGTGATATAACTCCTGTCTAATGTCGTAAATCCGTCCTTATAAAACTTCACGTATTTGTTGCCACCATCCCCATAGGTCATGTAGACATCACCGATGGCGATATCCGAGTCGTTGGTTGTTGCCGCCTCATAAAGCACCTCGAAAGCGTCCAGCTCCATCCAGTCATCGGAATCGCAGAATATGATGTATTCTCCGGTTGCCGCTTTAAGTCCGTCGTTCCTTGCGGCGCTCACTCCGCCGTTCGGCTTATGGATGACCTTGATGCGTCCGTCTTTTGCCGCATACTCATCACAGATTGACGGGCAGTTATCAGGGCTTCCGTCATCAACAAGGATGATCTCTATATCCTTTAATGTCTGTCCTATCAGTGATTCAATACAGTTACCCAGGTACCTCTCGACCTTATAGATCGGAACGACCACACTTACCTTGCTCATTATCTATCCTCCCATGCTGTTTATCCAGCTATTTTTTATAGTCTCCGTCTCGGCTTTATCCCGGTTTCACCTCAGCTTTGTATCGATCTCATCCAAATCATGTATCAGTGTCATCTCAACCTCAGACTCTTCTCAATTCCGCTCAAATATCACGATCGACCGTCTCTTCTTCTGATAAGTAGTATCCACGGATACCAGACGTTCTCCATCCGCGGTACTGGGATGCAGGTCGCACCGTTTTTCTCCGCGCAGCCTGTAATCGTGGTAAACAAAAGCCAACGTTGTCGTCTTCTCATCATCCAGAGCAAAGCTCATCAGCTTCTGGCGGCTCTTGCCAAGCGGATATGTGTCCGTGATGCAGACATCCGTCCCATAAATCCGTCCCGGGTGTCCGTCCGTATTCAGTCCTTCTATATCAACGCTTTTCTTTTCACCGTCCTTGATGCTATAAGTGCAGTAATATGTCTCACCCGATGCCTTCACACAGGTAACCATAAGGGACTCATCATCCATCCAGCAGTAATGGGAGACTTTATCTGTCTTTTCAAGAGCCTTCAGCTCCTGCCCCTGGATATCAGAGACATACAGGATCGTTTTCCATCCCTTCACATTCGGATCGACAAAAATGTGGAAGAAGATTAAATGTTTTCCGTTGGGAGCTATACTCACATGATTTAAGTAATGGATGCACTTCCCCGCCGGGTCTATTACTGTGGCCAGCTCCTTTAGCGAATAGATCAGATGGCTCTCATTCCTTTCCAAATCAACAAGGAAGAGCCCGTCATTCTCCGGTGCATAGACATCCTTTGTTTCATCCTCAAAATAGTTGTACCCGTATCCCGGACGCATCCTCTGAAGTCTTGAATAATTCAGGCTGATGCCATATTTAAAATCCGGTGTAACATCATACAGTGGCCGGTCGATAATCCTGATCTGATTTCCATCAGTGTCACAAATCTTTGCACAGTAATGGTCACCCTCAATGGAGTTAAAAAGGATGCGGTTCTTCTCGATAGGATGCCATCTGAGCCTGCTCCCCTGCTGCCAGCACCATGCATTCGTGTCAGCCACCTTATGGAATTTCATCGCTTCCAGATCGTAATATCCTATATCACACTTTGTACCCCTGTTATCCGTTGCCCCCACTGGAAGCCTGTGGCATAAGAACCTTCCGCTGTTCAGATAGTTCAGATCGTAATAACCTCTGTAAACGTGGTATCCGTCCGCCTCCAGAACATGCTTGATCTTCACATTTCCCACTATCTTTAAAGCTGGAGAACGCTTTACCAGCATTCCCGCCTTACATCCGCAGTGACAGACCATACCCTTTATTGCTGAAAGCTTGGCCTCTCCGAATATATTTTTTAAAGCTCCTTTGATTCCCACTATTTTGTGCTCCTTATAGTTCCCTTTTTCTTAATCTTTGAATGAATTGTTTCTTTACTTTTCTTGCATTAACGGTCACCTTGATGCTCTCCCTCACAGTGTAAGAACTAATCGACCTCAATATTTTTACTCCTCCACTCGCCAGCTTCCTGCGTTTAAGATCCTCAACACCTTCCCTATATAAAGCGGACTTGCTATTCTCTTTTTCATTCACGGCTTTGCTATCGGCGTGATGGGATTTCATGAAGCAGACCAGAGCTTCTTCCGAGAAGGTGTCTTTCCCCGTGCTGACACGTTCCTTATATAACTGCCTAATGTAAACCTCATTCAAAAGCTGGACATATCTCTTACTGGCTGTAATACTGTTTTTATGCCTGCGGAAATTAAGCAGGTTTTCATTTAAAATTTTTATCTGATATCCGTTGGTCAGCATCCTGAGCCACAGATCATAATCCTGGCAGGATGCAAACGGGCGATATCCGCCAAGAACCTTGACTCTTTCCGTGTTCATCATCACGGTGGGATGTACAACAATATTCTGAACAGGCAACATCTTCCCTATGAATTCAGCCGAATCAGGAAAAGGCTTGATCTCGTCCCATCTCTCGCCTTTTTCATCGATCTTATCGACCAAGCAGCAGACCATATCTGCTCCAGTCTCTTCTATAAAATGAATTTCCTTCTCTAACCTATCTGGTTTTGAGATGTCGTCCGCATCCATACGTGCTATATACATACCTTTCGCCAGATCTATTCCTTTGTCCAGGCTTCTGGCCAGTCCCATGTTCTGCTCATTTACATAGAACCGGATCCTGCCATCCTCCTTTGCCGTTCCTTCCAGATATGAACGCATCTCATAGTTGTCGTGTTTGTCCAGAATTATGATGTATTCAAAATCCTTAAATTTCTGCGTCAGGATGGAACTGATCGCTTTCTCCACGAATTCGACCGGCTCGTTATATACGGTCATTAGGACCGTGATCTTATATTCCGCTTTGTGTGCATCGGCCATGTATATCTTTTCCTATCTGTTCTGTCTTTAATATCTTTATCGTCTGTTCTTCCGGTACCTTGAAAATATGATCTCAAGTATCTTCCCGCATTGCGCCCGCTTTATCTCCCACTTGCGATTGCTTTTCTTTATGGTTACTCTTCCTTTGTAGTCCTTGTCGGTACAGATCGTGTTGGATAACACATAATACTGACCGTCATCATTCAGCGGAAGAATGTCAAAATCCCGCTTCTGGAAATGGGCATATGCTTTTTCTTCTTCAGCTTCGTCTTTGCTCCGTTTTATATATATTGCTCCCGGCTCGACCCTCACATAATCCAATGGGCTCATGACTGACGGAGCAATGTATCCCGCGCCGTCACAAATCTGATAGCCGTCATAAGGAGCAATGTCGGCGATCGCATCTCTGTCCCTGTATATCTGGTAGCAGTCCAGCTTCTCTTGGATCCTGAGCAGGGAATATTTGCTGTATTCATCGATCGCCCAGTTATACTTACTGTTTACAATGATTTTGTAGTTGACATTTTTAAAATCTAGTCTCCTGAACATCTCATTATTGTCAGGCGTGTTCCTGTACATAGTGAGATGTCCCCAGATCAGAAACCTGTCATACTGCCTGATAATCTCGTCAGGATAGAACTTGCTGAGGTTTCCCCAGATCACATCGATGTCACAATGTCCCCAATATTCATACCCCTCACCCCCAACGCCATTTATCTCGTGACTGAAAATATAACCATAAAAGGGCCTGAAGTCGCACAGCTTATAGGGTCCTGCTTTATTTGACAAGTTAACTTTCAGGCACTTACATATCCTCGCCTTGATTTCTGAAAACCTCGTCCTGACGATTTCTACGTTTTCCGGAACGCTATATTCGTCTACATCCTGATCAGTAAAAATCATCCAATTCCAGCTTCTGTTATGGGAGCAGGAATCAAGATAAAGTTCAAAGTAGTTTGGAAATTTTCCAAACCAGAGGACGATAAGCAATTTCTTCATAGGCATCCTCCATCATTCCTTTCCAGAACCGGATTTTAATTCCACCAGTTTATACCTGGTGTCTTCTCCAATCACTTTGGTTACCACCTGCATAACTTTCTTCTTCAGCTTATCCTTGCTGCTCTTCCAAGTATTGTCATAATGGTGGAATGTATAAGTGTTATCTGTTAAATTCAAAACGCCTGTAAAACAATTAAGTGGAGAAAAATATTTCTGAGGGAAGATCATGAAACCTTCTTCAAGCTCCTGAACTGTATCCGCCCAATGATAGGAATACTTTTTCTCAAGGTATCTCTGCAACCGCTTAGTATTCGGCAAAGTATCCAGAGAGTTGTCTTCCTTCACAAAGGATATATGCTGATATTCATCAAGAAGTTCCTTCACCCACTCGGCATGCGGCTTTGCAGCTATGATCGCCGTGCAGACCGTATGATGGCTCTCAGCGCATACAAATCCATCGTATGTAAGAAATTCATCGATATTCCTGAGCACTTCCATATCTGTGTCCATGTAAATGCCTCCGTATTCGTAGAGAGCTTTAAGTCGAACATAATCAGATACGAATGCCCATTTCTTTTTTTCATACGCCTGCTTCACATATTCGCAGGTATTTTCCAAATCTACGTTGTCCTCAGACCACTCCATCACCTGGTAGTCAGAACAGTAAGTTTTCCAACTCTGCATGCTCTTTTTTACAACATCGCTCTTCGGTCCGCCGCCCATCCACACACTGTGGAGGATCCTTGGAATTTTCTCATCCTGAGATAGTTTTAAAGGAGCCGGTTTTGAATATACCGGCACAGGAATCACATACACCCCTCTCTTCCCTTCATGAACTGAATCTATGCAAATCTTGTCCCCGGAACGGCTCCAACGCGGATGCAGATCGCAGCGGCAGTCATTATCGTAACGGAAGGGCGAGAATACTCTCGCTATCTTTCTTGACGTATTCTCCTCTTCTGTACAAAGATAAACTGACGCGATACGCTTTCTGTTTGGATATGTATCCGTAATAATGTACCTCCTATCAGGAGAATAACTGCAGTGGCCATCGGTGTTGAGTTCAGGCCAATAGAGCTTATACTCCTGCGTCTTATCTCTCATCAAGTAATAGTGGTCACCAGTCTCCTTCTTCCGAAGGAAGGACAGTATCTCTTTGTCATTCTTCCAGTAGCAGTGCGACACGAAGACATCATCACTAAGGTTGTACATCTCAGTTTTGTCGAGATTTACCGTAACAAGCCTCGTGTGCTTCCTTCCCTTCTGGAACCAGCGGTGGAGAACCATGAAACGCTTCCCGTTCGGACTGATCATAAGATGATTGACTTTGTGCTCGGCCCCATCCATGGATGCATCGTGCCCGAAGGCAGCGAAGTCTGTGTACTTGAACAGGTCTTCTACTTCCCCGTTTTCAATATTCATCTTCCAAATGCAAGTTTCTTCCGGGCAAAGGACTCCTTTTGAGGCATCAGGAAGGTTGCTATAACCGTAGCCGGGACGCATACGGTGAAGACGGTTGAAATCAAGACTTAAAGCGTATGTTCCGTCACGACTCACATCGTATACAGGCAGCGGAAACACCTTAACTTCCTGCTTCTCCTTGAGGCTATAGATAACGCTACAGTACTTCCCATCGCGAAAATCGTTGTAGATAACCCGGCTTTTGAAATCAGGTCCCATCCACTGCGCCATACATCCCTGCTGTACATTCCAGGAATGTGTCACACCGATCTTGTAGATCTTATTGTCCTTCTTGGTGTCTATTAAACAGACTGCCCCCACTTCCTTCGGTGCCACAGACTTATAAGTCTGCTTCATCTTAAGGGCGATCATATAACGGTCTGTGGCATCCCAAGGAGATTTGTCATAATAGCCGTAGAAGTACTCATAACCATCATCCGGTGATACTCTTGTCACAGCGCCTTCCACTTTGAACGCCTCTCCTGATGTAGCCACATTCGCCAGCTGGTAGACACGCTTAGCGGTTCTCTTTATGACTGGAAACTGCTCAAAGATCTGCTTCCCTGCTTTTTCAATCTCAGTAAATCCCATTTCCTTCACCTCACATCCTTCCGTCATGCCGCCCGATTAAGCTGCTGCTCTGTCACTTAAACTGTTTTGTTCAGTAGATAAGCACCCGCTAGCCGGGCTCCCAATGAACGGTATGAGGAGAAGAAAAACATTTACCCCCCCCCCCCTCCCCCCACCAATCATATTTCCATACAATTCAATCAATTCTACGGAAACCTTGTTAACGTCATATCCTGCATCCATAAGTTCCTGTGACCTTCCCTTTCTGCTGCCTATATTTATCCTGTCCATGACCGTCTCCGCCCATTCCTTGCTGGACGCTGACAAAGGCATTGTTGTAAACAAGTCCGTAGCGTTCGCAAACTGTGGAACGCTGTCTGAGCATACGGTCGGAAGTCCGGCCGCTTGTGCCTCGATTGCTACGATTCCCAATCCTTCAAATCTAGAAGGGAACACAAAGCTGTCAAATGCCTGGTAAAGTCTCTCCACATCAGCTCTTACACCTAGATAAAAAAACCTGTCTTCTATACCTAATTCCTTGGCCTGATGGTGAATTTCTGTCTCCAGTTCCCCCTGTCCTACGAGAACCAGAACAGCCCTGTCTTCAATCTTAGTTATCTGCTGAAATATCTGTAGGAGGAATTCGTGGTTTTTGGAGTATGAGAACCTGCCCACATGACCGATGACAATCTTATCCTGCACTCCCAACTCAGCGCGGACTATATTTCTCACTGTCTCGTTATAAGCGAAACGCTGAACGTCTATCGGGTTATGTATCACCTTGAAATCAGAATCTCCGAACATGTACATACCGGCATCCTCGGAGCATGCCAGAAGGCATGTAGCGTTGACCTTGTATCCCTTGTTGAGGAGATTCCGTAACCGTTTTTTTAAATCCCCGCCGATGATCACGGTATGTGCATGAGCAATCCTATTATCTATCCCGGACAACTTTGCGGCTTCCAGATAGAAGAGGCCAAGGCTATCCATATGGCCATGTACGATCTCGTATTCTTGATGCTCACGGAAGAATTTCTTGAGTTCCTTTAAGTACTTGACAGGATTCTTATCCTCCCTCACAGAGAGACGGTAAATCCTTCCTCCCAGCCGCTCGATTTCATCGTCATAGAACTGGCGCTCTTTGTAATGCGTTAGGAAGTCGAACTGCATCTGTGACCTGTCGATCGTTCTGTATATATTCATGATAAATGACTGCAGTCCGGCGGCTTCCATCCGCTGCACGACATGCAGTATTCGAATAGGCTTTTTCTTCATCATTACCAGCTTTCCTTATGCTACCAATTCTCCTGAATAAATTTATCTATCAAATTCACTATAGCCAGAGGATCTTTATTTTCCCACGGCCGCATTCCATCGGTTCCGTCATGTATTCTCTTAAAACATTCTCCGAGATCACTAAGCTCTAAATCGGCCATCAGTACATATCCATTGCTGCTGAACGCTTCGTTATTTTGTATCTGATGGTCATTAATATGTTCTCCATACTTTTCAAGCCGTGTTACTGCAATTACCTTTTTGCCTGCATTAAGAGCTTTCATAATGGAACCAGATGCACCATGCGATACAACAATATCCGCCTCATTAATTTTCTCCATGAAATCATCAGGCGAAATAAAATTCTTGAATTTATAATGTTTCGGTTGATATATAGATGTCCCTGTCTGAGCAAACATTTGTTCACCTATAGTCCCATCCTCGTACAACTCATCTAATTTTTTAAATAATCGATCAAAGGGATATTTTCTTGATCCAACAGTTACAAATATCATTCGTTCATGTATCCTCCACAACCATAGGTTCCCGTATAATCTTTAATACAGGCATCCTCCATAAATAGCTTTCTTGTAATACTTCTTTTGAGATTCCCATTGCACAATAAATAAGTCAGAGTGTTTCTCCATTTTCTTTCCTGCAACAGTGGGCATATTTGCCCTGCCAAACGTCTCTATATAAATAAATTTTTTGCGGAACAACACAGCTAGTAGATAAAACGGATAAGCGACCATAGTTCCTGTGGTAATCACAAAATCCGGACGTTCTTTGATCCATATTACAAGAGATCTAATGCTGTTTATAGCCATCTTAAATGGCATAAATTTATCCTTCAGGTCTGTTTGCATCATAAGGTACTTCGCATTTTCCTGGAACTGCGTTTTTTCAGTAATCATAAATCCATCGTACTTATCAATTAATGGCTGCAATTTCTGCAGCTGTTCCCAATGTCCGCCTGATGAAGACACAAGGCAAAGCCTTGGTTTATCATGCTTATGTTTAGTTCTCCTATCCATATCGTCTCCATTAATCGCGTCTAAAAATATCTCTCGTATACACTTTCTCTTTCACATCATCCAAGCACTTGTCATACCGGTTAGCAATGATTGCCTGGCTCTGTCTCTTGAACTTATCCAAATTATTTACGATCTTACTTCCGAAGAAAGTATCCCCATCTTTCAAAGTCGGTTCGTAAATAATTACCGTAGCTCCTTTTGCTTTGATCCGCTTTATAACGCCCTGGATGCTGCTCTGACGGAAGTTATCACTGTTACTCTTCATAGTCAGCCGATACACTCCAACGATAACTTCTTTCTCACGGCTCTCATCCCAGCTATCATTTGCTCCATATGCACCAGCAATCTCCAGTAAACGGTCTGCGATGAAGTCCTTTCTTGTTCTGTTGCTCTCCACGATTGCTTCAATCAGGTTCTCTGGAACATCCTGATAATTTGCCAGCAACTGCTTTGTATCCTTGGGGAGACAGTAACCGCCATAACCAAAGCTAGGATTGTTGTAAAAATCTCCAACACGCGGATCCAGACATACGCCTTTGATGATCTGCTGAGTATTAAGTCCCTTCATTTCCGCGTAGGTATCCAACTCGTTGAAGTACGCTACTCGAAGTGCGAGATAGGTATTAGCAAACAGTTTCACAGCCTCGGCTTCTGTAAAGCCCATAAACAATGTATCGATATTTTCCTTGATGGCACCTTCTTGCAGAAGCTCAGCAAAAATATGTGCCGCCTCAACTAAACGACCATCTTCTAAATCGGTACCCACTATGATGCGGCTGGGATATAAATTGTCATACAAAGCCTTTGACTCTCTCAAAAATTCAGGGCTGAAAAGAATACTCTTACTACCAGTTTTCTCACGAATGCTCTTTGTATATCCAACCGGAATGGTAGATTTGATAACCATGATTGCGTCTGGAGCATACTCCATAACCAGTCCAATCACATTCTCAACTGCAGAAGTATCAAAGAAATTTTTCTTGCTGTCATAGTTCGTAGGTGCGGCAATAACCACAAAATCTGCATCTGTATAAGCCTCTTTCGCGTCCAAGGTAGCTGTCAGATTAAGATCTTTCTCAACAAGATATTTTTCAATGTAGTCATCCTGAATTGGAGACTTCCTATTATTAATCAGTTCGACCTTCTCGGGGATGATGTCCACGGCCATCACTTGATGATATTGTGACAGCAGTGTGGCAATTGAAAGACCCACATAACCGGTTCCGGCAACCGCAATCTTCGAATCTTTAAACTTTCTCATAATCGTTTTCTCCTCCCAGTTCTTGTATCTCTACTAGCTCATTTACAGGTCTTACATATAGAACCCCTTGTACCATTCAGCGAATCGTCCTAATCCGGTTCTCAGAGCCGTACTCGGCTTAAAGCCAAAATCACGTTCCAATGCTAATGTATCAGCATAAGTTACTGGGACATCACCAGGCTGCATCGGTACCAGTTCTTTGTGAGCATCGAAGTCATAATCCTCTGGCAGCACACCTGCCCTTACCAATTCCTCGCTTAGTATTTGTACGAAATCCAGCAAGTTTTCTGGATGGTTATTGCCAATGTTATAAAGGGCATACGGCGGCACCGGTAATTCATCTTCACCTGTGGCTCTGTCAGGTGCTTTGGCCATCACCATTTCCACACCGGTCACAATATCGTCGATATATGTAAAATCTCTCTTGCAGTTACCATAGTTGAATATCTGGATCGTTTTTCCTGCCCTCAGTTTATCCGTGAAGCCAAAATATGCCATATCTGGCCGACCAGCCGGGCCGTACACTGTAAAGAACCGAAGTCCAGTTGATGGAATGTTATACAGCTTCGCATAAGCGTGAGCCATCAGTTCGTTTGATTTCTTCGTAGCAGCATAAAGGGAAACCGGGTTGTCCACCTTATCATCCGTGGAGTAGGGAACTTTCTTATTAGAACCATAGACAGATGAACTGGACGCATAGACCAGATGTTCTACAGGAGTATGACCTTTATCATAAGAATGCCTGCAGGCTTCCAGGATGTTATAGAAACCAATTAAGTTGGACTCGATATAAGCGTCCGGATTAATAATGGAGTAGCGAACACCTGCCTGGGCAGCAAGATTTACAACAACCTGTGGTCTGTACTGTTCGAATATCTTGTTAACCAGCTTTTTATCCGCAATACTGCCTTTAACAAGAATAAAGGAAAGATGCGCTGACAGATCAGAAAGTCTTGCTTCCTTCAATCGCACATCGTAATAGTCATTCATGTTATCGATGCCGATGACTGTCACATCCTCCACATCTTCATAAAGACGCTTTACCAGGTTAGATCCTATAAAACCTGCAGCACCTGTAACCAAAATAGTTTTGCTTTTCAAATCCACATAACTCATCTCGTGGTTCCCCTTTGTTTCTTTTTCTCTATGATCGAATTCACTGCGGATAATCATTCCAGTATACATAACATCTTTATGATTTCCACAGTGTCCTTTCTGCCAAGTAATTTATTCAGTCTATTTTAATACTTTATTTGCTTCTATTAACCTCAATAATTCCATTTGGATAGACACTCTTTGTACATAATAATCGAAAAATGGCGATTTCTATGCGACTAACATCATTTGAGCAAACTTGTCATCCTGTAACGAACAATTCTTAAAAATTCTTAATTTATCAGTCTTTCAGTGGTGTGGACAATATTTCTACATGCATCTTTGTGACATAACTTTCGCTTTATAATGAAGAAATCTCTATTAAACCGCTTTTACACAAAACCATCTTTTTCAACCCATATTCATGTACTTTCCGGTCATCATACCGTTTTCCAAAGCCACTAAAAATTTAGCCCAGCCATTCGTTGGTGTAGCAATAACCACAAAATTTATATCTGAATATGCGACTTCTGCATCCAATGTGGCCACCAGATCTAAAGTTCTTATTCCAGATGCATCCTCAGCCAGATATTTTTCAATTAATATAGCTCTCCATTCTCACCACAAAAGTAGCTTATTACGTTTGTTTCCATCACTATCCCTACATCGCCCCGTCTCTCCCCAGCACAACCCGCACAGTCTGAAACAGAATCTTAACATCCAACCCCATCCTCCACTCAGTTATATACTTTTTATCCAGCTTCACGACCTCTTCAAAATCCGTAATCTCACTTCTTCCACTAACCTGCCACATACCTGTAATTCCAGGCTTTACACTCAATCTGACCCTATGGTGCAAATCATATTTCTCCCACTCATCCACAGTAGGCGGCCTGGTGCCAACCAGGCTCATGTCTCCCTTTAACACATTCCAGAACTGTGGAAATTCATCAATTGAATAATTCCTGATAAAATTTCCAATTCCTCTTTTTCCGCCTATAATCCTGGGGTCATTCTCTATTTTAAACATCATCCCGTCTTTTACACGGTTCTGATTCATTAATTCCTTTTTCCGTTCTTCCGCATCCATGTACATACTGCGGAACTTATATAATTTGAATCTCTTACCATTCTTTCCAATGCGCACCTGTGAAAAAAAAATCGGTCCCGGTGACTGAACACAGATACAGGGCGCCACAAACAAGAACATTATTCCTGTCAATATGCAACCTAATATCCCACCTACAATATCCATGGCCCGCTTAATAAATGCCTGTCTCCATGACGCCATATTAATGCAGCTGGTAAGAACCGTATAACTTCCCAAACGTTCCACATGCTGTATCTGTCCCTTTAGCCTTCCCATCTCTATCAACTTCAAATGTACTGTGACTCCCATATCAATGAAATCATCCATAAGCTCCTGTGGCAAAGGCATATCCTTTGGCAGATTTATAAACACTTCATCCACCCATTCGCGGCACACATACTCTGCAATCCCATTTTGGTCTGTCACTATGGTTACTCCATTTATAGTTTTGCCAGCCCAATCCGCATCCATCAGAGATACACCTATGATGTGGAAACGTTCGTAATTTTTATTTAGTATATTCTGTACCACCTCTTCCACCATTCCCTTGGATGTAAGAATAAGTAAAGAACGCTTGCCTTTTCCTTCCAAACCTCTTGTCAATAAATATTTCTTCCAATAAATTCTGGCTATGTAACTAATAACAACATATAAAATGCCTGTTGTCACTAAGGTTATCCTGGAATACTCCTCCCCTTTTTGGGTCGCAAACAGATAAAAAGCCGCAATTAGAATAACCTGGCATACGTGTTTTATAGTTTCTGTAAGCTCCTTAAATTTCCCCCTTTTTAACACATTTTTAAAGCTCTCGCCAAAAAAGGTCACAAAAATTTGTATGAACAGAAATACAAATGCCATATTTCGGTACAACTGGCTGGCATAAGGCCAACGGCTCCCCTGTCGTATAAAGTATGCAGCAATATATGCGGCCTGAAGGCATATTGAATCTATTAAGGTAAAGTCACAATGCTTCAGCCAGCCTTTATCTGCTTTTCGATACATCTCTCTCCCACCACTCTTTTCTCCACAGCACTTCTGTAAAACCGGGGGCCCGGCCTCAGCCATTTACTGCCCCCGGCCAGCATTTACTCAATGCCGCTAGTTCTTATACACTACGGATAATGTACCAGACCCAGGAACATTGACAGCTACTGTTTTTGTTACCGGATCCACCTTAACAGCCGGAATCAGCTGCCACTGGCCAGTAGCATTGTCATAGAACAATACCTGTACGTTGTTTACGTTTGAAACCAGGTTAGGCACATACAGGGATACCTCTACCGCACCAGTCTTAACCGCGCCGGTAGCCGCATCTTTTGTGATGATTGCGTGTGTTCCTGTCAAGGCATTATAACCTGTCAGGTCAACCCCCTGTACAGCTTCATTCAGAGGCTTCCCTGCATTGATATCGTTGATAGCTGATACCACATTAGAAGGAAGTCCTGTTGTTGCTGCAATGCTGTCTGCAAATGCAACAGCGGTGTCGCCGATAACAGCCTCTCCTTTGGAATTGGTTGTTACCTGCTGTCCTGTAGTCGTTACTGTGTCTACTGCAACGCCAATCGTACTGCCCGTTGGGCTTGCACTGGTTGTGGCGCCTGTAGTCTTGACACCAGTAGATGATACAGATACTGTGGTGTTGGACTTAGAGCTTGTAGTGCCTTTGTTGCTACTGCTGCTGGATGAGCTAATGGAACCGCTACCATCACTGCCGCTGCTGGAAGCACTGCCTGCTGCAAAAGCCCATGCAGGCTGAGATGCCAGAGCTGCTGCCAGCACTAAAGCTGCTATGCATTTCTTTTTCATATCCTTCACCTCTCCTTTCTCTCCTAAGAGTAGTTATATTCAATAAACAGCATAATACCATGCTGGATATTGCAGTATTTTACTGCACCGCGGGTATGGCGGTTCTCTGTCCTGCCGTCCTATTCTATCTCCCTATAAAACAGCTCCAGCAGTATAGGCGTCAATGCCTCTTTGTCAGCATAAAATTCATCATATCTGGGAGTCACCACGCCTTCACCAGGCACTGTGTAGAAATCTTCATCACTCAGTTTCCCGCTTCCTACTACGTCCATAGCTACTTTTAGATACTGGTCCTTGGCCATATTAGTAACCATGTATTCCTGAACCCGGTCAAATAACCTGACCACAAGCCCGCTGTCCTTAGCCGAATGCTTTTGGACTGCCTCAAAAAAAACTTTTATGTATTGCTGCTGCTGGTCCATACGGTATATTGCCGAGTGGTCAACACGAATATCCCTGTAACGGACGAATATCTCCGCCTGTTTTCCTTTCAGGGTTACAGTTTTCCCCTTCACCAACGCAGGGTCCCTGGATTCCATTCCATCTGTTCCAATGGTTACGCTAACCCCACCGACCTCATCATTCAACACGGGGATGGCACTTGTGTCAGCTGCCATGTACCACTCTATTTTCAATCCTCCAAAAAGCTCAGATACTGCTTCCGCCATATACTCACAGCTTCTCTCCCGCCCATCCCCATACGCATATGCCAGATTCAAATGCTGCAGGTCTTTTCCCAACTCATTTCCACTTAAATCAGTGAGCATGATATCCGTCATGGTGTCCCGGGGTATCATCAGTATTTTCACCGTGTTCCGGACCGTATCCTGGGCAATTAAAAATAAACCGTCTGCCTGTCCCCCAAATCCGGTGGTGGTCTTCTCCGTCATATTTCCTGACCGGTCCACCCCTATACACAAAATAGCCTTGACATAGCTGTTGCGTCTGTACTGCTTTCCCTTATATTTCACAACATCTCCGCTAAAACTGCACATGCTGTCTTCCTGTACCTCATACTGTTTCCCATGATTCCTGGCTGCAATCTCTGCCTCCAGGACCTTCCTGCCCCGATACAGTTGAACACCAGTCCAAATGAAACAGGTAAGTGAAAGTGCTGCAGCTCCCACAGCTATCCGGTACACCAAATTCTTATGGTTTCGGATCCAACTCATGCCTCTGCCTTCTCGTATCTGTCATATTTTCCATAATGACCATATTTAGAGTATTTCCCGTATTTTCCATAGTACTTACTATAGTAGCCATTTCGTTCCATGCTTACCTTATTGAGAACTACCCCCAAAATACGGCACCCGCTTTTTTCCAGCTGTCCCTTTACCCGCTGCTCCAGCCGATAGCTTATTGAACCGCTTTCAATCACCATCACCGCCCCATCACATTGACGGGCCACAATAGCTCCATCTATCAGGTTTGCCATGGGTGGCGTATCAATGATGACATAATCATACTTTTCCTTTAATTTTGAAATCATGTCGCTGAACAGGCTTTCCTCCAAAAGCTCCGCCGGATTCGGCGAATAAGGTCCTGCAAATATGATGCTGAGATTTTCTATATTCGTATCATAGAGGACATGCTCAAGCGGCCTTTGTCCGCTTAAATATTGTGACAATCCTGGCACCTCATGTTCCAGCTGGTAACGTGAAACCAGAACTGATTTACGAATATCCGCGTCTATCATCACTACCCGTTTTCCAATCTGGGCAAGGGATGAGGCCATGGCAAATGTTATGTCACTTTTTCCCTCATCGGGAAGAGAACTGGTCAGCATGATTGTCTTAATGCCGTTTCCACAGAATTGTATATTGGTCCTCAACGTCTTGATGGCTTCGTTATAATGATAGTCATCCTTCATTATCCTGTTTAATGTAACAAATTGACTCATGACGCATGGCCTCCTCTTTTCTTCTTTCTGGATTTTCCTACTGCTGGTTTGTTCTTTGGTTTAGAGGAAATCATTGCCTCTTTATCTTCTGGTTTCTCTCCCTCACGTTCTGGCACCGATGCAAGGACAGACAATCCAAGGTACTTTGTAACATCTTCCTCGGTGCGGATTGTATCGTTCAGAATTACATTCACTGTAATGAAACCGCATACCAATACTGCCCCTATAAAACCGCCTATTAATGCGTTCTTTGTATTGCTCGGACTAGATTTAAGAATCGGAACCTCACCTTCCTCAATCAGTTTAGGCGGTACCATTTCCATGATGTCGCCAATATAGTCAGAAGAAGTAACAGCTATCTTGTCTGCAATCAATTTTGCCATGGCGGGGTCCGGGTCCTCCACGGAGATGGAGAGAATACGCGTGTCCTGAGGATTATCAATGGTTACCTTTTCCACTAACTCTTTATATGTAAGGTTCAATTCCATATCTTCAATTACCTGATTGAGGACTCTTCTGCTTGTCACAATGATTTTATAGTCCTTTGTCAGCTGGCTTCCTATCTGCAAATCTGCCAATGATGTCAATGTGGTTTCTTTTGAAAGAATATAAACCATTGCAGTGGATTTATACTGAGGAGTTAGTACAAATGCACTGAATGCACCTGCTGCACCGCCAAACAGTATAATGGTGCCCAATATAATCCATATCTTCCGCCGAAACTCCCCCAGCAGTTCCAAAAGGTCGATTTCAATTTCGTCGTCATCATAAGTCTTTTCCATGTGTCTTCTGTTCTCCTGTTTTACTTTTTTATATTATCTTTTCCGTATCACATTCTTTGCATTTCCCCGCAACAGTCCATGCAATTTAAGACCATCCAAATGATTAACCAGCCATTGGAAACTCTCATCAATTTCCGGTTTTCTGTAATCCATTCGGTGCATGTCAGTTCCCAGACAATAAATCCTGCCCTGCATAATCTGTTTTCGGCACCATCGAACCTCTTTATCCAATATGCTGTTTCCCTTCAGGCTGCTGAAATTCATCTGCAGCCTGCAGTCGCACTGGAATAGTTCAGACATATTGGTATCTTCTCTCAGACATGCATAACGTTCTACATGTGCTATGATTGGAATATATCTGGCCATCGTCAGCTTCCTGACAGCCTGGTACATCTTCATGTAAGGTACCTGAGGGTCAAATTCCACCAGTACATACTGGCTTCCTTCCAGGGTAAGGGCTTTTCCATCCCTAAGATTCTCAACCAATCCATCGTGATAATATGTCTCCTGTCCCAGCCCAGTCCAAAAATCAGGTGCAATCCTCCGTGCTTCTTCTTTCAGCTTTTCTGACAAATCGTATATGTCAGGGTTCAGGCCGCGTCTTGAATAATGCGGGGTCGCAATAATGTATCTGATTCCCTGGCGGTAAGACTCTTCCAGCATTCTCCTGCTCTCATCCCAATCCCTGGAACCATCGTCAATTCCAGGAAGAATATGGGCATGAATGTCAATAATTCCAGTCATATGAGTCCCCCGTTATATTTTCGATATAGATTTCGAAGGTAAGGAAGCATATCCTCTGCCCATGCATATTCAGGCATATAACTCCCTGAAAAAAGAGTTATGTAATCCGAATTACCCTTGATAAATTCGTAGAAATCACAAATAAACAGTTCCGTATCAACGGCATAGCTTCCTCTCTTTTTAATCAGTATCTGTTCAATCCCATGTTCCATTAAGTTCATGCGAAGACGATAGTATACAACCCTTAAATTATTTTTTGCTGTACGTTCTTCTATATTTTCATACAGCAGATACGTCATCTGGGATAAGGATACGCTGCTTCCACGCTTTTCAACCATGATAGCAAGCATTTCTTTTGCCTTGCTGCTGGGAAAATACAACATTTTGCCATTCACATAGACATCGAATCCGTCGAATGTCTTTATAAATATATTTACATTTTCCGTATCTGCCATTAGCGTTATTTCTCCCGTTATTCCAGGCCGCATGCCACCATTCTTTGTAAGGATATACCACTCAATTGCTTTCAATATCGTTACAAAACCGTTTCAGAAGGCACTTTTTGGCAACTTTTGTAGTATTATGGAAATTTTAAATATAATTTATCCACTTAAAATGGGTATAAATCACAAAAATAACCTATTTAAACACATAATCAAAATTATGTGTTTGCAGCCGCTGCCGTAAAGAAGCTTGAATTTGTTTAAAATTGGATTTACAGTAAGAAGGTCAAACATCACATAATTCTGATTATGTGATTTCCCTATAGACAAGTCCTAATTTAGATAGTATTTTATTATGTTCTTTTCCGTTTGTTGGTATATATCCAGGCTGTTTTTATCCTGGAATACTCCGGGATCTCTCCCAACTGCAATATGTCTATCTCTATTCGATAAAAAATAAAACAGAGTTCCTTCATTTTCTTCCAAACATAGAAATTTGGCATAATCCTCAATGTATTCCTGCATCAACATCTTCTCCATTTATTTATCTTCCCCCTAATATTTTTGCAGTCAGTCTTAACTGTCTGTGTTGAACTATCATATCATTGATCCTAAAGCCTGCCAATCTGGGGGGTTATGGTGATTTTTTACAAAAAAAGGAAGCGTTCATATGAGAACGCTTCACACAGTTAAGCATATGTACTATATAATTCTACGACTCCCCCTCCTCAAAATAATCCCTTATCAAATTCGACAAAGTAACCTCCGCCCAGCTATACTCCGGCATATACTCCCCGACGAAAAAGTTAGAAGCCCCCTGAACCTGGCGGACCATATCGTAGCTGTCGCAGACCACAGCCTCCTTATTAATGGCATAGGTTCCTCTGCCCTTCACCACAATCTTCTCAATCCCATATTTCTTCAATGTCTGCTTCAGTCTGTGCCACGCTAAATGGACAGCCTGTTTGGCTGCGGTTTCGTCCCGTTCTCCTTCATTTAAAATCTCAGCCAGGTGAGATAATGTTACTTCCTTTCCGCTCCAGTCCACAAGTATTGCGAGAAGTTCTTTGGCTTTGCTGCTGGAAAAGTATATCAGCTCACCTTGATAATACAAATCAAAACCACCAAAGGTTTTTACATATACCTTATCCGATGTTATATCAAACATGATTCATGCTCACCTATCATCCCGTATTCAAAGAGAATCTGCTTCTCTTTGTGTGCTCCTATTTGTATCCTCCTCAGCCGTCAGGTCCTATTTATATGTTAACATAAATGTCATTGTAAGACCAGTTGTATATCCATGAAAATACAAATAATGCCCCTCCATATTTTACCTAAAATATGTATTTTTTCAACTGGTTTATTATATTTGTGATTTTAATCTGCCTCCGCAATGTTAGTAACCACCTGTGTTAAAAATAAGTGGTTAAAAAAGAAAGGCTCCGCTTCCATTCCGCGGCGCCCTTCTTTTTCACTATGGTCCTTCGTTTCTTATCCTAAAATCCTGTATACCCAGGTGTCAGCCGCAGCTTCCTCAGGGCTGCCGCCTTTACCGCACCTGCATACCTCTTTTATTTTCCCACCACCTTGTACGTCTCCTCCACAATACGCTCCATGGCGTTGAGAATGTTTTCATACCCTGTGCATCTGCACAGGTGGCCGGATATCAGCTTGCGCAGCTCATCGCGGTTATACCGCTTTCCGGTACCTACGATCTCCACCGCTGTCATGATCAGTCCCGGCGTACAGAAACCGCACTGAACTGCCGCTTCCTCTATAAATGCCTTCTGGATGGTGCTCAGCTCGCCGTTTGGCCCTTTTAACCCTTCCACTGTCATGATGCTGCGGCCTTCCGCCCACATGGTCAGGTAGATGCAGCTGTCTATGGCCTCTCCGTCCACCAGCACTGTGCAGGCGCCGCACTCCCCTACTTCACAGCCCTTTTTCACACTGGTCAGTCCCAGGCGGTTCCGCAATGTCTCCAGAAGGGATTCTCTTGGGTCCACTGCCAACTCCACTTCTTTTCCATTAACAGTCATATGCACTATGTTAAGCATCCCACTCACCTCCTGCGTTGATTACGGCCTGCTTTACGGCACGCCTTCCCAGCTCCTCCACCAGCTGCAGCCTGAACTCCCTGGAAGCCCTCCAGCTGGAACGCGGATTTACTTCCTCCAGAGCGCCTTTTCCCACAGCCTGGGCCAGGGCCTCCCCTGTTTCCATTCCCTTTACAGCCTCTTCCGTCGTATGGCAGCGGATCGGAGTGGGCGCAGCCACCCCGTATGCCAGGCGAAGGTCCTGTATGTGTTTCTTATCCTCTGTCAGCTTCACGCTTACAGCACACCCCAGGGTGGCGATCTCCATGGCATTTCTCTTGCCGTATTTGATATATTGACCGCCGTAGCCCTGGTAGTTCTCTTTCTTTATCCGGATAGCCGTCAGCACTTCATCGTGATTCCTCACAGTCCTTCCCGGCCCGGTGTACCACTGGCTGATAGGCACCTCCCTGACGCCGTCAGGCCCCTTAAGGACCAGGTCCGCGGCCAGGCAGCACAGGCTGCTGGCGCTGTCCGCGCTGGTCACGCCGTTGCACACATTGCCGCCTATGGTTCCGATGTTGCGCAGCTGGGGACCGCCTGCCATGTCCACCGCATCTCCCAGCATGGGAATATGCTTCTGAATGATGTCATTATTGGTAATATGGGAAAATGTGGTGGCCGGACCTATGACAATGGTTCCGTCCTCCTCCATTCTTATGCCCTCCAGCTCCTTAATCCCGTGAATGCTAACCAGGGAGCAGCCGGCCAGCTTTCCCTCCCTGATTTTAATCAGCACATCGCTGCCTCCGGAGATGACCACTGCCTCAGGGTCTTCCACTAGGGCGCGCACCGCATCTTGCACATCTGCTGCCTGATAAAATTTTCCGATATCATACATGCTGTTTCACCGCCCTTTCTATATTAATCCTGCTTCCTTGAAATGCTTCACCATCTTCTGTGGATCCATGGGCAGACTGTCCACTGCAACGCCTGTGGCGTTAAGCACTGCGTTGCGCACAGCCGGGGCAACCGGAATCGCCGGCGGCTCCCCAAGCGCCTTATTTCCAAAGGGACCTGTGGGATCATCCAACTCCACAAAGAGTGCGTTTAAGTCCGGAGTATCCATGGCTGTTGGCAGCTTATAATCCAGCAAATTGTCGTTTAACGGTCTCCCTTTTGCGTCAAAGAGCAGCTCCTCGCTGAGTCCGTAGCCCAGTCCCATGCTCATGCCGCCGTGTACCTGGGCAGCAGCCAGCTTGGGGTTAATCAGTTTCCCGCTGTCATGTACATTGACGATATTGGTCACCTTCACCTTGCCCAAAGGCATATCCACCTCCACCTCCGCAAAGCAGGCACCCGTGGCAAATGTATTGGTCTTGCAATGGCTGGTGGCCTCTGCCGTGATATGTACGGAGCGGTCCAGGCTGTAAAATGCCGTGGTGGCCAGCTCCTCCATGGGCAGCAGCTGCGTTCCGGTCTCCTTATCCACAATGTGGTTATCCCTCACATCCAGGGTATCCTGGGGCTTCTCCAGCATATAAGCAGCGTAATCCAGTATCTTTTCCTTAAATATAGCGCCGGTTTTCTTCACTGCCATACCGCTGACATAGGTCTGCCTGGAAGCATATGCGCCGGTATCAAAGGGGCTTACGTCCGTATCCTGGGTGGACAGCACATTTACCTTATCTTCCGTGATTCCGGTCACCTCTGCCGCCATCTGGGTAAACACGGTGTCGGCGCCCTGGCCGATTTCCGTTGCCCCCATCTGCAGCTGCATGGAGCCGTCCTGGTTCAGTATCATGCGGCAGGACGCTGTTTCCAGGGATATGGGATATACGCCTGTCTTATAGCAGAAGATAGCCATACCGATTCCCTTTCGCACGGGTCCTGTCTGGTTTTCATATTCCCTGCGTTTCTCATCCCAGCGGATGAATTCCCGGCCCTTTTCCATACATTCCGCCAGGCCGTATGTATTGCATTTCACATGAGTGTGGGGGTCAACGTATCCCGGCCTCATGCAGTTCTTTTTCCTGAATTCCAACGGGTCCATGTGAAGGGCCAGGGCCAGGTCGTCTGCCATGCATTCCGCGGCAAACGCTGCCTGGGGAATTCCGTATCCCCTCATGGCGCCGCCCGTGGCCAGATTGGTGTACACAGTCCAGGCATCGGACTCCAGCACCTTCTCATCCTTGTAAATCTGCTTGAACTCATTGGAGGAGTTGGCTACGATGGCATGGGCATGGGACGCGTATCCGCCCTGGTTGGAATATGCCTCCAGCTTCCTGGCAACCAGCGTGCCGTCCTTCCTGGCCGCTGCCTTTACCTTGAACTCGATGGCATGGCGCACCCTGGTACATCCCAGAGTTTCTTCCCTGGATATCTCCATCCTTACCCCTCTTCCTCCCACCTGGGTGGTAAGGAAAGCATTTAAGGGCTCATAGAGTACATCCTGCTTGTTGCCGAATCCGCCGCCGATGTAGGGCTTTATCACACGGATTCGGCCCATGGGCAGTCCCAGCGCCTGGCTGATGACACGGCGCACAATATGGGGGATCTGTGTGGATGTGGTGACGATGATTCTTCCCTTTTCCATATAGGCAAAGGAGATGGGCGTTTCTATGTGGCAGTGCTGCACGCTCTGGGTCCGGTAGTCCTTTTCTATCTCCACCAGTCCCTCCTCCTTCACTGCTTCCCCGTAAGTCCCTTCGCCCACCACAAAAGAAGAATGGGCAATGACATTTCCCGGTTTTTCATCGTGAAGTCGGGATGCGCCCTCTGCCATGGCGTCCTCCATGGTCAGCAGGGGAGCATACTCCTCATACTCCACCTTCACAAGCCTGGCTGCCCTGGCTGCCGCTATATCGTCCTCCGCTATCACGGCTGCAATATCGTCTCCATAGACCCGCACCCTGGTATTGAGAAGTTTCCTGTCCGCAATATCCTGATGGGCCGTTTCCACGGACCATGGATGGCCGGGTGTGGGGAACTGGATGTCCGGCACATCGAAGCACGTAACAATCTTCACTACCCCCGGCACCTTCCGTGCTTCTTCCAAATCAAAGCTTTTTACCACGCCGTTGGCGATGGTGCTGCGTATTACCTTTGCCACCAGAAGACCCTGTGGCTCTAAATCGGCTGTATACCTGGCACTGCCTGTGACTTTGTCAAATGCGTCAACGCGGGTCATGTTTTTACCAATTCCCATGGTGTGCTCTACCTCCTTATCCTGAATGCGCAAACGCCTGTATTCCAGGCGTCTGCATTATATGCTGCTCGTTTTAAATTAATACATACTTAAGTACAAATAATATAGCCAATATATTATACATCAGAAGGCTGATTTTCTTCTCCTTCGCATGGCCGGTTGCAACGTTGATAACCACGTAGGAGATAACGCCCATTGCAATACCTTCGGAAATGCTGTACATGAAAGGCATGGCGATGATGGCGATGTAGCTTGGAATTGCCTCTGTAAAGTCGTTGAAATCAATCTTCAAAATTGAGCTGATCATCAGGAAACCTACGATAATCAGAGCCGGTGCCGTTGCAAAGGACGGGATGGCTAAGAAAATCGGTGACAGGAACAGGGACAGACCAAAGAATATAGCTGCCACTACGGATGTAAGTCCGGTTCTTCCGCCTTCCGCAACACCGGAAGCGCTCTCAACGAATGTGGTTGTGGTGGAGGTACCGAATACAGCGCCAAGGGAGGTACCGATGGCATCAGACAGAAGGGCGCCTCTAATCTTAGGAAGCTTTCCGTCCTTATCCAGCATGTCGGCCTTGGATGCCACGCCAATCAGTGTTCCCAGTGTATCGAACATATCCACAAACAGGAACGCGAACATGATGGTTACAAAGTTCAGGGACAGGATGCCGCTGAAATCCATCTTAAAGAAGGTGGGCGCCATGCTCTGGATACCGAAACCGCTGGAGAAATCAGGAAGTACGCTGAACATTCCCAGCTCTGCATTTGGCTGGTACAGCCCTGTCACTTCGCAGATAATACCTAAAATCCATGTGATGAGAATACCCCAGAGGATGTTTCCCTTTATGTTCTTAACAACCAGGATACCGGTAATAAGTACGCCGATAAGGGCCAGCAGTACAGTGATTCCAACAGAATTAAATGTTCCTGCGTCCAGAGAGCCTTTGAATGAAAATACGGATACAAGGGTGGCGCTCTCCACCACGATTTTAGCGTTCTGCAGACCGATGAAGGCGATAAAAAGCCCGATACCTGCGGATACTGCGTGTTTCAGATTCATGGGAATGGCATTGAAAATAGCTTCACGCACATTGGTAAGAGACAGTGCGATGAAGATAAGGCCTTCCACAAATACGGCTGCCAGAGCCATCTGCCAGGTATAACCCATCTGGAGTACTACGGTGTATGCAAAGTAAGCATTCAGTCCCATGCCGGGCGCCAGCACAAAAGGATAATTGGCAAATGCAGCCATCAGCAGGGTGGCAACCAGGGATGCAAGGGCAGTGGCTGTAAAGACAGCACCTCTGTCCATTCCCGTGGCGCTCAGGATGTTCGGATTCACTGCAAGGATGTAGGCCATTGTCATGAACGTGGTGATACCGGCAATTACCTCTGTTTTGACATCTGTGTGGTTTTCCGACAGGTGAAATACTTTTTCCAGGAATCCCTGATTTGATTTGTTCTCCATACTTCATACCTCCTTGAATTCATACCTATAGTTTTCCGCTGTTTCTATTTTAAAGAACGGTACCCCTTTCCGCCCTTTTATGTATCTATTCAATTTTCATTTAAAACATCTTCTGTTAAAATATCTTTCTGCCCGCCACATACTTGGCGTCAATATGGCGCTCATCCGAAAGGTAAATGAACCGCTCCAGCCGCTCCTTTAAGCTCAGAGACTGAGGATGCTTAAGGCTCTCGTCGTTCAGCACCAGCGCGTCTAACTCATATCCTTCCTCAAAGCTTCCGGCCTTTCCGAAGAATCCGCCGCCGCCCTTTGTTCCCAGGTAGAATGCCTCCTCTGCCGTAAGGGGCTTGCATGTCTCATCCACCAGTCTCCAGCGCAGCTTCGACACCTGGATGGCGTCAGCCATGGCTCTGAACACGGACTCTCCCGCGCCTCCGGCCACATCCGTGCCAAGTCCTGTGGGGATACCCTGTTCCAGATAGGTCCTGACGGGCGCAATGCCGGAGGACAGGTTGGTGTTGGACTGGGGACAATGGGCCACGTATACGCCGTTGTCCCTCATTCTCTGTATTTCCTCTTCCGGCGGCCACACACAGTGGGCCATGATGGTTTTCACGCCGCTGCCGAACATGCCGAAATGGTCGTATGCATCGCCGTAAAACTCAGACCACGGGCAAAGTTCCTTCACCCAGTCAATCTCTCCCTTGTTTTCCGACAGATGGGACTGGACCGGAAGATCATACTCCATCTGAATCTTCTTGAGCTCTTCCATCAGGGTGTCGGAGCAGGTGGGAATGAACCTTGGCGTGAGAATGGGAGCCGTGTTCCTGTACCGTCCCTTTATGTCCTCCAGCCATTGTCTGGTCTCCCTCAGGGATTCCTCTGTCTCCTCCACCAGGATATCCGGACTGTTCCGGTCCATATTCACCTTGCCTACCATGGTCTTAAGTCCGGTCTCCTCCATCAAATCCATGAGAAGCTCCGTAGCCTCCCTGTGCATGGTTGCAAATATACAAGCCCTTGTGGTTGCACTGTGTTTCATGTTTTCCGCAAATATGGTATACGCCTTCCCGGCATACTCCATATCGCTGTACTTGGCCTCCTCTGGAAACGTCCGCGTGTTCAGCCATTCCAATAGTTCAAGGTCCATACCCAGACCTCTGAATGAATACTGCGGGGCATGGAGATGAAGGTCCGTAAGACCCGGCACAATCAGCCTGTCTCCATAATCCGTCAGAGGAAAGCCTGCATACATCTGCGGAAGTTCTTTGTACACGCCGGCTGATTCGCCGTCTGCACATACCAGATATCCCTGTTCCACACAAATCAGTGTGCGGGAATCCTGGCTGTAGCAGATATTGCCCTTTAATACAAAATTTTCTGCCATATGCTCCTCCTTTTCCGTGATACGCCGGTGACCGGCGCACCCTTGTATTCACCCGTACAGCGGCGGGCCCGGGCTTCTATCTGCATTTTTTTGCAAACAAAAAAACCACCGCTGTTCCTAAGGCTTCACATCAGCCTGTCTCCGGCGCCCCGGGCAGTACCTGATGTGAAAACTTATAGTCAACTATTACGGTAGTTGGTAGAAACGCTCAACCTATCTTGAGCATATATAAGTTTTGAATACTTATACTTCTATTCTATTGCGTCATCTTCTGACATCTTGAGTCTATCACAATAGACAACTCAATGTCAATATATCTTGTGTTTTTTGTGCATTTTCTACATTTTGTATAAAATAATTGGCAGATATATGAAATTCCTCCTTTTTCTTTGTGCGAAACCAATATTCTTCTAAAAATATAACGATATGATTAATATAGATCCGCCAGCTGGAGGAGCTGTCCCAAACGTGTCCGGAACGCCGGACGGTTTACGGCTGGCATACGCCGTTTTACGGTGTGATTTTGTTTATTCCGGTTAACAGAAACAGTATAACAGCAGAAGAAACAGGCCGGTTATGAACCTATGCAAAAAACCAGAAGGAACTCTCCATCAAGAAAATTTCCTCCTGGTTTTTTTACATTTTTAAAGAGAAAGAGCTGTTTGGTCATCTGTTTAAATGACTTTCCCCCACGCTTCCCATCCTCTGTCACCGCGCCAAATCGTCTGCCAGGCGCTTGATCTTCTCCCGCTCCCCAATCACAATCACCGTATCCTCGTCCTGGAACACATAATCCGGGCTTACATCTGTGGTCAGCCATCCGCCTCTGGTGATGGCGATTATGTTGATGCCGTACCGGTTCCTCAGCTGTGCATCCCGCACAGACTGGCCCGTAAGCTTCCTGGTGGTCTTTATTTCAGATATATCCACGTTCTGATCCAGCTCAAAGAGATTAAATATGCGCTTGGAGATAAGCCTTCTGGCCAGGCGGACTGCCATGTCCCTTTCAGGATATACCACCTGGGCTCCGATTTTCTCCAGAATCTCGCCCTGTTCCGGGCTGTTGGCCTTGGCCACCACCTGGGGCACACCCAGATTGATTACATTGAGAGTGGTGAGAATGCTCACATCCACCTTGTCACCGATGCAGACCACCACCACATCGCAGTTCTGTATTCCTGTCTCCCGCAGTGTCTCCTTCTGCAGATCCTTTACCACATACGCATGTTCCGTGTAGTTTCTGGCCTGCCTGATTTTTTCCTCGCTTCTGTCCAGCACCATAAGCTCCTTATCCGCCTCTGCCAGGGTTGCCGCCAGTGCGCTTCCAAACCTTCCCAGACCTATGATTCCATAGGACATTGCCTCTGTCTGTTTCCGTGCCATATATAAAACCTCCTCTATCCATTCAAAATGTGCTTACCGCTATTTCACTTATCTTCCCCTATCCGATGGAAATGCTTCCTTCCGCATAGGATACGGATTTAGTGGGTTTGAATACCCAAATCGTCACAATGGTCAGCGGCCCCAGTCTGCCGATATACATTACCAGCACCTCCAGAAGCTTGCTTAGGGAGCTGAGTCCCGGCGTAATGCCGGTGGACAGACCCACGGTTCCGAAAGCCGATGTGATTTCAAACAGAATATCCTCAAAAGGAATCCCAGGCTCCAGGATACACATGAAAAAGGTTCCCAGGCACACCACCAGGGCCGACAGCGCCGTCACAATGGCTGCCTTGTAAAATGCCTCCTGGGGAATCCGGTAATGGAAGGCATGGGGCTCCTCATTGCAGGCAGCACCTTTGATGGTATGAAACAAAGTAAATAAGGTGCTGGTCTTGATGCCGCCTCCTGTGGACCCCGGTGAAGCGCCGATGAACATGAGCACGGAAACGCTCAGCAGTCCGGCGGAAGTGAATTCTCCCAGAGGAAATGTGGAAAAGCCCGCTGTCCTGGCCGATACACTGGTAAAGAACGCGCCCAGCCAGGTAATATCCTCTGTCAGCCAAATCAGTACTGTGCCGGATGCCAAAAGTATCAGGGTTGTCACAATCACCGCCTTGGAGTGAAGGCACAGCTTTTTAAAGGAGCGGTTCTTTATCAAATCCATGATGACCAGGAAGCCCAGCCCTCCAAATATAATCAGTCCTGCCGTAGTCAGGTTCAGCAGCACATTGTCCTGATATCCCGTCAGGTTTTTAAGTCCCCCCAGTATATCAAATCCCGAATTGTTAAACGCGGCCACAGAGTGGAACAGGCTGATGCCAACCGCCTTTAAGGGCGGATAATCCCTGGAAAATACCAGGAAGCTTAAGACAGCTCCCACGCCCTCAAAACAAAGGGTGGTAATCAGTACATTTCTCACCAGACACACGATTCCCCTGCCGGAATCCAGGTTAAGGGCTTCCTTTACCAGAAGGCGTTCCTTTAAATTCACCCTTTTTCCAAGAGCCAGAATCACGCCCACGCCCACTGAGGTCACACCCAGACCGCCAATCTGAATCAAAAGAGCCACCACGGTCTGGCCCAGAGCCGTATAGGTATCGGCTGTGTCCACGGCTATAAGACCGGTAACACACACTGCGCTGGTGGATGTAAACAGAGCATCCACATAATGAAGCCTGACTCCCGGCTTTATACACACCGGCAGCATCAGCAAAAAAGATCCTGTAAGAATAACGGCCAGAAAACCAATGGCAATGATTCTGGCCGGAGACTGCCTTTCCAGATACTTCATATAATCACCTCCTAGTGCCTTCAAGCTTACCACTAAGGGCATAAAGCAGGTATAACGGAACCGCCTCCGGTATAAAGATTATATAAATATTATATAAAGATACAGTCATTTAACCCAAAGATATGATATACTGTCCGGGTAGACAATGAAGGAGGTTTTTCATTCCATGGCCCATTCCCGAATCCTTGACACCCTAAAAACCATGGCAGTCCTGGCCGCAGCCACTGCCATTGGATTCCTGTTAGAAACCCTTGGCCTGTCCCAGGCCAATATCATTACCGTATATATTCTGGGAGTCCTGGTGGTGGCGGCAGTCACAGCCAGCCGCTGGTACAGCATCAGCGCTTCCCTGGCCAGCGTACTGCTGTTCAACTACATATTTACAGAGCCCATGTTCGTCCTGAAGGCAGAGGACGCAGGCACCCAGCTTACCCTTCTGATTACATTTCTGGCAGCTGTATTTACCAGTTCCTTCACCGTGCAGATGAAAGAAAAGGCACGGCTTTCCCAACAGGATGCCTACCGCTCCGGCGTCATCCTGGACACCAGCCAGATGCTCCAGAAGGCCGCTGCACCGGCGGATATCCTGACCTGTACCGCCATACAGCTGAACAAGCTGCTCAAAAGGGACATTACCTGCTTTGAACAGGATGGAGCCGGCCTTAAGTCCCCCCTTTGTTTCCGTGAGTACTCTTCTCCCGCAACAGGAAGGGGACCGGCCCCTGACACCTTAGAGGAACTGACTGCTGCCCGGAAATGCTTTCAGGAGGGAAAGGAAACAGGGGCTGCCACAGGGCTGTTTCCTGCAGCAGCTTACCACTTCCTGCCCCTTCAAAGCTCAGGCGCTGTCTATGGCGTCATGGGAATCCATGTGGGCACCACGCCTCCCGGCGACTTTGAAAACAGTCTGGCAGTAGCCATCATAGCCCAGTGTTCCATGGCGCTGGAAAAAGAATATATTTCCAGGAAGCGGGAGGAGGAAGCGGCCATGGCCCGGGCAGAACAGCTCCGGAGCAATCTGCTGCGTTCCATCTCCCATGACCTGCGCACCCCGCTCACCAGCATATCCGGCAATGCAGGTGTCCTGATGAGCGATGGGGAGAACCTGTCGGCCGAACACCGTAGCCGGATATACAGGGACATATACGATGATTCCATGTGGCTTATCAATCTGGTGGAAAACCTTCTGTCCATCACCCGTATGGAAGGCCAGGGCGTCCACCTGCACATGGAAACCGAATTGCTGGAGGAAGTCATAGACGAAGCCATGCGCCATATCAACCGGCGTCACGAACACCACACCATCAGGGTAAATCAGGTGGGTGACTATATCCTGGCTGACATGGATGCCAGGCTGATTATACAAGTCATAACCAACCTGGTGGACAATGCGGTGAAGTACACGCCGGAAGGTTCCACCATCATGGTAAACAGCCGCCAGGAAGGCGCCTCTGCCGTCATTGACGTCAGCGACAACGGGCCCGGTATTCCCGATGAATCAAAGGAAAAAATTTTTGAAATGTTCTATACCACCGGCCACAAATCCGCAGACGGAAAGCGGGGCATGGGACTGGGACTGCCCCTTTGCAGGGCAATACTGAGCGCCCACAAGGGCACCATCGAAGTTTTAGACAACAAACCTGCCGGAAGCATATTCCGGCTTACATTACCAGCCAAGGAGGTATCCTTACATGAATAAGCCATCCATCCTGATTATAGAGGATGACAAAGCAGTGAAAAATCTCATCGCCACCACCCTGGAGATGCACGATTACCATTATATATGGGCGGATAAGGGAGAACAGGGCATCCTGTCCGCTGCTTCCCAGAGACCTGACATCATCTTACTGGACCTGGGGCTTCCGGACATGGACGGAGTGGACGTGATTCTTAAAATCCGTTCCTGGACCAATACCCCCATTATTGTCATCAGCGCCAGAAGCGAGGACAGCGACAAGATAGCGGCCCTGGACGCCGGGGCGGACGACTATTTGACCAAGCCTTTTTCCGTGGACGAGCTTTTGGCCAGACTCCGCTCCACCCAGAGACGGTTAAGCTATATGCAGTCTCTGGAGGAAGTACAGACCTCCCTGTTTGCCAACGGCGGGCTGACCATTGACTATGCGGCGGGATGCGCCTGCCTGGACGGGGAGGAACTGCACCTGACTCCCTATGAATACAAGCTTCTCTGCCTCCTTGCCCACAATGTTGGAAAGGTCCTGACCCACTCCTACATAACCCGGGAAATATGGGGTGCAGCCTGGGAAGGGGACGTGGCCTCCCTCCGCGTTTTCATGGCCTCCCTGCGGAAAAAGATTGAAAAAAATCCCTCACAGCCCCAGTACATCCAGACCCACGTGGGAGTGGGTTACCGGATGATGAAGCGGTAAGGGATTATACAACCAATAGATGAAATCCGATGGTATTTATGTCATTATTTATGTCATGAAACCCTTCAGAGCCCAGTCATATGTATCCATGGCCTGCTGGAAGCCTGTGTCTGCCCTTTCTTTGGCAGCGGCGGCATCCATGTAGGCCGCTTTTGCCTCCAGATATTCCTGGCGCGACAGCATTCCCAGGGCCAGCTTGTTGGATGCTGCCTGGAACGCGGCTTCCTGGGATGCCATGGACGTTGCTGCGCTGGTCCAGAGTGTCTGGCTGGCCAGGACATCCTGATACAGTGTATCCAGCTGGCCGTACATAGCCTCCTCACTCTGGCGGATATCCCGCTGGCGGGCATGGAGTTCTTTATTGGAGCTGGCTCCTCCGCTCCTCTGTTCCCTCAGGGAATAATTGTTGCCCAGCGCGCGCCATTTGTCGGTGCTGCCTCCCATTTCCAGGACACGCTCAGGCCGGGGCGCTGGCATGGGACCGACTTCTGCCTGGGAGCCTTCCGGATATCCGGTGAGAATGAATAATTCCTTCTTCACCCGTTCCATCTCGTCCTGTACAGCCTTTGCCTTGGCAGCTGCCGCATCAGCCTCTTTTCCTGCCTGGTCCGCCTGGGCGGCAGAGGCGCTTCCTGTCTGGACCTGGCGCAGCAGCTTCTCATACTGGCTCTGTTTCCACTCTGCCTGAGCCAAAGCCGCATCCTGTTCCGCTTTAAGGGTATTATAGGTGCCCATAAGATTCTGGGCTGTCCAGAGTACGGTATCCTCTATCCTGCGAAGGGACATGGACGCCTGGCTGCCCTGGGCAGAGCGGATCTGCTTATCCATATCCTTGGCCGCATCCTCCAGGGTCTTGGCCTGGGCCCGGTACTGGCCGGCACTGTCTTTGTCCCCGTTCTTCTCCAGGTCCTCGGCCTCCTCCCTGAGAAGACGTCTGGTTTCCATGATTTCCTCCCTGGCATTCTCGTACCGCGCCAGGCGGCTGTCATACTGCGCCTGTTCCATCTGTATCTGGGGGCTGCTGGCTTTTACCAGCGTCTCTAACTCCTCATAACGAATGACATCGGGCATTGCATCTGCATGGGCCTCCAGAGGGTACAGGCAGGCAAAGAAGAGGCCCATGAAGAGCAGTAAGTATTTTTTCACCATATCCTATGCCCCCTCTGTCTGTGCAAGGCCGTTGACCGCCCATCTGTAATCCTCCAGGGCCTGCCTGTATTTCAGGCCTGCCGTGTCGCATGCGGACTGGCTGGAGGCCATGGTTCCCTGCTGCTGTATATATTCATTTTTGGAAATCATGCCCTGGCTGTATTTGCGCTCGGCTGTCTGGGCCCCGGTACGGGCCAGCTCCAGCTCGCCCGCCGCCTGTTCATAATCAGCCCTGGCCTGCTCCAAAAGCTTATATCTGGCCTCCACATCCGCCTCAATCTGCCTGCGGCCAGTCTCCACCTTTTGGTTCATCACATCCCACTGGGTCCCGTTGCCTGTAAATGTCAGACGGCGCTCATTGGCTGTCTGGGTAAAGTTCTGCTCTATGGCCCTTTCCTTATCAAACTCCAGGTCAATCTGATCCATCTCCCCGGCATCCGGCACCGGCACTTCCCTGATATCCGGCTGGGCATTGTGATCCCAACCCGTCATGACGCAGAGCTCTCTGCGCAGTCCGTCCCTCTCCCTGTCATTGGTCTCCAGGGCTGCCTGGGCTGCCTCCATCTTTTCCCGGGCCCCAAGCAGCTCAGCCTGGGTAGCCATGCCCTGGCCTGCTTTCACTGCCATGGCCTCATACTTTGACCTGGCCTGGTTCACATCCTCCTCCAGGGCAGGACGCGCCTTGGCCTTCTGCCAGTAGGATATCATCTTTGTCTGGGCATCCTTTACAAGAACAGCCTCCTGTCTGTCGTACTCCAGCTTCTTCACCCGTCCGTCCTCATTCTGTGAATCAGCCAGCTCCTGGTTCTGTTCAGCCTGCAGGCGGGCGCTTATGGCCCCCACCGCTGTTCCCGCATATCCCGGCTGGTCCTCATTGACGGAATCCATTATCTTATCGCTGGAATCATAGAGCCTGTCAGCAATATCCTGGTAGGCATTTTTCATTTCATCGTGGTCCTTGCCCCTGTAGTCGTCGTATTCCAGACGGTTATTGATAACCGTGGCATTGTATTCGTGGACCAGGTCAGCCAGCTCCCCGTATTCCAGCACATCATCCCTCAGCGCCGCCCATTTGTCCGCAGAATAGGCAAACTCCGGGCTGGCCCATGCAGTCACCGGCCGCAGCATGCCCGGAACCGGGGCCAGCATCAGGGCCAATCCCATGGCTCCTGCTCTCTTCCATGTACCGCTCATCCGTCTCACTTGCTTTCCTCCTGTCTCGATTCTTGATTTCCTCCGGCCGCATCCTTTGATATCCTCCAGCCGCATCATTGATTTCCTCCGGCCGCATCCTTGATTTGCTCCGTCGGGATATCCCGTCTATTCGTAACGCAGCGCGTCTATCGGGTCTGCCTTGGCTGCCTTGGATGCAGGATATAATCCAAAGAAGATACCGACCACTGCTGAAAATGACACTGCAACCACGATGACCCCCGGTTTTATGACCACCGCAAATCCCAGAAGGAATCCTCCCAGGGATACGGTTCCCACTCCCAGTATGACACCGATAATGCCGCCGCAGGCTGACAATATGGCTGACTCCGTCAAAAACTGTATTAACACATCCCTGGTCCTTGCTCCAAGGGCTTTCCGGATGCCGATTTCCCTGGTACGCTCCGTCACGGACACCAGCATGATATTCATAATGCCGATTCCGCCCACCATCAGCGAAATGGCCGCGATACCGCCCACTGCCATGGACAGGCTGCCCATCATGCTGTCCACTGAGGTCATTTCCTGCATGGCCGTATACATGTACATATCCTCCGGCTGCCTGCCGTGCATCTTGGCCGCATATGCCTTGAACTGGCTGAAAAACTGGTCCAGGTTCACATCGTCCTTTGCATACACATGAAGCTGGTAAAAATAGTCGTTGGGCCAGGTCAGAAGGGTGTATGGAATGAATGCCGACCCCTTGTCATCGCTGTTGCCCATCATCAGGGCCTGGAAGGCGTTGACCTCCTTGCGGTACACACCCACCACCGTAAAGTCGTCGGTAGAGCCATATAAGGTGGTTCTGAAGGACCGCCCAACCGCATTCTCAGTGCCGAACAGCATCTGGGCGCTCTTGGTATCCATGACCACATTCTTCCTTCTTCCCAGGATGTCTCCCTCGTTGAGATAGCGGCCGTACACCACGTTCACCGGCTGCACATCCTGGTAATTGTAGTCAATTCCCTGATAGTCAAATTTAATCTTAGTCCGCTTATACTCGGCATCACTGCTGGTATAGGCGCTGCTGTCTATATAGGCGACCTGGTCCTTAAAGGCCTCCTTGGCCCGCTCCATCTCGTCCAGGGTAAAATAATCGCTCTGCCGCACATCATCTACCCAGTAACCAATGGATATATAGGCCTGGGTAATACCCACATCCTTGTATAAATCAGAGAAAAGTCCGCGCATGGTATCTCCGATGGACACGATGGCTATGACGGAGCCAATGCCGATGATGATTCCCAGCATAGTCAGGGCGGAACGCATCTTATTGGACCGGATGGCTGAAAATGCCATCTTCATGTTTTCAATCAGCATTCTGCTCTCCCCCCTTCCCGTCCTCAGAAGTCACCCTGGCCGCATTCAATTTGTCACTCTGTATCTGCCCGTCGCTGAACCGTATCACGCGGTGGGCAAAGGCTGCTATATCCTCCTCATGGGTAACCAGCACCACGGTAGCCCCTTCCTGGTGAAGCTTTGTAAACAGCTCCATGATTTCCACCGAGGAGGCGGTATCCAGGTTTCCTGTGGGCTCGTCTGCCAGAATTAAGGGCGGTTCATTGGCAAGGGCTCTGGCTATGGCAACCCTCTGCCTCTGACCTCCGGAGAGCTCGTTTGGCATATGTTCCTTCCTGGCTCCCAGCCCCACCCGTTCCAATAGCAGCTGGGCCCTGACCGCCCGTTTGGCCTTTGGCACCCTGGCATAGGTCATGGGCAGCTCCACATTCTTAAGGGCCGATGTCCTGGATATCAGGTTAAAGGACTGGAACACAAACCCGATTTTCCGGTTCCTGATATCGGAGAGCTGGTCCGGCGTCATGTCTGCCACGTCAATGCCGTCCAGGTAGTAATGTCCCAGGGTAGGCCGGTCCAGACACCCGAGTATGTTCATCAGGGTGGATTTTCCGGATCCGGAGTGTCCCATGATGGCCACAAACTCCCCCCGTTCAATGGTAAGGTTTATCTTCTTTAGTCCCAGTACCTTAATGGCCCCGGTATCATATATCTTGACCAGATTCTCCAGCTTAATCAGGGGTCCGTCATAGACCTCTTCCTGAATCATGCTGTCCCTGTGTAAAAACTTCATCCACTTCTTCATACGGCGCCTCCTGCTACTGGGTAATCAGCACGGCAGCACCGTCCATGAGATGGGGTCCCGGATTGGTGATAACCTGCATTCCCTCCTCCAGCACTGTACCGTCTGTGGGAATGACCTCTACCACCACGTCGCCGTCCACTCCCATGGTCACAGGTATTCGTTTAACCTTCATATCCTGCACAATGGCTATGTATGTCACTTCCCCGTCGTCAAAAAGCGCCGATGAGGGAACGACGAAAACATCCTTTGCCTCCCTGATTAAAAGTTCTGCTTTTGCCGTGATTCCCGCAATAAGCTTTGAGCTTCCACCGTCCACCCGTATGGTAGTGGGAATAACCCTCTCCGTGGATCCGCCGCCTTTTTCCTCGCCTGTGGGCGATATCTTTACGACCTCGCCTTCTGCAGTCTCACCGTCCAGGATATCCGCTGTGATGGTCGCCATCTGTCCCACCTTTACCTTGCCGATGGAAAACTCGCTTACCTTGATTTCCAGCTCCAGCTGCTCCAGATTCTCGATGCTGAGAATAGGTTTATCATCCTCCACCTTATCCGCAAACTGGCCCACCTTGGAATTGACACGGACCACAGTGCCGTCAATGGTGCTCTTTATCTGGGTATTATCCAGTTCTTCTTTTTTCTTTTCCAAATCAAAGGCTGCGTTCTGTATCTGTATGCCGTAGGACGAATCTGCAACGCCTCTCCCATTCTCAACCGTATAGCCTTCCATCTGCCTTCTGGCGTCATTCAGGGCATTGGCGCTGGCTTCCAGCTCCATCTGTGAAATGTCGCCGGTGGCAAAGAGCTGGCTGTTCCTGCTGTGATCCAGGCTGGCCTTCTGGAAATCCTGGACCGCCTTTTCGTATCCAAGGGCTGCTTCCTTATCTTTTTCCTGCTTATTAGCCACCGCAAGGTCGTAGGCGTTCTGGGCAATCTGCACTTCCCGCTCCAGATCCGTGCTGTCCACCACGGCCAGCACCTGTCCTTTTGTCACGGTATCACCCTCCTTCACATTCATAGCAGTGATTTCCGCATGAATATTGGACACCACATCCACGCTGTCTGTGCCTGATACAGGACCGCTTACCGTAAGCTTTTCCTGAACGTCCTGTTTGGCAAGGGGCATCACGGCAACCGGGATCCCCAGCTCCTTCTTTCCTCCGGACATACGGGAGAACCCAAACAAAACCACTGCCGCCAGTACCAGGACCGTGATTATCTTGCGCTTCCGGCTGAACCCCTTAAAGCGCCGGACAGGGTGAAAGCCTCCCTCCGATGACCGGTGTCCGGTCTTTTGCTTTTGCTTTTTCTTCTTTTTCTTTCCGTTTCCTTCCTCCTCCGGAGCCATCAGCTCCTCCACGCGGCGGTCAATTTCCTCAGACTCTGAAATGCCTTCCAAAACCTGGATTTCCTCTAAATCACCAGCTTTTTTCTCTGTTCCCATGACTCCCTCCTTAATACCAGCGGATACTGTATTATTTATATTAATACAGTTATATCACATATGGCATACTTATACAACAAAAAATAAACATTTGCGCCATTGCTGTTCATTTAATAAGGCTATTATATAGGTTTGCCATAAATATTTCATCCTGTATTTTCATAACATTTCATAAATGAAAACGAAAGATTTACTTAAGGAAAGGGGCAACCATACAAAAAAACGGCAGGTCCCTGTAACACAGGTATTTCCTGCCGCCTTTGGCGGGCAGGGCATCTTCCTTTGCCCTACCCGCCTATTCTTACTTTGAAACCGATTCTTTCTCTAAATCAATTCCTTGGTCCGTTACCGTTACTCTGCTGCTTATTCTCTGCTCTGCTGCTTATTCCCTGCGCTGTTACCGATTCCCTACTCTGCTGCCGCTGCCCTAAGACGTTTCATCATCTCATCCACATCCGCCTTCTCAATCACCAGAGGCGGAACGAAACGGATGATATTGGTCCCGGCGCTGATTAACACCAGCTTCTGCTCCAGCAGCGCTTTTGACACAATGGGGCCTGCCGGTACAGAGAACTCCAATCCCTGAATCAATCCCATTCCCCGGTGTGCCCTGATGCAATCCAGTTCCTTTGACAGCTCCTCCAGCTTCTCATAGAGATAGGCGCCAATCTCCTTTACATGTTCCGTGATACGGCGTTTCTCAAAAATATCAAGCACTGCGCTGGCTCCCGCCGTCACCAGCGGATTGCCGCCATAGGTGGTGCCGTGGTCGCCCGGAACCATTGCGCTGGCCGCTTTGCCCCATGCCAGGAAAGCGCCTACGGGAAGCCCGTTTCCCAGAGCCTTGGCCACTGTCATCACGTCCGGCTTCACGCCGTAATGCTGCCAGGCAAACATTTCCCCGGAACGGCCCATGCCGCACTGGATTTCATCCAGTATAAGGAGCAGGTCATGTTCATCGCACAGGGCCCTGACCCCTTTTATGAATTCTTCCGTTGCAGGATAGATACCTCCCTCTCCCTGGATGGTCTCCATAATGACCGCACATGTCTTACTGTTAATCAGCTTCTTCACGCTGTCCAGGTCATTGAAATCAGCGAAGCGGATTCCCGGTATAAGGGGCTTAAAGGGCTCCTGGTAGTGGGCATTGCCGGTGACGGCCAGTGCGCCCAGGCTCCTTCCATGGAAGGAATGGTTCATGGCAATGATTTCCCCGGTCATGTCCGGCTCCGCGTCCTCGCAGCCGTCGCAGCCGTCTCCCATGGTTTCATGAAGTTTGTTATAGTGATAGCGCTTTGCAATCTTAAGAGCTCCCTCAATGGCCTCGGTACCGCTGTTTGTGAAAAACACCTTATCCATATGGGATACCTGAAGCAGCTTCTCGCCGGCCTCAATGGAGGGCTGGTTGTAGAACAGATTGGAGATATGGGTCAGCTTGTGAAGCTGTTCCTCCACGGCCTTTGTATACTCCTCATCCCCATATCCCAGCGCCATGACCGCAATGCCAGCACCGAAATCCAGATACTCGTTTCCCTCTGTATCGTAGAGCTTCACTCCCTCCCCATGGTCAAACACCACAGGGAACCGGTTGTACACCTTATAAAGGGCCTGTTCTGCCCGTTCCATCAACTGTTTATCAGCCATGATAATACCTCTCGTCTTCTTCGGAATTATAGATAGCGGTTCCAATACCCTTGTCAGTAAAGATTTCCAGCAGCAGGCAATGAGGAATACGCCCGTCCAGGATATGCACCCTGGATACGCCGTTTTTTATGGCGTTGATGCAGTTTTGAAGCTTGGGAAGCATACCGCCTCCCAGCATTCCGCTGTCCACAAAATTCTGGGCCTCCTCCACCGTCATCTCGGAGATAAGGGAGGACTTATCCTCATAATCCTTATACACGCCCTCCACATCCGTGAGAAAAGCAAGCTTTTCCGCCTCCACTGCCGTGGCAATGGCACAGGCCGCGTCATCCGCATTGATGTTATAGCTCAGGAAATCCTCATCAAAGCCTATGGGACAGATGATGGGCAGAAAATCCTTTTCCAGCAAATCATATATGATTTTGGGATTCACTTCCTCCACATCTCCCACAAACCCGATGTCCTCTCCGCCGGCGTATTTCTTACGGCATTTAAGCATCATGCCGTCCTTGCCGCTGATTCCCACCGCATTGATACCCAGCTCACTGACCAGCTGGACCAGGCTCTTATTGACTTTATTAAGGACCATCTCGGCAATCTCCATGGTGGGTTCGTCTGTAACCCTGAGTCCGTTCTTAAACTGGGCCTCCATTCCCACCTTGCCTACCCAGCGGCTGATCTCCTTCCCGCCTCCGTGCACAATGATGGGCTTAAAGCCTACCAGCTTAAGAAGCACCACATCCTGTATAACCTTTTTCTTCAGTTCCTCATCCACCATGGCGCTTCCGCCGTATTTTACCACCACGATTTTCCTGTTAAAACGCTGGATATAAGGCAGTGCCTCAATGAGCACGGCCGCCTTCTGCATTGGTTCCAAATTCATTTTCATACTCCTCCTTATGAGCACTTAGCGCCTGTCCTTCAGGCGCTTACGTGCGATACATGTCACTGGCACTTGGCGAGGTCTTTTTCGAGCTTAGTGCAGCGGCTCGTTATGAGCGGTAATCCGCATTAATCTTAACATAGTCAAAGGTCAGATCGCAGCCCCACGCAGCGGCCTTTGCATCCCCCATCTTGATGTCGGCCACAGCCGTCACCTCCGGCTCTGACAGTATCCGGGTAGCCTGCTCTTCGCTGTAGTCCACGGCCACGCCGTCCTTAATAATCTGCATCTTTCCTGCCGCGCTCTCAAAATACAGGTCCACCTTTTCCGGATCAAACTGTGCCCCGGAATAACCCATGGCGCAGAGTATCCTGCCCCAGTTGGCGTCATGGCCGAAGATGGCTGCCTTGGTAAGGCTGGAGCAGATTACTGATTTTGCCAGAATCTTGGCCTGTTCCTTAGTCTCTGCCCCCACTACCTTTACCTCAAACAGAGCGGTGCAGCCCTCGCCGTCGCCTGCCATTTTCTTGGCTAATGTTTCGTTTACAATCTTTAAGGCTCTGCAGAAGGTATGGTAATCCTCATTCTTCTCTGTAATTTCTTTGTTGCCGGCCAGACCGTTTGCCAGAAGGAGAACCGTGTCATTGGTGGATGTGTCCCCATCCACGGAAATCATGTTGTATGTATCCTGTATATCCTGGCTGAGTGCCTCCTGGAGCAGCTCTTTGCTGATGGCCGCATCCGTAGTCACAAAGCTTAGCATGGTGCACATATTGGGATGAATCATACCGGAGCCCTTGCACATGCCTCCCATGGTCACCGTGGTTCCTCCCAGCTCAAACCGGACAGCCACCTCCTTGTTCTTTGTATCCGTAGTCATAATGGCCCTGGATGCGCCTGTGCCGCTCTCAAGGCTTCCGTCCAGCAAAGGAGCCATGGCCTTGACCCCTGCCGTAATCCTGTCCATGGGCAGCTGCATGCCGATGACGCCTGTGGATGCCACCAGGACGCTTTCAGCAGAAATTCCCAGGGCCAGGGCCGCTGCCTCTGCTGTCTGTCCGCAGTACCCCATGCCTTCCTCTCCGGTGCAGGCATTGGCAATGCCTGCGTTTATAACCACTGCCCGGGCAGGCGCCCCGCTTGTCACCTGGTTCTTATCCCATTTTACAGGAGCTGCCTTCACAATATTGGTGGTGAAGGTTCCTGCCGACCTGCAGGGCTCCTGGCTGTAAATCATAGCCATGTCCTGACGGTCCTTATATTTGATTCCGGCTGCTGTTGAAGCAGCCTTAAAGCCCCTGGCAGCCGTTACGCCGCCGGTTATGATTTTGATTCCCATGCCTGTCTCATCCATATCACTCATTCCTCCATTTATTTCCATACCTTTATGTCATATGAAGATGCACCTGCCTTTATCACGGTGCACTATCCTTTCATTTTACCGTACAAACCGGGTGATGTTTTCCTCATTCAGTATGAATTCGTATGTATTCACATCCTCCCGTTCCTGCCACCCGATTCCCTGCCAGAACGCATTTCCCACCTCATTACCCTTAAACGCAATCAGGCTGATTTTGCTGACTCCTTCCTTCTGAAGGGCCTCCATGGCAAAGCGCACCATGCGGTATCCAATGCCGTGTTTCCTGTATCCCGGCGCCACGCACACATGATAAAAACAACCGGTCCTGCCGTCATGGCCGCAGAGGATATTTCCTATAATATGACCGTTCTGGACAGCCACCACACTGGTAGTGGGATTCCTCCCAAGAAAGCGCTCCACGCCCTCCCGTGAATCGTCAATACTTCTGATTCCAAAGCCCTTGATTTCTGTCCACAGGCCGTAAACCTGGTCGTAATCCGCTATTGTCATTTCGCGGATAAGGATATCCATTGTACCTGCCATGATCTCATATTTCCTTTCTCTTTCCCTCTTTCATCCTTTTCAGAGATGTCTTTAAACCAACAGCCTGAACCATCAGGGGAAAATGGGAATCTGCTTAAGCCCCGTATTCTCCGGCAGGCCGAACATCAGGTTCATGTTCTGTATGGCCTGGCCTGCCGCTCCTTTGACCATGTTGTCAATGGCTCCCATCATAACCACCCGGTTGGTCCTGGTGTCTATCTTGAAATTCACGTCTGCAAAATTGCTGCCCTCCACCCACCGGGTCTGAGGCACCACATCCTTTTCCAGGACGCGCACAAAATATTCATCCCCATAATATTTATCGTATACAGCCTTTACCTCCTCGCAGGATACTTCCTTTGTAAGGGATGCATAGGCTGTCACCAGGATTCCGCGGTTCATGGGTACCAGGTGGGGGGTGAAGCTGATGGTTACCGGCTTTCCTGCTGCATAGGACAGCTGCTCCTCTATCTCCGGCGTATGTCTGTGGGAGGCCACCCCGTAAGCCTTAATGTTCTCATTGACCTCGCAGTACAGACTGTCCACCTTGCTTCCCCTGCCTGCGCCGGATGTGCCTGACTTGGCATCAATGATAAGGGTATTGGGGTCGATGAGCCCTTCCTTTACCAGAGGATAGGTGGACAGGAAGGAGCAGGTGGGGAAACATCCAGGATTGGCAATGAGCCTGGCCTTCTTCACCTTTTCCCGGTTGATTTCAGGCAGCCCGTATACGGCCTCACCGATAAACTGCGGGGATGCATGGGTCAGCTTATACCATTTCTCATAAACCGACACATCCTTAATACGGAAGTCGGCGCTTAAATCAATGACCTTTACTTTAGATAATACGTCCTCGTCCATCAGGGAGGCGCACAGTCCCTGAGGGGTGGCGGTGAACACCACATCCACCTGATCTGCCAGCTCCTTCATATTATCATCCATACACGCATCGTCCACGATTCGGAACATGTTCTGGTAGATGGATGCATATTTCTGGTCTATGTAGCTTCTGGAACCATACCATTTAATCTCTATGTCATCCCTCTGGAGCAGGAGCCTTGCCAGCTCTCCTCCCGCATATCCTGTGGAACCGATAATACCTGCCTTAATCATATCCGTATCTCCTTATATTTATAAATATTGGCTGCTGCCTTCATTATAGTCAGTTTTTCTTTAAATGAAAAGAAGCATTTCTGTGAACCCTGTTTCCTGGTTCCCGTTTGGATTTCATAATTATACATTATAAATGCATAATATGCAACATCTTTTAAATATTTTTATTTAGCACTTGCATTTTATCACATAATGTTGTATATTTATGAAAGTTCAATCAGTACAGCAATCTCAGGAGGATATCAATATGAAAGAAAAAGTAGTTTTAGCTTATTCCGGCGGACTGGATACCACCGCAATCATTCCGTGGTTAAAGGAGCATTTTGGTTATGAAGTCATCTGCTGCTGCATTGACTGCGGTCAGGGCAGCGAATTAGACGGACTGGACGAGAGAGCCAAATTATCCGGTGCCTCCAAATTATATATCGAAGATTTAGTAGATGATTTCTGCGACAATTACATCATGCCCTGCGTAAAGGCCAATGCAGTATATGAAAACAAATACCTCTTAGGCACCTCCATGGCCCGTCCTGCCATTGCCAAGAGACTGGTTGATATTGCACGTAAAGAAGGCGCCTCAGCCATCTGCCACGGCGCTACCGGCAAGGGCAATGACCAGATTCGTTTTGAGCTGGGTATCAAGGCTCTGGCCCCGGATATCAAGATCATCGCTCCCTGGCGCATGACCGATGTATGGACCATGCAGTCCCGCGAGGACGAGATTGAATACTGCAAGCAGCACGGCATTGACCTGCCTTTCTCCGCAGACAGCAGCTACAGCCGTGACAGGAACTTATGGCATATCAGCCATGAGGGCCTGGAGTTGGAAGATCCTTCACAGGAACCCAACTACGAGCATCTGCTTGTACTTGGCGTGACTCCCGAAAAAGCACCGGATGAGGGCGAGTATGTGACCATGACCTTTGAAAAAGGTGTTCCCACCAGCGTAAACGGACAGAAGATGAAGGTTTCCGATATTATCCGCAAGTTAAATGAGCTGGGCGGAAAACACGGCATCGGCATTGTGGACATCGTGGAAAACCGTGTGGTTGGCATGAAGTCCCGCGGCGTGTATGAGACACCGGGCGGAACCATTCTCATGGAAGCCCATCAGCAGTTAGAGGAGCTGGTATTAGACCGTGCCACCATGGAGACGAAAAAGACCATGGCTGATAAGCTGGCCCAGATTGTTTATGAGGGCAAGTGGTTTACACCTCTGCGCGAGGCTGTCCAGGCATTTGTTGAGTCCACCCAGGAATATGTGACAGGCGAAGTAAAATTCAAACTGTACAAGGGCAATATCATCAAGGCCGGAACCACATCCCCTTACTCCTTATACAGTGAGTCCCTGGCTTCCTTCACCACAGGCGACCTGTACGACCACCATGACGCAGACGGCTTCATTACCCTGTTCGGACTGCCCCTTAAGGTAAGGGCTATGAAAATGGCTGAGGTGGAATCTGCCAAAAAGGACCAGTAAAGAGACAGGATGCACTGTTACACATAAAGAAAATGCCCCGGAGATATTACATTTTCCATCTCCGGGGCATTTCTTTATGCCTTTGCCATCTTAGCCGCGCTATTTTATCTGTTGAAACTGTTTCATTGATTCATTCTACTTTTATTTATACGACTTTGCAGCTTTATGATGCTGATCAGATTGGCCAGGATTTCAATCTCTTGGGAAAGGACTCAATCTGTTTTCATGGAAAGACAGCGCCGTGTCCGCTGTTCTCCCCCTGCATCCGATCCGCTCAGGAGCAAGGTTATGGATAAGGGAATCCGGCCCGGCATTGGCTTTCCTGAATTTCCTTAGAGCCTTTTTAACTTGAAAAACCGGTAATATATTAAAAAATATACGAATATATAACCTTAAATCTGCATAGATCCTCTTCTTTTTTCCAAAAATGTGTCGAATATATAAGATAGTATGTATATTAAATCCATCAGCACAAAAGAGGGGTAAAAGGAAGATGAAAAGTATAAAAGGAAAAATTTTATTATGCATGTCACTGACTGTTGTCATATGCCTGAGCATTTTAGGGGGTGCCGGCATCTGTCTGAATTACAGCAGTACCAATCAGCTGTTGGAGCAGACGCTCAGGGAAACCGTCAAGATCGCGTCCGACAAGGTTGCAAATGAACTTACATCCTATCTTAACGTGGCTATTGACACAGGAACCATTGCACGGCTGACGGATCCCCAGCAGAGCCCTGGGAATAAGCAGCTTCTGATTGATGACAAGGTAAAACAGTACGGTTTCCAGAGAGGGAACATCATAGGGCCGGATGGAATCAGCGCCCTTGACGGCAAGGACTATTCTGACCGGGATTATTTCCATAAAGCCATGGCCGGCCAGGCCAATATATCCGATCCTTTGGTCAGCAAAGTCAACGGAGAATTGTCTATTATTGTGGCTGCTCCCTTATGGAAGGACGGACGGCCTAATACAACAATCGCAGGCGTGGTGTTCTTTGTTCCGCAGAGTACATTTTTAAATGATATCGTTTCACAAGTGCACATCAGCGATAATAGTGCAGCTTATGCCATCAATTCAGATGGTTATACCATTGCGGACAACACCGCCAGCACAATCATGACACAAAACATAGAAGAGGAAGCGAAATCCGATTCATCACTGGCCAGGCTGGCTGCCATACATGGAAAAATAAGAAAGGGCGAAAGCGGCTTTGACAAATATGAAATTAACGGTGTGCAGAAGCTGGCCGCCTACTCTCCAATCGCCGGCACAGACGGATGGGGCATGGCCATCACGGCACCCACATCGGATTTTATGGGAGCGACCCTTACTTCTATCGGAATCACATGTGCTCTGTTAGTAATATCACTGATTGCTGCAGTGGCAATCGCTTATTGGCTGGCCAAGAAAATCGGCAATCCCATCCACATCTGCACGGAAAGGATCCAGAAACTGTCGGAAGGTGACTTAAAGTCACAGGTACCCGTCATACATTCCAAAGACGAAACGGGCAGACTATCCGAAGCCACCCGTCTCATTACTGATTCCATAAGCAATATTATCAATGATATTGACTGGGGGCTGAGCCAGATGGCCGCAGGTAACTTTGCCATCACCAGCCAGTCCCAGGATTTATATGTGGGGGATTTTAAACCACTTTCCGACTCCATGTACAAAATATTAAAGGAGATATCAGCAGTTTTAAGGAACATTGACCAGAGTGCCGAGCAGGTGGCCGGCGGCTCTGAACAGGTGGCGGCAGGAGCCCAGGCACTCTCCCAGGGGGCGACCGAGCAGGCGTCCTCCATAGAGGAATTAGCTGCTACTGTAAACGAGATTTCCAATCATATAGATAAAAATGCCGGCAATGCGAAATCAGCCAGCGAAAAAGCTGCCTCTGTAATGGACAAGGCAAAAGAAAGCAGCCAGCGCATGAAGGAAATGCTGACTGCCATGGATGACATCAATCAAGGGTCCGGTGAAATCAGTAAGATCATAAAGACAATTGAGGATATCGCGTTCCAGACTAATATCCTGGCGCTGAACGCCGCGGTAGAAGCCGCCCGGGCAGGAGAAGCAGGCAAAGGGTTCGCGGTGGTGGCGGATGAGGTACGCAATCTTGCGGGAAAATCCGCCGATGCTTCTAAAAATACATCATCACTGATTGAGGGATCCCTTCATGCGGTGGAACGCGGCACCAAAATCGCCAGTGAGACAGCTCTGGCGCTGGACGAAGTGGTAAATGGCGTTGAGGATGTATCTGCGGCCATCAATGAGATTTCCGCGGCCAGTGCAGACCAGGCGTCCTCCGCCAGACAGGTCACACAGGGCATAGACCAGATTTCCAGCGTTGTCCAGACAAATTCAGCTACAGCACAGGAAAGCGCGGCTGCCAGCGAAGAGTTGTCCGGGCAGGCCCAGATCCTCAAAAATCTGGTTGGGCAGTTTAAATTTGGCAGCACGGAATCCGGGGAGGAGCCCGTGATGCCGGTCCCTGATGAAACCAACTACATGGTTCAGGGATGTGATGAAACTAAATATTAATATTGCAGGAAAGAGCCGGCTGCTCCTGCCGCCAGGAATTCTCCTTCCCCGCCGTCAATCCAGTCGGATCTTGTTTTTCTCCACATCCAGCCCCTCCGGCATATTGACAATCCGGATCCTTCCGTCGATGGTGACCGGCTCAAGCACTCCGTTTTCACTATGGCTCTCAATATAGGCAATCACCGCGTCAATGATGTTGGGCTGATTTCTGGCCCAGTCCGTTATCTGCTGATACTGCTCGTCATAGGTGTCCGTACTCAGGTCAAATAACCTGCATGCGCTCTCATTTCCAGGGTCAAAGGTCTGGTAGAGGGCAATCCCCTCAGGCAGCTGAGCCGGCTTGTCCGGTGGTAACACCGTAAACGCGTCCCAGCCGTCGCTTCCCCCCAGCTCATAATCCGTGGTCGCCACCGTATACCAGGCGTCAGGGTCTATCGTTTCTCCGTTTGACAGGCGGACATCGCTGATTTCCGCCTGTCCCCCATACGCATTATCCTCCAGCGGTTCGTAGGTAATGGTATAGGTGAAACCGGAGGGAATCACCATGCCGCCGAACACACTGGACTGGTCCGCTCTCACCGCATCGGTCAGGTTATTGGTGGAAAGTATGGATATCAGGTTCGCGCCCTTGCAGCGCACAGTGACCACATGGTTGTTCAGGCCGTAGAGCATGGAGGTGGCCAAATCAGACTCTGTTATCTCCCCTTCCTCAAGCTCCGCTGTCAGAGTTCCTGCATTGATGGCGGCCAGATCTGCGCCCGTGTACTGGCGCAGGGCATCAGCCAGCAGGTTTCCCAGAGCTGATTCATTGGAGCGGGAAAATATACGCACATAATTGTATGTCTTATCTGTCTTCCCGACCACATGGTCCGGGACCTGGTAACGGTTTTTCCCTGTAGTGCGGTATTCTTCCAGCGCCTCCAGCATCCCCTCTGTGCCGCCAATCTTCATGTAGGAGCTGGCGCCTTCCAGACCCGCATAATAGTTCTGTCCGCACAGGTAATGGCGCAGGGCAAAGGTAAACAAATCCGAACCGTAAAACTGGTAAGGATTTTTCACAATGGAGTGTTCTGTAAGGCACTGGTAAAATTCAGGATGGGTATTCTGAAAATAATCATAATTTAATGTGTCATCCCGCCGGTAGTAGGTGGTAGCGCCCACGGGAACCGAAGCACTGTAATATTCCGGCGCAAACTCTGTGGAGGCCACATATTCCAGATACAGGCGGCAGGCCCTGAGGACAGTCTCGTCTGTTATGTTTGCATTGATTCCCAGATACCAGTCCCCGTTGGTGGCCAGCCAGCGATCCTCCCTGGTTCTTCCCATATATGGTATGAATACAAAGTCCTCGGCCTTCACCCATACCTGTTTGCCGTCCTTTTCTATTTTAAAGCTTGGGACCCCGTTCACATCCCTGAGCTTCTCTTCAAAATGAACCGCGTAGTCCACATAGCTCACCGAACACATGACTGCGTTTCCCCGAACCACCTCCCGCAGATTCTGTTTGCTGCTCATCAGGAAGTCGCCGTTCTCATACAGCCCCATGCTTTCCAGCTCATCAATTCCCTTAAGGACACGGGCAAATGCCGGATTTTCAAAGGAAACCCCTGCCGGATTATTCCGGTACAGATTCAGCCACTGCACATATTCGCTGTCCGTGTACGCATCCAGAAGAAAGGGCATGGCCACCACTGCTGCTGCGTCATTGTAAAGCATCCCAAAGGCATAGGCCCGTACCCCGGTCTCCTCCCTTCTCTCCTGAATCCGGCGGCAGAGCCCTATAAACTCTTCCTGTGTCCGGGGCATATCATATCCCATATCCGCCAGGAGCTGTCTGTTCACCATCAGCCCTGAGATATACCCGTTTCCAACCGGAAGGGCATATACCTTACCCCCTACCTCCGCATCATTTAAGGCGCTGATCATGTAGTTCTTCAAAAATGGTTCGGAGGTCAAATCCTTCAGATAACCGCTCTGGACATAGGTATAATAATCCTGTGTATAGAGGATTTCCGGGCCGCCTCCGCTGCGCACCGCTGCCAGCTGGGCATTCTCCATCTTTGGCGCTATTTCATATGTGCTCTCAATTTTAACTCCGGGCATCGTGCGGTGGATATAGGCTTCCGCCTGCTCCGTATTGATATTCTCACCCATGGTATTGTACACATGCAGCACAACCGGCTCCTCAGCCGGCTGCGCGCCGCTCTGTTTCTTATCCTCTGTGGCCCCGGTATCCCAAACGGCCGTGCATCCGGTTGCAGCAGATATCAGCACCAGCGCCAGAAACAGCCCTATTACCATCCGTTTCTTCATATTTATTCTCCCTCTTCCCCGGGTATGGTTTTCGTAAATCACGTTTCGCTGCCGTACCGGGTATCCTCCTGTCCATCCCCACAGCTCCGGCCGTACCGGCTGCCCCAGCCGTTCAGGGACAGCCCTTTTAGCCCAGCAGGCCCCGCAGCTGTTCCATATTGATGGGCTTTGTCAGTACAGCGCCGAATCCTGCCCGCGCCGCCTCTGACCGCACTTCATCCTCACTGCTGGATGTAAACGCAAAGACAGGAATGGATCCGGCACTCTTTCTTTGGCTGCTGCGGATAGCTGCCGCTGCCTCAAAGCCGTCCATGACCGGCATGCGCAAATCCAGCAGGATGGCGTCATATGTGCCGTCCGGAGCATTGAGATATGCCTCCAGTGCCTGGTGTCCATTTTCCACCGCATCCACCTGCTGGCCGTCGGCCCGTATCAGCTCTGCTGCTATCTCCCGGTTAAGTTCATTGTCCTCCGCCAACAAAAGCCGCAGGCAGCGGCCCTCACGCCGCACCCGGCCAATCTCCTTTGCCAGGACCGCGAAGTCTATGGGCTTTGGAACAAAACCATTCATCCCTGCTTCAAGAGCTTCCCTGCGATCCTCCTCAAAGGCATTGGCTGTCAGGGCTATAATAGGGATGGACGCTGCCTGTGGATGGATGCTCTCCCGTATCCTGCGGGCCGCATCCAGTCCTCCCAGAACCGGCATCTGTAAATCCATGAGAATCACGTCATATGTATCCTCAGGTGCATCCAGAAAACGGGTGCATCCCTCTTCTCCGTTCCGGGCAGTATCCACCGCCGCTCCCATGAGTCCGGAGAGCATTTCCACTGCGATTTCCAGGTTGACCGCATTGTCCTCCACCACCAGCAAACGCATGCCTTTTAACTCCCCTGCCAGTCCGCCGGATATGCTCTCCCCCTGTCCCAGCATTCCGGTAATTTTCCGGTACAGGCTCATCCGGAACAGAGGCAGGCTGATTGTATATTTAAATCCCTTCTGCTTAATCTCCTCAAACAGCTCCTGCTCATCCGGTTTCAGTCCCAGAAGCAGAAGCGTATCCCCGCCTAAATCCCGCTTCAGCTGTTCTCCGGTTAAGGTCCGGTCAAAGCGGAGCATTTTATAGGGAAGAAATGCCATGGAGAAAGGACGGCCTGCCGCCCTCTTTTGGGCCGCCAGGGAAACAGCTGCCTGATAGTCTGTCTCCCAGGCAGCATCCACACCGATTTCCTCCAGCTTTTCCACTGCATCCCTGCACTTTTCCTCACTTCCCGGCTCGCCGATGACCAGCATGGCGCAGCCTGCGGCCAGAGGCACATGGCGGCTGCTTAAACGGATGGAAAGCCCAATGGTAAAGGTGGTGCCCTTTCCCGGCTCGCTCTCCACCCGGATGGTGCCGCCCATCAGATCCACAATGCGCTTGGTAATGGCCATGCCCAGGCCGGTTCCCTGGATTCCCTGTTTATAAGAATTCTGGTCCCGTGAAAACATCTCGAAAATCCGGCCCATATATTCCCGGCTCATGCCCACGCCGGTATCGCTGACCCGGAATACAAAGCTGGCAAATGAAGGATCCTGTGATGGTACCTCCGTGATATCCAGATAGATTTCCCCGTCCTTTGGCGTAAACTTCACCGCATTTCCCAGCACATTGGTAAGCACCTGCCCCAGGCGCACCGTATCCCCGCACAGCAATTCATGGGTAATGTTCCAGACATTGACGTCAAAATGCTGGTTGCGCACGCCTGTCTGGGACTGGGTCACCGTAACCACGCCGGACAGCCATTCACCCAGTTCAAACTCTGTCTCTGCCAGCTGCATTTTGCCGGATTCTATTTTGGACATGTCCAGCACATCGTTAATCAGTCCCAGCAGTAATTGGGAGGAATTAGCGATTTTCTGAAGGCATTCGGTCACCTTTTTGCTGTCCTCCGGTGAATAGAGGGCCAGATTGGTCAGGCCGATTACCGCATTCAGGGGAGTACGGATATCATGGCTCATACTGGCCAGGAAAGTACTCTTGGCAGCATTGGCCCGTGCCTCGCTCTCCAGCGCCTCTTCCAGGCGCCTGCGGGACTGCTCCCGTTCCGTGATATCCTCCAGAGTCACAGTGATAAAGCGCTGGCTGCTGTCCTGTTCCGAAATCAGATAGGCGTTAAGGGACAGCACGATATCCCTTTGGGTGTCAGGCCGGGTAAAATGCAGCTTCAGGCTTCCGCTGGCACAATCTCCCTTGCGGACCCGGCTTATCAGGTCCAGGACCGCCTGGCGGTCGCTGCCGCTGATACAGCTTAAGAACTTATCTTCTATAGCATTTCCAAATGCATCCTCAATCCCCAGGACCTGTTCCGTGTTGCGGGACGCATACTCAATAGCACCGCTTTCACTGTCAGCAATGACAATCACATTGGGCACATAATGGGTCATCAGGGTGAAAATACGGTCACGGCGAACAGCTTCCCTGGATGCGTTGGCGCGCACCACGAATACCAGCATAATTACAATCACCAGAAACATGCCCAGCATCAGCACAATGATAAACATGGTCAGCTGGATGGTCTCCTGGTTAATCTGCGCCGCGTCCGCCGTAATGTGGTCATAGGAGACACAGGAAATGAAATCCCAGCCGGTCCGCGGGATGGGCGCATACACAAGCTCATAGCGGGAATCCCCAAAGTAAATCTCGGCGCTGCCGCCTTTATCGTCCCTGAAATCAGAGAGCACCCTCTCATATTCCGTGCTGCCCCGGGCGTCCGGTGTAAAGAATTCCTCATTCATGGGATTTTCTTCAAAATATGTAAACAGATTAAGGGTATCTCCCAGCGCCTGATTCACATGGGTGCGGGAGAGAATCAGACCTGAGTCAGTGGTGATCATATAGGAAGCATTGTCCCCGAACGCAGTGGAATCATAAAGGGCCCGGAAGGATTCCTGGCTGTAAATTCCAATCAGCATGACAGAGCCCGCGCGGCAGGAGAATGCCACCACATCCTGCCCCGAAGCGCTGAACGGGTCTGAAATAAAGCTGATCGCCTCCCCGTCCGGGCTGTTCAGGCAGTCCACATAGGCCTGACTGGAATACAGGTTGATGGGTTTCACACTATCCCCCTGGCTGTAGACACCGCGGCCTGATTCATTCAGCAGTACGCAGTAATCGAACACAGACACTTTGTTAAAATCCCTGAGATAACTGCGGTCCCCGTTGCTGAGGCCGTCAATGGAGTCAAAACCATTTTCCTTCAGTTCTTCGGACATGCCGATTCCCAGCACGCGTATCTCATGCCGGCAATGGTCAAAACCTTCGGTTGTCTTGGAAATCAGGGTGCTGGTTGTCTCTTTCAGCGCAGAGATATTGGAATTGATGATGCGGTCGTAGATGTCCCTGCGGTATCCTTCCAGGAAATAAGATAATGATAAGTAAAAGACAATCGCAAGGGCGATACAGACTGTGATGGTTATCGGCAGAGAAAACTTATGTTTTTTTCGTATCTGTTTCATCTGCCGTACCTCGCTTTTCCGGAAACCATATAACTTTAAACAGCTTTGAATAATATTATATTATTTGGGAAGCTATTTGTCAATTTTACAAATACGCACAGTGCCGCCTGAATATATCTTTATCCTGCTTTAAATGAAACCGGACCCATGAAGAAGCAGCTTGTTCTTCATGGGTCCGGTTTTAACTGCCATTGAGCAGCAGCTGTTTATGTCTACAGTGACTTCACGGCTGCCACAACGTTCTCAACCGTAAATCCGAATTTCTTAAAGAGCTGTCCCGCTGGTGCGCTGGCGCCAAAGCCCTTCATGGTGACGGTGGTTCCGTCAAGGCCCACATACCTGCCCCATCCGAAATCGCCCAGTGCCTCTACCGCCACTCTCTTGCGAACTGCCTTTGGAAGGACCTTCTCCTTGTAATCCTCAGGCTGCTCCTCGAACACGTCCATGCTCGGCATGCTGACAACACGCACATCCACGCCCTCTTTTGCCAGTTCTGCCTTTGCACCCACTGCCAGCTCCACCTCGGAACCAGTGGCAATGATGATGGCATCCGGAACTTCCTTTGCGGAATCTTCCAGTATATAGGCTCCCTTTAATGCCTCCTTGCTGGATCCGGCCAGCTGCGGCAGGTTCTGTCTTGTGAGTACCAGAGCCGTAGGAGTCTTTTTGGAAGATACGGCGCTGTACCATGCAGCAGCTGTCTCCGTGGCATCCGCCGGACGGTATACATGGAAGTTAGGCATGGCGCGCAGCATAGCCAGCTGCTCGATGGGCTCATGGGTTGGTCCGTCCTCGCCCACGCCGATGCTGTCATGGGTAAATACAAAGGTAAGGGGCACACCCATAAGAGCAGACAGCCTTGCCATCGGCTTTGTATAATCGCTGAACACAAAGAAGGTGGACACAAATGCCCGCAGGCCGCCGTGAAGCATAAGACCGTTTCCGATAGCGGACATGGCCAGCTCGCGGACGCCGAAATGCAGGTTGCGTCCGGCATAGTTATCCTTGGAGAAGTCCCCCATATCAGCCATATAGGTCTTAGTGGACGGAGCCAGGTCTGCTGCTCCTCCAATCAGGTTCGGCATCAGGTTCTTAAGTTTCTGAAGCTGCTTGCCGGACAGGCTTCTGGTAGCATCCGGCTTGTCCTCAAATGCCCAGTAGTCTTCACTGTCATAAACATCATTAGCCAGATTGGGATTATAGAATTTATCCCATAATTCCTTCATCTCCGGATATTTCCCGCAGTATTCCGCAAATAATGCGTTCCATTTTTCCTCTGTCTCAGCGCCTCTCTCAGCGTATGCCTTATAATTGGCATATACTTCATCCGGTACATAGAAAGGCTCCATAGACGGCCAGTTCAGGAATTCCTTCATGGCTTTTACATTGTCATCTCCCAGAGGCTCGCCGTGAGCGCTGGCCTTGCCCTGCTTAGCGGGACAGCCGTAGCCAATCTGGGTCTTTACGGTGATGAAGGACGGACGTGCGGTATCTGCCTTTGCCTCCTCGATGGCCTTGCCGATGGCATCCAGATCATTTCCGTCCTCAACGGTAATCAGCTGGAATCCAAAGGCTTCCATGCGCTTCTGCACGTTCTCTGTAAATGCAATATCCGTGCTTCCCTCGATGGAAATACGGTTGGAATCATAAAATACAATAAGCTTGCCCAGTCCCAGGGTACCTGCCAGTGAGAACGCCTCGGAGGAAATGCCCTCCATCATGCAGCCGTCGCCGCCCAGCACATAGGTATAATGGTCAACAACCGGATATCCGTCCTTGTTGAATACAGCTGCCAGATGGGACTCGGCCATAGCCATGCCGACTGCCATGCCCATGCCTGCGCCCAGAGGGCCTGTGGTGGCCTCAACGCCTACTGTATGGCCATACTCCGGATGTCCCGGTGTCAGAGAATCCATCTGGCGGAAATTCATCATATCTTCTTTTGTAAGGCCGTAGCCGAAAAGATGAAGCAGGGAATACAGCAGTGTGGAGCCATGGCCTCCTGAAAGGATAAAACGGTCCCTGTTCTCCCATCCCGGATTCTTAGGATTATGGTTCATATGTTTTGCCCACAGCTCAAAGGACATGGCTGCGGCTCCCAAAGGAAGACCTGGGTGGCCTGATTTGGCTTTCTGTACAGCATCTGCTGCCAGAACGCGGATTGCATTGACTGACATGGTATCAATCTGATTCATAGTTCCCTCCATTCCGGTGCCCCCAAGGGGGCCCACGCATCATAGATGTTATTTTTTTACCAACTGCCCTTTATTATACCAATTCCATCCATGCAGGGCAATACTTTTTCTCGCAAAAATCAGTGCAACATTTTGCGGTTCTTTGCGTTATTTTGCAAATTTAAAAACAATTGTTATAAAAAGATTATAATTTAAACACATTTTCATCACATTTTAATTTTAAAACTGTTTGGTGTATATGTTTATAAAAAACTGACAGGAGGACACAATCAGTGATTGAAGTAAAAAATCTTGTAAAAGATTACGGCGGCCATCTGGCAGTGGACCATTTAAGCTTCCGGGTGGAAGACGGCCAGATATACGGCTTCCTGGGCCCTAACGGAGCCGGGAAGTCCACTACCATGAACATCATGACCGGTTATCTGGGCGCCACAGAGGGCCAGGTCATCATAGACGGCCACGACATACTGGAAGAGCCTGAAGCCGCAAAAAAACGCATCGGGTATCTGCCGGAAATTCCGCCTCTGTATATGGATATGACCGTGGATGAGTACCTGGAATTTGCGGCCTGCCTTAAAAAGCTGCCGAAAGCAGGGCAGAAGGACGCTATACAGGAAGTGATGGAACTGGTTAAGATTACGGATGTCAGAAAACGGCTGATCCGAAATCTGTCCAAGGGTTACCGCCAGAGGGTGGGTATGGCCCAGGCTATTTTAGGGAAGCCCTCTGTTATCATCCTGGATGAACCCACTGTGGGACTGGACCCGAAACAAATCATTGAGATACGGGATATGATAAAGGGATTGGGCAAACAGCATACCGTCATCCTGAGCTCCCACATCCTGTCTGAAGTAAGCGCTGTCTGCGACCATATCATGATTATTGCCCACGGAAAGCTGATTGCCAGCGATACTCCTGAAAACCTGGAACAACGTTTAAAAGGCGCCGCGGGCCTGGAGCTGACGGTAAAAGGCAGCGAGGAAACGGTAATGCCTGTGCTGGAGGAAATTCACGGTCTGTCCATAGAGCGTATAGGGGCCGGAGGCGAGGCAGGCACCTGTGTGGTGAATCTGCAGTTTGGAGGGGATGAAGATAGCAGTGTTTCGGGGAGCGGTATTGGTTCCGGCGGTGGCATTGCTCCCGGCGGCGGCATTGCTTCTAGCGGCGGCATTGCTTCCGGCGCTAAGACAGATATCCGCGAAACCATTTTTTACGCCCTGGCCAATCACCGACTTCCCATCCTGTCCATGGCTCCCTCCAAGGCATCCCTTGAAGAAATATTCCTGGAGCTGACAGAGGACTCCCCGAAATTGCGGGAGGACAAAGGCGTCACAGACCCCACAGACCCATCAAAGGAGGAGGATTCCCAATGAGAGCTATCTATAAGCGGGAGCTGAAATCCTATTTCTGCTCCATGACAGGCTATGTTTTCATTGCTTTCATGACCATGTTCATGGGCATTTATTTCATGGTTTACAATATGATTAACGGTTACCCCTATTTTTCTTATACACTTAATTCCATCCTGATGATACTTATGATTGCGGTGCCGATTCTGACCATGCGCAGCATGTCGGATGAACACAGGGCGCGGACAGACCAGCTGCTTCTCACCTCCCCTGTGTCCGTATGGGGCATTGTTATGGGAAAATTTCTTTCCATGGTCACTATTTTGGCTGTCCCCATGGCCATTGCCTGCCTCTGTCCCCTTATCATCCGAAGCGCCGGCACCGCTTATCTGACCGAGGACTATGCATCTATACTGGCCTTCTTCCTTTTGGGATGTGTGTATATTGCCATTGGGCTTTTCATCTCCTCCCTTACGGAAAGCCAGCTCATAGCCGCTGCAGGGACCTTCGGCATACTGCTGCTCAGCATCCTCTGGCCAGGGCTTTTAAACTTTATACCGGCTGCCGCATCAGGTTCCCTGGTCGGTTTCCTTATCCTGTGGACCCTGGTGTGTTTTATCCTATACCGGCTGACCGGCCATATCCCCCTTTCCCTTGGACTGGAAGCAGCCGGAGCGGCAGTCCTTATAGGAACCTTTTTCGTAAAGCAGAGCATATTTGAACGGGCTCTGACCGGACTTCTGGGAAAAATCGTACTGACAGACGTATTTGACGGCATTGTCAGCAGCCATATGCTGGATGTCAGCGGTCTTGTCTATTATCTGAGTGTGGCCGGTATATTGTTGTTCCTGACGGTCCAGTCAATCGAGAAAAGAAGATGGAGTTGAATCATATGACCAGAAAATGTAAAAAAGGCAGCTATATGGCACTGTTCACCCTTGTGGTCATTGCCGCTGTCATTGTACTCAATCTGATAGTGGGAAAGCTTCCTGCCAAATACCTGAAACATGACTTAAGTTCCAACAAAATCCTTACCCTGGGTGATACAACCAGGGACATCCTGGCACAGCTGGACAGAGACGTTACCATCCATATTGTGGCCGATCCCAACTCAGTGGATGAGAGGATTACATCCTTTGTGAATCTGTATAAGGACCTTTCCCCGCATATTTCGGTGGAAGCCAATGACCCTGTGCTTCACCCGGATGTACTTGCTTCCCTGGACACAGAGCCCGGCAATCTGATTGTATCCTGCGAGTCCACCGGAAAAAAAACATCCATTTCATTTGACCATATCATCCAGTTTGACCCCATGGTTTACTACCAGTACGGGCAAATCAAGGAAACCGCCTTTGACGGTGAAGGACAGATTACCAGCGCCATCCGCTATGTCACAAGCGATACAGCGGCGACCGTATATACCCTGACCGGACACGGGGAAACCGCCCTCTCGTCAGCCGTCTCAGATGCCATGGATAAATCCGGCATGAATGCAGCCGATCTGAATCTGCTCACCCAGGGAGCCGTTCCCCAGGACTGCAGCCTTCTCATCATGAACGCACCTGTCAAGGATATCTCCGCGGATGAAAAAGAAACTCTGACCGATTACCTGAAAAACGGCGGCCGCATGCTGCTCCTTGCCGGCTGTACCCAGGATACATTGTCCAATCTGACAGATTTCATTTCCCAGTACGGAATGGACCTGAAAAATGGATTTGTGGCCGACCCGGCTCCCCAGCATTACTACAACAATAATCCCTTTAATGTAATTCCGGATTACGACTTTGCCAGCAGCCTTCTCTCAGGAATTGATTCCTCCGCAGCGGCCCTTCTGGTCCAGCCTGCGGGTATGACCATACAGGAAAATCCTTCGGAGGACATTGCGGTCCAGCCCTTCCTGACTACCTCTGATTCTGCATTTTTAGTGGATCCTGCCACGCAGGAAAAGACGCAGGGCACTTATGTGCTGGGAGCTGTGGCCACGGAGACTGTAAACGAGGAAGAAGGCACATCCTCCATGCTTACCGTCATCACAGCGCCAAGCATGATTGATGATTCCATCCTGTCACGTTTCCCCAGCATCACCAACCTGACTCTGTTCATGAACGCCGCGGCCAACGGACTGCCCGGAGTCACACCGCTGTCCATCCCCAGCAAAAGTCTGGATATTACCTATAATATGGTAACATCCGCCGGATTGTGGAGTGCGCTGTTTATTATCGTGATTCCTGTCATTTTCCTGATTGCAGGCTTTGTGATCTGGCTGAAGCGCCGGAAGCTATAAATCACGTTTATACGCATCACATATAACATGTATCGCACGTAAGTGACCGGAATACGGTCACTTACGTGCTCATAAAAAGGAGGTTAAACATGAAGAAACATATACGGCCAATGGTTCCCGCTCTGGGAGCCCTGGTCCTTCTATGCGCAGCCTACGCCATTATCACCTGGCATCAGGGGAGGAATGCTGAATCACAGGCCCTGTCACCGGAAAATGCTTCTGTATATATGACCGACCTTCCGGAGCTGTCTTCCCTGTCCTGGACAAAGGACGGCAAGAGTCTGTCCTTTACCCGTGAAGGCGGTACCTGGTATTATAAAGGGGATACGGACTGCCCCATCCGCCAATATCCCCTGACCACCCTGTCAGATACTCTGTCCCACTTAAAAGCTGAGCGGAAGCTGGAAGGCGCGGATTCTCCGGAAGCATATGGCCTGGATAACCCTTCCGTACGGTTTGATACCGTTTCCTCTGATGGTTCTTCTCACTCTATCCTGGTGGGAAGCCAGGTTCCCGGTACCGGCGGTTCAGGCCCGGACGGTTCCCAGCTCCCCGCCCAGTATTATGCAGCTATGGACGGGGACAGTCAGATTTATACCATCGGCAATTATCTGACCGAAACAGCTACCAAGGGACTTTATGATTTTGTTGAGACAGAATCCCTTCCCCATGTGGCTGGTACCGACATCCGGGAAATCACTGTATCCAGGAACGGACAGACCAGACGGTTCTATAAGAAGACCGTGGATGACGCAGGCAATATTGCCTGGTATAAGGACTCTGACGCGGACGAGGCCAACCGCCTGGATGACAATGGCGCTCTTAATAATCTGGCGGATGCCATAAGCGGTTTGTCGTTCCAGTCCTGTGTATCATATAAGGCAAGCGATGAGGAATTAGGCAGCTATGGCCTGTCTGAGCCGATTATGACGCTTTCCTGGACATATGAAAACGGAGAGGCGGACGGCGCCTTATCATTGGCCATTGGAAGTTCCACCGAAGATGGTACAGGCTACTATACCAGAAAGGATGATTCCAGAGCCGTGAATCTGATATCAAAAGAGGCGGCAGAGCGTTGTCTCAATGCTGCCTACCCAAAGTAATGTGAATTATACTATGAAGTTGTGCTAAATTATGAAAGGGAAACAACACCGCATTTCTGCCTGTTGTCTCCCTTTTTTATAACTGTTCTAATATATGGATTGCCCTTAAGCCCCTTCCCTGCGATCCCCCGCACCTCTGTCATGAAGCACAAAGTGGTTCTTCTGAAAATCCAGTATCCCCTCAGCCCGCATCTTACTCAGCTCGCTGGACATAGCGCTCCGGTCCACACAGAGATACTCAGCCAGCTCCTGGCGGTTATGGGGTATGTCAAAATCCCTGCCCCCTTTTGCCATGGCCTGCTCTGACAGATAGGACAAAAGCTTTTCCCTGGTGGTCCTGCGGCACACATGCTCCAGTTTGTTTTCCAGCTTCACATTGTGCTCCGACACCAGACGCAGCATGTTGTGTATGAACCTGGTATGGAAATCGCAGGCCAGAGGACAAAACGTGATCATCCGCTGGTAATTGAGGAACAGGGTCTCGCATCCCCCCTCTGCCACCACGCTCACCGGCAGCACCGGGGTCCTGGCGCAGGAATAGGACTGGCCAAAGAGCTCCCCTTCCTTTATATGATATATGTGTTCCTGATGTCCCCAGAAATTCTCCTGGATAACGCATGCCTTCCCCCTCAGCAGAACCAGCACCTTATTGACGGATTCTCCCATGCGGAAAATGTATTCCCCATCCTCATAAAGCACCTGCTCCGAGGCACAGCATTTTAACAGGGTATAGAGCTCGTCATCATTTATGCCATAAAATAGCGGAGATTTTTTCACAAGAGACAGCCATTCCTCCATATTTGCCCTTCTTTCCGTTGCATTTACAACTCTTTTGCTGTAAATATTATATAATCAAGAGATTTTTCCGTCAAGAGGGATTTTTTGTGAGATAAAATCTCATTCAACATCACCGGACATCATCCATTTCCAGCTGTTTTTTATATATCCCAATGACTTTTTTCATGGCCTCCTGGCCGGGAGCCCCTATGGTAAGGCGCTTCTCCACACAGGTCTTCATGCTGATGGCCTCATATACATCCTCCTCAAACACCGGACTGATGGCCTTGTATTCTTCCAGGCTGAGATCATCCAGGGCAATTCCTTTGGCAATGCAAGCAAGGACCAGCTGTCCCACGATGCCGTGGGCATCCCTGAAAGGCACTCCCTTATTCACCAGATAATCCGCCGCATCCGTGGCATTGGTAAAGCCGTTCTTTGCACTGGCCTCCATTACCTCTTTCCGAAAGCTCATAGATGAAATCATGCCGGTAAACAAGGCCAGGCATCCCTTTACTGTGTCAATGGCGTCAAAGGTAAGCTCCTTATCTTCCTGCATATCCTTGTTGTAAGCCAGAGGTATCCCCTTCATAGTGGTCAGCATGGATACCAGGGCGCCGTATACGCGCCCGCTTTTGCCGCGGATCAGTTCTGCGATGTCAGGGTTCTTTTTCTGAGGCATGATGGAACTTCCTGTGCTGTAGGAATCATCAATCTCCACAAAACGGTATTCGTTGGTATTCCATATTATGATTTCCTCGCAGAACCTGGACAAATGCATGGAGATAGTGGACAGGGCGCTGAGCAGCTCAATCAGGTAATCCCTGTCAGCCACTGAATCCATGGAATTAAGGGTAGGCCCGTCAAATCCCAGAAGCTCTGCCGTGTATTCCCGGTCCAGAGGATAGGTGGTGCCTGCCAGGGCGCCTGAGCCCAGAGGGCAGTAATTCATGCGCCTGCGTATATCCTTAAGGCGGGAGCGGTCCCTGGAGAACATCTCGAAGTAAGCGCCCATATGATGGGCCAGGGTGATTGGCTGGGCCTTCTGAAGATGGGTGAAACCAGGCATGAAGGTGTCTGTATTCTTCTCCATAACCGCCAGCAGCTCTTCCAGCAGTTCCTTCACCAGCTCTTCGATGGCGTCAATTTCATCCCTGGTATAGAGCTTCATGTCCAGGGCTACCTGATCGTTGCGGCTGCGTCCTGTGTGAAGGCGTTTTCCCGCCTCCCCAATCCGCTCCGTCAGGGTACCCTCTACAAAGGAGTGGATATCCTCATATCCGGAATCGGATGATATGGCCAATTTCCCATTATCCAGGTCTTCTAAAATGCTTTCCAACCCGCGGATAATATCATCCCTGTCCTGTTCCGTGAGAATTCCCTGCTTGGCCAGCATTTTCACATGGGCTATGCTGCCCCTGATGTCCTGACGGTAGAATTTCTGGTCAAAGGAAAGGGATTCGTTAAAATTGTGTACCAGCTGATTGGTCTCTTTCGTAAAACGTCCGCCCCATAATTTCATGGCTCTTATCTCCTTATTTCTAAATTTCTTTTGTCCTGTATTCTTGTTTACTGCGGCTTTCCTGGTTTGCTGCGGCTTTCCTGGTCTGCTGCAGCTTTCCTATTTACCGCTGCTTTCCTGTTTACTGCTATTTTCTTTTTTCTGGCCCTTTTTGTTCTCTTTGCTTTTCTTTCTTATGCTGTATCCGCTTACTGCACGGTTCTTTTTCTTCTTCCGGCTGATTCCCACCAGCACAGTGACTCCCAGGACAGCCGCGCTGGCTCCGGTAATCCAAGCCCCGGTCCTAAGTCCCTCCGGTTCATAGGAAAAGCTGATTCGGTGGGTCCCTTCACCGATATCCACTGCCAGAAACGTGTCAAACATTTTCCGCGGGGTCACGGCCTTGCCGTCCACCAGTATGGTCCATCCCTTATCATAAGGAATGCTGGTATACATAACGCCGGCCGACTCAGCGGTGATGCTGCCTGACAATTCCGTATCCGTCCACCTGGAAAGCACCATGGGATTCTGGTTCATTTTTCCGTAAACAGCTTCCAGGGCCTGGGGATTAAAACGCCACACCTCTGCCTGCAGGGTCGGGCTGCCGTCATCTCCTGTCTCCAGGCGCACCTCCACATCCTTGTTGATACGGCCCAGCTCCATGAAGTAGCCCCTGTCCACATTATCAAAGCTCTCGGTCTGCTCTCCGATTACAGCCGTGACCTCCTTTACCTTCTTATTGGTCACATACACATAGTAATCGCCGGTTTCCTGGGCTGTAAATGTAAGTTTCCTGCCCTCTGTCACACTTTCGTTGGGAAGCAGTACATGCTCTGTATCCAGCACATCGCAGAGATCGTTCTGGACATGGGCCGGATTCCCGGAATCCAAAATCCAGTTTCCTTCCACATCCGACGGCAGCATAAATGCCACGGGCAGGGTAAATTTATTCTCATACAGCCACATACTTCCTTTTCTCCCGGACAAATCCCTAAGTCCATCGGCAGGCTGCTGGTCCCCGTATATGCCATAGCGAACGGACATCAGACTGTCCACCAGAGGCGTGCTTCCTGTGATGCTGTAGGCATTGGTGGAGCTCTCACATCCCATCCTGCGGAAGAAATCCGACAGGGAGGCATTGGCTGTGGATGAAAACAGGGATACGGACGGGAAATTCATCCAGGCGCCGTCATTCTTTGTCTTTCTGTCTGTCTTTTCCACACGATAGAATGTATCCGACTTAATATTCCACACCAGATCCTCCACGTCCTGGTTATCTTTCACATAAGAAGTTCTGCTGGTGGTAGGGATGCTGGTTACCGCGGTATTCACAGCCGCCTCAATGGCAACCACGGCCAGAGCAGTGAGAAGAATGGCGTCCAGACTCCATTTTCCCTTGTGGTACAGGTAAATCAGACCTCCATATATGGCAATGAACAGGAGTGCCGCATAGAACACGGAAAAATGGTATTGTTCCGGATTATCCACCAGCTTCTCTGCCAGCAGCACAAAGGAAACAGCCCCCCAAAACGCCAGGCATACCGATTTCCAGGACATATACTGCAGATGAATATAGGCGTGGTAACACATAAACAGCATCAGTGCAATATAAATAAAGGACTGACGGCAGGGAAGGCTGTTGGGATAGTGGAACCCATGCCAGATAAAATTCAGCACATTGACTGAAAAGCTGGCGTAAAACAGAACCAGCATGGAGCAGTACACTGCCTTTTCCCTGAAGGTAATCTTCCTGCTGCCCAGGTATAAAAGGAAGAACATAAGCACTGCCACACCGCAGTATATATTGGGCCAGTGGTCTAATCCTATCTCGGTTCCCACATTTCCTATATGACGGGCAATCATATCAAAGATGGAGAAATAGGATGAAAAGGTTTTAGGGAAATCAAAATCCCCTGACGCCGTGACCTGCAGCGCATAAATCTCCGGCAAAAGCACCACCGCGGCAAGACCGCCTGCCAAAAGGGAATAGAAGGCAAACCGCAGCCCTGTTCCCATGAACTCCCCAAAGCTTTTGGGCGGATTGAGCGTCATCTGCGCAATCACATAGATAACCATGAAAATGCAAATCATGATGGAAATATAGTAATTGGAAAGGATGGAGAGGCCCAGTGTGATGCAGTAAAGCGTCCCCTTCTTCTCCTTTACCAGCTGCTCCAGACCCAGCAGAATCAACGGGAACAGCATGATGCAGTCCAGCCACATGATGTTCCAGCTGTAAGCAGCCATATAACCGCTAAGGGCATAAAAAATACCAAAAAAGCCCACGCCGAACTTCTTAACTCCAAAGTGTTTCTTCAGATACCACGAAAAGCTAAGGCCGGACAATCCTGTCTTGAGAACAATGAGTATGGTCATAAACTCAATGATAAACTTCTTCGGGCATAATATCAGAAGCCAGTTTACCGGGCTGGCCAGATAATAGGCATAGAGCGCAGAAAAATTCACCCCCATGCCGATATCCCAGCTGTAAAGCAGGCTTCCCCCATGGGTCAGCTTATACTGGAACTCTGAAAAAAACGGGGCATACTGATGGTACATATCCGTCCTGAGAAAACACTCTTCCCCAAATGGAAAGATACCTCTCTGGGCAAATATGATAATCATGGCCACCACTGGGACAAAAAATGCTGCCACAAGACCATCTGAAGGCTTTAGCAGCCGAAGTCCGCGCCTGTTTTCTGTCTGTGACATCCCTGTCTCTCTCTTATCGTACTGCTGCCTGTCCTGTCCGGCAGTCTCATTCTCTTCTTCCATTCCGTATTCGTCTTCCTCTGATGTATATTCGTCTGCTGTATATCTATCCGCTATATAATTATCTGCGGCATATTTATCCGCTGCATACTTATCTGCCGCATATTTATCCGCCGCATATTCATCTGCGGCATATTTATCCGCTGTATACTTATCCGCCGCATATTTATCTACCGCATATTTATCTACCGCATATTTATCTACTGCATATTTATCCGCTACATACTTATTCGCCGCATATTTATCTGCCGCATATTTATCCGCCGCATCATATTCCGAAGCATTTTCCTCTGATGAATCATCACCGAAAAGATACGCCTCCAGTGTGCCTTCTTCCGTTAAATATTCCTCTGATGTCGTTTTATCCCCGCCGGAAACCGGCTCCTTTGAGAGCGCTTCCTCCCGGGCTTTATCCTGCATGGTCGGTTCTGGCTGCACAAGCTTCAGGATTGCGTCAAGCTCCCGTTCAACCCGTTCTATCTCTTCACGTTCCATCACAGTCACCTTTCTCTATTCAGGCTTATTCTTGAATATCCAGAGTTTGCTGAAAATATAGTTCAGTACCATGTTGATTACAGAGGATGTGAATTTGCAGAACAGCTCATACAGCATTCCCCTGTCGCCGCCTAATTTCACCATGACCACCATGAGCACCCAGGTAACGGCTCCTGAGAACGCCCGTGCAGCCACAAATGCACCCACTTCCTTCACAAGGTAGGAAGGCCGCAGATTATAATTGCGGAACACAATAAGCTTGTTCACCACATAGGCAAACAGCACAGCCGCCAGCCATGACATGGCCTGGGACAGGCCTACGCCTATCTCAATCTGCCTCAGCAGGGCATATACCGCAAAATCAACTGCCGTGGTGAGAAACCCGCATATAATGTAGCTTACAGTCTCGTAGTTAACACATTTTTCCCATAGTTTACGTAACATTTTCTGCTCCTGCCCTGTTCCAGAGTGCACACACACAATCCCTGGAGCAATAATCCCTTCTATTATATGGTAGCATCATGGAATTGTAAAGAAAAAACCATTATCTGTCCAGGAAATCCTCGGCTCCCCTGGTGTAATGGAGTTCCCCGTCTTCCGTAAGGAATATGCCATAGATTTGGTCCATGGATTCTATGAGCCTGGTGCCCTCTTCCAATCCCAGTGCAAAGCAGGTGGTGCTCAGTCCGTCCCCGTCCACTGACCTGGGGGAAATGATGGATACCTGGGTCAGCCCATTTTCATATGGGTAGCCGGTAGCCGGATCCAGTATATGATGATAGTTGACACCGTTCTCCACAAAATGCCTCTCGTACACCCCTGAGGAAACCACTGACATGTCGTCTATTTTCAATGCCGCCACTGTCTCTGTATGAGTTGCGTACGGCCTCTGGAGTCCTATTTTAAAAGGGGCGCCGTCCGGCCGTTTTCCCACGCAGAGCACATTTCCTCCCAGATTGATGACCGCACTTTTCACACCGTTTTCTTCCAGATATGCCTTCATCTGATCTGCTATAAACCCCTTGGCTATGGCGCCCAGGTCAATGGTTGTCTCATCATTGAGAAAGGTGACCTGTCTGCCGTCCAGGAGCACGTTTTCATAGCCCACCTTTTTAAGGTCCGCCTCAATCTCTTCCTCAGGCGGCACATGAGGCGTCTTTCCTGTAAAATCCCACAGGGAACTTAAGGGCTCTATGGTTATATCAAAGGCCCCCCGGGACATACGGCAGTACTCCAGCCCCTCCGACAGTACCTGGGCTGTTTTCTCCGATACCGTGATGGTCCTCTCGCCCGGCCTGCGGTGGTTCAGTTTGTAAATCTCGCTGCCCTCCAGGGTTCTGCTGAGCAGCTTCTCATAGTCGGAACAGAGTGTCATGCAGCCGTCCAGAATGGTCTGGTCCTCTGAATCGTATAAGGTGACGGTGACAAATGTGTTCAACAAAAAAGACGACCTGGTGACAGGATCCGCAACTTTCTTGCTGCATCCTGCCAGCCAAGCCGTGCACATGATAATCAAACCTGCTGTTATTATTGTCTTTAATCCTGTATTTTTCATGCCTTACATTCTAGCACCCGGGCATGTAAAAGTCAAGGCAGCCCCATCAGGCTTTGGTCTCTTCCATGTACTCATCCATCACAGCGTCCAGAATATTCTTAAGTGTCTCTGGCGCTCTGCCTCCCACCGGCGTGCCGTCAATCTCATTGGCAGCCACACACAGTTTGGTGGATGATGTCACCAGAACCTCGTCCGCATCCATCATCTCCTTCAGGGTATAGGGAGTCTCGCTTACAGGAATCTCCAGTTTCTTACAAATGCGAATCAGGTGGGCTCTTGCAATGCCCGGAAGAATCAGATTGTCCGCAGGAGCCGTGTAGAGAATTCCATCCTTCAGGATATGGCAGTTGCTATGGGCACATTCCGTCACACGGTCGCCTCTGTGGAACACTGCTTCCTGGCATCCTGCTTCCTTTGCTTTCTGGGCAGCCATGACGCTGGGCAGCAGATTCAGGGTTTTGATGTTGCAGTGAAGGAAACGGGTGTCCTCCTGGGTAAGCAGGCGAATCTTCTTGTACAGGTCCGGTGTTCCCATGGGCTTTAACATAACCCAGAGATTGGCTGGCACGTTCTCCGGAAATTCATGGGTTCTGACAGCGGTACCCCTGGTTACCTGGAAATAGATAAACAGATCTCCGGTATCCATCTTATTGACCAAATCCTGAAGCAGCGCCTTCAGCTCTGCCTTTGTGCACGGCACCTGCATCTTGATAAGGCCTGCGCTGTTGAAGAAGCGGTCAACGTGCTCGTCAATTGCAAAAATCTTGTAATTGCGGCAGGGACCTGCATCGTATACACCGTCTCCAAACCAGCATACCCTGTCATTCATGGGAACGCTCATGTTCTCCAGTTCGTCGTACTTTCCATTATAATATCCAAGCGTTTTCATATATGTAATCTCCTTTATAATAAAATATTCATTGAAACATGATGCTAAAACCGCTTTTTCTCTTCTTCCGGTATGGCGGAATACATGTTTTTGATTTCCTTCAGAACGAAATGGGTCCTGGTGGCAGACACACCGGGTATGCTCTTGATGGTGCGGTGGATGCGCTCCAGCTCATCGGAGGAGGCGCAGGATATCTTCAGCACAAAGTCATAATCTCCGGTCAGATAGTAGCAGTCCAGGATATTAGGGTGATCCATGATCACCTCGGTGAAGGAGTCATGGAACCTGGGATGTTCCAGGCTGATTTCCATTAGGGCTGTGACATCGTTCCCCAGGGCCTTGGCATCCACCCTTACCGTATAGCCCTTGATGATGCCGGACTCTTCCATCTTCTTGATGCGGTCCAGTACGGCCGATACGGACAAATGAATGGCTTTGCTGATGTCTGAGGCTGTCTCCCTTCCGTTCTCTTTTAGGATGTTCAGTATCTTATAGTCAAGTTTATCCATCTTGTCCCCCTGTTATTTTAGCTTTTCAAATGTGATTTCGTAGTATATACTGGTAGGTGGATAGAATGCATTTTCTGCACTGCCCTCGCCGTGACTGCCCGGTACGCAGTGCGCCTTGCCGCCGGGCTATGCCCTTTGTCCGGGTCACAGGCTTCGTGGACATTATAACACAAATCATCCAGGAGTTGTACTATGAATCTCTCTTATTTGAAATATGCGGTAGAAGTGGAAAAAACTGGGTCCATCACTAAGGCGGCTCAGAATTTTTATATGAATCAGCCTCATCTGAGTAAAATCATCCGTGAGCTGGAACGTGACCTGGGCTGTGACATTTTCGACAGGACCAGCCGCGGGATGGTTCCCACCAAGAAGGGTGAGGAGTTCCTGCGCTATGCAAAGGCAATCCTGGTCCAGGAGGAACAGATTGAGGCCCTGTGCGTGAAGAACAGCGAAAAAGCCCTGGAGGTGAATCTGTGTGTTCCCAGAGCCACCTATATTTCCTATGCCTTCTCTGATTTTCTTAAGCATATGGACAGCTGTCCCTCTGTCAATGTACATTACATGGAAACCAATTCCAGGGACACCATCCGGGGTGTGTCAGGCAAGACCTTTGACGTGGGCATTATACGCTGTCAGGCCCTGTATGAATCTTATTATATGAAGCTTCTCCAGGATGAGAACCTGGAGTGGAAGGAACTGTGGCAATTTTCCTGCAATGTCCTTATGTCCCCCAGCCATCCCCTTGCCTCCAGGGACAAGCTGACTTACCTGGATTTTACCGATTACATTGAAATCGTCCAGGGCGACATCCAGAATCCTTCCTTTACCTTTGAGGCCCAGGATGCCTCTGCCACCGGCGGCAACTCCAAGAAAACCGTTTCCATCTATGACAGGGGAAGCCAGTTTGAGCTGCTGCGCCAGCTGCCTGGTTCCTATATGTGGACCTCGCCTGTGCCCTACGGCTGTCTCACCTCCTCAGGTTTGATTCAAAAGACATGCAGTTATCCCGGAAACATCCACAAGGACCTGCTGATTTACAGGAACGGATACCGCTTTTCCAAGGAAGAGGAGGAGTTTCTCCGGTGCCTTTCACGGATGGTAAGCCGTCTTTCCGATTGACCCGCCGGGCGCACGTACATAAAAGCCCGTCAGCCCCTTCATTGAGCGGCTGACGGGCTTTTCGTTTACTCTTAAATCCCGTTTTTTCCTATTTAGTTTGTTCCTATTTATATAGTGTAATCCGTTTTACCACGACCCAGAGAGAATCCTCGCCAGCTCACTGTCCTCGTTCAGTATGACAGTCTTATTGTCCCCTTTCATGGAAGCCTTAAGGGCATCCAGGGATCGCACATAATTATAGAAGTCGGCCTTTGCCTCGTCATTGTAGGCATCGCTCAATATCTGCATGTATCTGGCCTCGCCCTCCGCCTTGATCTTTTCTGCCTCAGCGTTGGCCTTGGCTATGGTCTCCTTTACCGTCTTATCCGTCTCATTCTTAATCAGGGATGACTGGTAATCGCCGTCAGCCGTATACTGGGCCGCGATGTTGTTTCGCTCAGATATCATTCTCTGGTACACGGACTCCTTGTTGGAATCGGGAAGATCCAGCTTCTTTGTCTCCACCGCATAGATGTGGATGCCATAGGAATCCATGGCATCACCAATATTCTCCGTGATGGTCTTAGCCAGGTTCCCGTCACGGCCTGATATAATATCCGCCTGGTTGGTGGAGGAAAGCACATTTTTGATGGAGTTATATACCACGTTCCCCAGCCTGACCTCCGCCTTTTCCTTGCTGGCGTTCAGTGACGCCAGATATTTCACCGGATCATTGATATCCCATATGACGAAAGAATCAACGGTCATTACCTTTTTATCCTTTGTGGTTACATCGCTTGGATACAGGTCGGAAATCATCTTATACTTAGGTATCTTCTGCACAGACTGCAGGAAGGGAACCCTGAGGGATGGTCCTGCCGAATTCTCTACCCGGACCACCTTTCCGAACTGAATAATCAGGGAGTACTCGTTGGATTTTGTGACCACCAGCGGATTGAAAATGGTGACAGCCAGGAGCACGATAACAATGATTCCCATGTTTCTCATAAATTTAGTCAATGTCTTCATTACTGTCCACCTCCGTTCTGGTCATTGCCCTCATACAATTCCTCCTGGTCATAGGAGCCGGACTGGCTGCCGCTGTCGGCCCCTGCCTGATTTGCCCGTCCTGTCTGGTCCGGCTGATTTGCCTGGCTGTTGTATGAACCTGCCAAAGAGCCGGTGCTGCTCTGGGTTCCGGAGACAAAGGAGTCCAGGGGAAGCATGGTCTGTGTCCCGTCTGATCCGTTTATGATGACCTTAAGCCCTGGAAGGATATCCTCCATGGTCTCATAGAACATCCTCTTCTTTGTAATAAGAGGATACTTTGCATATTCCTGGTACATATCGTTGAACCTGGATACCTGCCCCTCTGCCTCGCTGATTCTCTGCTGGCGGTAGGCTTCCGCGTCCCTTGCAGCCTTGTCCGCCTCTGCATTGGCTGCCGGTAGCCGCTCGGACTGGTACTTCCTGGCCTCGTTGATTTTGGTATCCATGCCCTGTTTCGCATCCTCAACTGCCTTAAACGCATTGTTTACAGCGTCTGTAGGCGGCTGCGCGTCCTGGATGGTCACATTGTTAATACCCAGGCCGATGTCCTCCTGCTCCAGGCGCTCAGACAGCAGTGCCTTCACCTTAGCCTGAATCTCGGATTTGCCGGTGGTGATGACCTCGTCCACGCTGTAGGAGCCCACCGTATCCCTGATATAGGACTGGGCCAGGTTTTTTAAAATCGGAATGGCCGTGTCGCTGTGGATATACGCCTTAATGGGGTCCACAATCTGGTACTCAATGTAAAAATCCACATTCACAAAGTTAAAATCCTTGGTTATCATCTCTGACTCAGACGAAACCGTTATCGGATTGTTCTCGCTGTCCGCATGGTTCTGTGCATTGTAATCCGGGTCATATCCAATGGGCATGCCCTTGATTTCCTTGGACATCTTATGTACCTTCTGTATGAAAGGCACCTTGAACTTGGGTCCCGAGGTAGTGACGCTGCTTGGACGGCCAAAGGTGGTAAGCACTGCCATCTCGTTCTCTGACAGGGTATAGAAAGAATCAAAGGCCGCAATGGCCAGAACAGCCACTGCAATGGCTATCTTTATGGGGCGGAGCATCCGCTTCATCCTCTTATTGCTTTCTTCCCCGTTGTCAAATACTACTTCCGGTCCCTGATCTTTTTTACCACCTCCAGGTCCCACGAACTTCTTACCCATGAAAAAATTCATCCGGTATTCCCCTTTCTCAGTCATTTTAGAGAAGTATACCATAAGTTTCACATACCGGATAGCATTTCTCTCCAGTTTCCAATATTTTTATAATTCCGTTCGGGAGATACCGGAAAAGGAATACCGGTATTCCTTTTTCATACCTACCCATTCCAGGTCAAAGGTGTTAAGATGTAATCGTTAAAGAAATAACACATCAAAACAACATTTTACATATACTGGGAGGTATTATCATGAGATTTACACTGCCAAGAGATTTGTACCATGGAAAAGATGCACTGGAAGCCCTTAAGACCCTGGCCGGCAAAAAAGCCATTGTTGTTGTGGGCGGCGGGTCCATGAAACGGTTTGGTTTTCTGGACAAGGTAGTTGATTACCTGAAGGAAGCCGGCATGGAAGTTCAATTATTTGAAGGCGTTGAGCCGGATCCATCTGTGGATACAGTTTTAAAAGGTGCTGCTGCCATGCAGGAATTTGAACCTGACTGGATTGTGGCTGTGGGCGGCGGTTCTCCCATTGACGCGGCAAAGGCAATGTGGGCATTCTACGAATACCCCGACACATCCTTTGAGGACCTGATTACACCATTCAGCTTCCCGACCCTTCGTACCAAGGCTAAATTCTGTGCGATTTCCTCCACATCAGGAACAGCAACTGAGGTTACCGCATTTTCCGTTATTACTGATTATAAGAAAGGCATCAAATATCCTCTGGCCGACTTCAACATCACCCCTGATGTGGCTATCGTGGACCCGGCCCTGGCTGAGACCATGCCAAAGAAGCTGACCGCACACACAGGAATGGATGCCATGACCCATGCAATTGAGGCTTATGTCTCAACCCTTCACTGCGAGTATACGGACCCGTTAGCACTCCATGCCATCGAGATGATTAACGAGTATCTGATACCTTCTTATAACGGGGATATGGAAGCCCGTGATAAGATGCACGATGCACAGTGTCTGGCCGGAATGGCGTTTTCCAATGCTTTGCTTGGAATCGTACACTCCATGGCTCATAAGACAGGTGCTGCATATTCCGGCGGTCACATTGTTCACGGTTGTGCTAATGCAATGTACCTTCCCAAGGTTATAAAATTCAACTCCAAAGAACCTGAGGCCGCCGCCAGATATGCGAAAATCGCTAAATTTATCAACCTTCCCGGCACCACGGATGAGGAACTGACAGATGCCCTTATTGCCCGTCTCTTAGAGATGAACAAGGCCCTGGACATCCCGGCCTGCATAAAGGATTATGAAGGCGGAATCATTGATGAGAAGGAATTTATGGATAAGCTTCCAAAGGTTGCCGAACTGGCCGTAGGCGATGCCTGCACCGGCTCCAACCCAAGAACCATCACTCCTGAGGTTATGGAACAGCTGTTAAAATGCTGCTACTATGACGAGGAAGTAGATTTTTAACTGCCCCCTTTTGTGTTACACTCCATATATACGGTTTGTTTTTACTGCCCGAAAAGGGTGGGAAAGAATTCGTCTTTCCCACCCTTTTCACATTGCTATTTTTACGCTGCCAGAAGCTGTTCCATATAGCGCAGATACCCGCACAGCCCTGTAATGATGAATATTTCCAGAAAACTGGTGATAAAGCCTGCTTCCAGGAGGAAGAGGACGGAGCAGGCTGCCATCATCCACAGGATGCCCCATGCCCTGCGAAAACGCATCCGGTCGCGGGAGCTGAGAAAGCGGAGGAAGCCAATGATACTGAAGGCCAGAAGCACAGGTGAAAAAAATGCAAGCAGCACATGGAGGTCTGCCTTCAGGGGATATTTCTCCGGCATATAGGGAATCATAACCGCCATGAGAAGAAAGGCTGCCGCTGTATACATCAGGGTCCTGCCTCCCGGATTCCTGTATCTTCCTATGTGAAAAAGATAACGGACATACACACAGTAATAGATGCCGGTGGCAAATCCCCACACCGCAAACAGCAGCTTGTTGCCGGTGCGGTTGCCCAGGACAGACAGGTTGGTACCGGTCCAGCTGTCAAAGGAAGCCAGGAATATGGTCACGCCGGGAATCAGATAAATCGTGAAGAGGTCGTATTTTCCTTGAAACCGTACATTCCGGCCCTGCATGGTCCTGCCTCCTTTATCAGATAGTCCCTGCTCTTAAATCTGTCCCGGATCGCCTGCTATCCGCATATCCGGGACAATGAGGAAGGGAGCGCGCACATCTGCTTGCGATGTGCCGCTCCCTATCATTATCTGATGAAGTGCTGACTTTTACACTTGAATCATTTTCCTTTGAAGGTATCTGACCTCCAATTATGCCATTGTTTTTAAAAGCTTTTCCACTGAGGAGAGCTTTACGCAGAGTGCAAACAGCTCGGCAGCCGTTATCAAATCCCCCAATGTGGGATAGGTGGGCGCAATGCGGATATTGCTGTCATGGGGATCCTTTCCGTAAGGATAGGTGGCTCCGGCAGATGTCATAACCACTCCTGCCTTCTTGCATCTGGCCACAATATCCTTTGCACACCCCTCCAGAGAATCAAAGGAGATAAAATATCCGCCCCTTGGCTTTGTCCACCGGCCGATTCCCAGGCCTTCCAGCTCACGCTCCAATATCTCCTCCACTGCCTCAAATTTTGGCCGGATGATGTCTGCGTGCTTTCTCATATGCTCTACCATGCCGTGGATATCCTTAAAGAAACGGGCATGGCGCAGCTGGTTTACCTTATCATGGCCAATGGTCTGGTTCTTTAACTGGGCCTTGATATCCTCCAGGTTATTGTGGGAGGTGGCAATGGCCGCAATGCCGGACCCCGGGAAGCTGATTTTGGAGGTGGAAGCAAACTTATAAACCAGGTCAGGATTTCCGGCCCTCTTGCACTCTGCCAGAATTTCAATCAAATGATCCTGGTCATGGTCATACAGGTGGTGTACGCCGTAGGCATTGTCCCAGAATATACGGAAGTCGGACGCGGCCGGCTTCAGCCTTGCAAAACGGCGGACCGTCTCGTCTGAATAGGAATAGCCCTGGGGATTGGAGTACTTGGGTACGCACCAGATTCCCTTGATGGAATCATCGGAAGCCACCAGTTCCTCCACCATATCCATATCAGGTCCATCCTCGGACATAGGTACATTGATCATCTCGATGCCGAAGTATTCTGTGATGGCAAAATGGCGGTCATATCCGGGAACCGGGCAGAGGAATTTCACCTTATCCAGCTTGCACCAGGGAGTGCATCCCATGATTCCGTGGGTCATGGCCCTGGATACGGTATCGTACATAACGTTCAGGCTGGAATTGCCGTAAATGATAATGGTGGAAGGATTCACCTCCATCATATCCGCCAGCAGTACCTTGGCCTCGTCAATTCCTGTCAGCACACCGTAATTGCGGCAGTCTGTACCGTCCTCGCAGGTAAGGTCGCTGGTGCTGCTCAGTACGTCCATCATACCCATGGAAAGGTCCAGCTGCTCCACACACGGCTTTCCCCTGGACATATCCAGCTTCAGGTCCTTTGCCTGAAACTCATGGTACTGTGCTTTCAGATCCTGGCGCAGTGAAAGCAGTTCTTCTTTAGTCATCTCTGCATATGGCTTCATAATATCCTCCTGGCTCACTATATTTTCTATAAAATGTGTCCGTCAGGCATACATCTGTCAGCCACCGGTCAACATTTTCGTACATTGTACACAAGCATACACCAATAAAAGCATTCCGTCAATACAAAATTTTCTTATATTGTCAAAAGATATACTTATGCCTTTTTCTATCTGTCTCTATCACAGCTTATACATCTCCGCCGGCAAGCAGCTCCCTTACAAGCTGGTTCACCATGGACGGATCCGCCTTTCCCTTCATCGCCTTCATGGTCTGGCCCACCAGAAATCCCATGGCCTTTTCCCTGCCGTTCCTGTAATCCTCAACAGACTGCGGATTGGCAGCCATGACCGCCTTTACGGTGTCCCGCAGGGCACCCTCATCCTTCACCACCTTAAGGCCATTTTCCTCCACATATGCCTCAGGGTCCGCATTGTGCCTGAATATCTCTTCAAACACGGTTTTGGCAACCGTCCTGTTGATGATGTTGTTTTCCACCATGCGGATAAGGGCAGCCAGATGGGAGGGGGAGAACCCCATGTCCTCCGGCTCCATCTCCTGTTCCTTCATCAAACGCATGGCTTCCACCATAAGCCAGTTGGATGCCTCCTTGGGCCGGCCGCTCAAGCGGGTGGTCTCCTCAAAGATGTCCGCCATGTGCTTGGAACTGGTGAGAAGCCTGGCATCATACTCAGGAAGCCCGTATTCCTCCTTGTACCTGGCTATTTTCTCCGTGCGCAGCTCCGGCTGGCGGGCCTTAACCCTGGCAATCCACTCATCGCTTATGACCACCGGCACCAGATCCGGATCAGGGAAATACCTGTAATCCTGGGCATCCTCCTTGGATCGCATGGCCTTGGAGCTCTCCTTGTTGTCATCCCAGCGCCGCGTCTCCTGGATTACCTGTCTGCCTTCTTCCAGCAGCTCAATCTGACGCCTGCGCTCCCCCTCTATGGCTCTGGCAATGGCCTTAAAGGAGTTCAGGTTCTTCATCTCGGTCCTGGTGCCAAACTCAGGGGCCCCCGCCTCTCTCACGGACAGGTTCACGTCCGCTCTCATGGATCCCTCCTGAAGCTTGCAGTCAGAGGCGCCCAGGTACTGGATAATCAGCCTCAGCTTCTCCAGGTAGGCTATGACTTCCTCGGCGCTGCGCATATCAGGCTCCGACACAATCTCAATCAGAGGGACTCCGCTGCGGTTGTAATCCACCAGGGAACAGTCCTCCCACTCATCATGAATCAGCTTGCCCGCATCCTCCTCCATGTGGATTTCATGGATTCCCACGCGTTTCTTAAGGCCGGACTCCGTCTCTATGTCCACCCAGCCGTCGCGGCAGACAGGCAGGTACAGCTGGGATATCTGGTAGTTCTGCGGATTATCCGGATAAAAATAGTTCTTTCTGTCAAATTTGCAGTACTGGTTAATCCGGCAGTTGGCTGCCAGCCCCACAGCCAGCGCATACTCCACCACCTGCTTATTTAACACAGGCAGGGAGCCCGGCATGCCGGTGCAGACAGGGCAGGTATGGGTATTGGGCGCTCCCCCAAACCGGGTGGAACAGCCGCAGAAAATCTTGGTTTTGGTGGCCAGCTCCACATGGACCTCCAGGCCGATAACGGTCTCATACTGTTTACTCATGGCTCCTCCTCTCTGCCCTCCCGGTCAAGGCGCCGGACGGCTCCTTGGCCTTCCCGGCAGCCAAAAGAGACAGCTTCCACTCCCGTGTTTTCTCGTAAGCATAGGCGGCCCGGATGATATTTTTTTCCTTAAAACAGTCGCCTATGAGCTGCAGTCCAATGGGAAGTCCCTTTGAATCCAGGCCGCAGGGAAGGCTGATTCCGGGAAGACCGGCCAGGTTCACGGAAATGGTATAGATATCCCCCAGATACATCTTAAGAGGATCCCCCAGGGACTGGCCTAACCGCGGGGCTGTTGACGGCGCTGCCGGCGCCAGTATGACGTCATAGGACGCAAATGCACGGTCAAATTCCTTTTTAATCAGTGCCTTTGTGCGGAGAGCCTTCAGATAATATGCGTCATAGTAGCCTGAACTCAGCACAAAGGATCCCAGCATGATGCGTCGCTTCACCTCCGGTCCGAATCCAAGGGACCGGCTCTTTTTGTACATGCTGTGAAGCCCCTCGTATTCCGGCGCCCGGTAGCCGTACTTTACACCGTCAAACCGGGACAGGTTGGAGCTGGCCTCCGCAGAAGCAATGACATAATAGGCAGGTATGGCATACTCTGCCAGCTTAAGGTCAAAGGTCTCCACAATGGCCCCCTTTTCCCCCAGCACCCTAGCTGCTTCCAGCACAGCGTCCTTCACCTCCTGGTCCAGCCCCTGCCCAAAGTAGGATTCCGGTATGCCGATGCGCATTCCTCTGACATCCTCTGACAGGGCTGAGGTGAAATCACAATCCCTCCGCTCCATGGATGTGCTGTCCTTGGGGTCATGGGAGGCCAGGACCTCCAAAACAGCGGCGCAGTCCGACACGTCCTTTGCCACAGGCCCTATCTGGTCCAGGGATGAACCATAGGCAATAAGCCCATATCTGGACACGGTCCCGTAGGTGGGCTTGATGCCCGTGACGCCGCAGAAGGAGCTGGGCTGGCGTATGGAACCGCCTGTATCAGACCCCAGGGCATAAAAGCACTCCCCGGCAGCCACCGCCGCGCAGGAACCGCCGGAGGATCCCCCCGGCACATGTTCCAGGTTCCACGGATTCCTGGTAACACCAAAGGCGGAGGTCTCCGTGGTGCTTCCCATGGCAAATTCATCCATGTTGGTCTTTCCCAGGATAACGGCTCCTGCCTGCTCCAGATTGGAAACTGCCTGGGCCGTGTAGGTGGGAATGAAATTTCCCAGTATCCTGGAACTGCAGGTGGTCCGCATTCCCTTTGTACACATGTTGTCCTTGATGGCCACCGGTACTCCGGCCAGGGGGCCTTTCAACCTTCCCGCCTCAATGTCTGCCTGGACCTTTCCGGCCTGTTCCATGGTCTTTTCTTCATTTACGGTTACAAAGGCGTGGACAGATGGCTCCATGGCCTTTATCCTAGCCAGAGATGCTTCTGCTGCCTGGACCGCAGTGATATCCCCTGACTGAATTCGTCTTCCCAGCTCCAGGGCTGTCATATCTGATATGCTCATGTTCCCATTCCTCCTATCCTACGGTCTTAGGCACTTTGAATGCTCCGTCCTTTTGCTGGGGGGCGTTGGAGAGAATCTGGTCCCTCTGGTCCGTGCCTGTGACCACATCCTCCCGGAACACGTTATGCACCGGAAATACGTGGGACATAGGCTCCACGCCCTGTGTGTCCAGTTCATTTAACTTATCTATATAATCCAGCATCCTTCCCATGTCCTTCTTTGCTTCCTCCTTTTCCTCCGGGGAAAGTTCCAGCTTTGCCAGGATGCCTACATACTCGATTGTCTCGTCACTTATGATATTTGCCATGATTTCCTGCTCCTCTCAGTCATTTTCCTGTCCCTATGGCTCCAGCCTGGTCACATCCCTTGGGAACAGTGACGCCTCCCTGACATTCTGTTCATCCAGAAGCCTCATGGTAAGGCGTTCCAGTCCAATGCCCAGGCCGCCGTGGGGCGGCATGCCGTATTTGAAAATCATAAGATAGGAAGCAATGTCCTCCGGATCCATGCCCCGCTTCTCCATCTTGGCTGTGATTTCCCTGTAATCGTGAATCCGCTGTCCGCCGGTGGTCACCTCCAGCCCCCGAAACAAAAGGTCAAAACTCAGAGTGAATCTGGGGTCTGCCGGGTCGTCCATGGCATAGAAGGGCCGTTTTTTGGAAGGGTAATGTGTGACGAACACAAAATCGCTTCCGTACTCTTCCTGGAAATACCGTCCTATGAGCAGCTCCTCCTCCGGCTCCAAATCGTAGGGGTTGCGTATCTTCCTGTCATATTTTCTTGAAACAAGTTCCTTTGCCTGGTCAAACCGGACCGCTGGAATCCGTCCCACCTCCGGCAGGGTCACACCCAGCATATCCAGCTCCTTCTTATAATCCTGCTCCAAAAGTTTCATGACATACTGGAGCATTCCCGTCTCCATATCCATCACGTCCCGGAAGCTGTCGATATACCCCATCTCGAAATCCAGGCTGGTGTATTCGTTGAGATGCCGGGTGGTATTATGTTTTTCAGCCCGGAACACAGGCGCTGCCTCAAACACCCTGTCATATACGCCCACCATGGTCTGTTTGTAAAACTGGGGACTCTGTCCCAGCTCTGCCTTCTTATTAAAATATTCCAGTTTAAATACGTTGGAGCCGCCTTCTGCTCCCCTGGCCACGATTTTAGGAGTGCGTATCTCCGTAAAATCCCTGCTTAAAAGATAATCCCTAAATCCCCTTACAATGCCTTCCTGAATCTTGAATTTGGCCCGCTCCCGCACGTTTCGCAGGGAGATGGGGCGCAGGGAAAGCTTTGCCTCCAGGGATGTGTTCAGCTTCCATTTGCTGACCGCAAGAGGCAGGGGCTCTGCAGGCCGGGACAGCACCCGGATTTCCTTTAACCGTATCTCAAAACCCTGGGGCGCCCGTTCCTCGGCCTTTACAACACCCATTACCTCCACGGCGCTCTCTTCCTTCAACTCCCTGATGTCAAAATCCGTAATCCCGGCCTCATATACACACTGCACCAGCCCCCGGGACTTGCGCAGGATGACGAAGGCCACCTCGCCCATATGGCGTATGGTATGAACAGCCCCGTTCATCCGTATTTCCTTGCCCTCATATTCCCCTTCAAGCACTTCCCTGATATCCAGGACCCTCTTCTCCTTAACTCCGTTCACAAATTCCATGGCACTCTCTCCTCGCTATGAGCACTTGACATCTGTCTTTTAGATGTCTAGTGCGATGCATGTCACTGGCACTTGGCAGGCGTATTTTGACTGCCTAGTGCAGTGATTCGCTATGAGCACTTGACATCTGTCTTTTAGATGTCTAGTACAAACTGGATTTCGGTTCCGGTTGATTTTCTTTTCCATGGACATAAGCCGGCTGTCTGGTCCACAAATAAAAAAACGCCCCGGAACACAGTAACTGCATTCCGGGACGGGATTCAATTCAGACATTTCCCGCGGTACCACCCGCATTGAGACCTGGTCCCGCAGCAGACTGCCCTGCGCTTCCAGCTCCCCTCTCTATGTACGTAACGTGTACAACGGATATACCTACTATCAGCCGTGTCCTGGCCGCTTCGATATACCAGCTCCAGAGTGTTCCCTTAGCCCAGTCCTGCCCGGCGGCGCTCTCAGTCGGTGACGCCCCCTTCCTGTCACATTTCTCAGGCCAGAGTCTCTTTCATTGCTGTTGATTATTTATTTACTAAAATAGTACATCACTGATTCAAAGTCAAGGGCAAATATTTCTCCGGGATGAATTTTAGATAATTTCACAATAAATATGTCCGTGTCTGAATATTTATTGTAACAATTGAAACTGTCTGCCGTCATTCCATAAAACGGATGGAAAGCAGGTCCCGGCATGTCATATTTTTACTCCGCTCTGCATAGACTGCAATATGGAAACTACTATACATATAAAGGAGCTCATGATGTTATCCATCCATGATTTTCATTATTCCTCCGATGCCCCCTATCCACCCATCAAAGCAGAGTCCGGGAATCCGGCCTATGCAAGGGTGATGTTGGACAACATAGGCGGGAGCAATTCAGAAATGTCCGCCATATCCCTCTATGTCTTCAACCAACTGATTACCGGATACAATCCCGATGTCAGCGCTGTATTCCACAAGGTCAGCATTGTGGAAATGCACCATCTGGAAATATTTGGCAAGCTGGCCCAGCAGCTGGGAGAGGAGCCGCGGCTGTGGACTCAGCACGGATGTAAGAAGATATACTGGTCCCCCAGCTACAACCAGTATCCCGGAGATCTGCGGACCCTGATGCGCAATGTTATCGACGGAGAAAAGGCAGCCATCAGCAAGTACCAGCACCAGATTTCCTACATACGGGATGAAAATATCACCGAAAACTTAAGGCGTATTATCCTGGATGAACGGCTGCATGTGGAAATTTTTGAAAAGGTTTACGGAGCGTATTGTTCCTGACCGCCCTTAAGCATGGCGTATATTGGTAAACTCCGATATCTCCCTGCTGACCGTGCATAAATCATCCGCATCCATGTCGTGAATGTTGTCATGCCCTGTAATCCTGGCAAATGTCTTTATCTCCTCCAGGGATACCCTGAGGAAATTAGCCACTCTCTGCGCGGCCGCGTCCTCCTTGAAGCGGCTGCGCAGTTTCTCGTCCTGGGTTGCCACTCCCACGGGACACATTCCGGTGCCGCATATGCGGTACTGCTGGCAGGCGGCTGCCATCAAAGCTGCAGAAGCAATGGCCACCGCGTCCGCTCCCATAGCCAGCGCCTTTGCAAAATCAGAGGATACCCGCAGGCCGCCCGTTATCACCAGCTGGGCCCCGCAGCCTGCCTGGTCCAGGTATTTCCTGGCCCTGTAAAGGGCGTAAATCGTGGGTACGCTGGTGGAATCCCTGATAATCTTGGGGCTGGCTCCGGTTGCCCCTCCCCTGCCGTCTATGGTAATAAAGTCAGGTCCGGCATAGACGCAGAATTCCAAATCCATCTCAATTCTTCCCGCTGCAATCTTTATGCCGATGGGCCGTCCGCCGGATACGAGGCGCAGCCTGTCCACCAGGGCCTTCAAATCCTCTTTGGTGTCAATGCCCGGAAAGCGCGACGGACTGATGACATCCTGTCCCAAGGGTTTATTCCTTATGGCCGCGATCTCCGGCGTCACCTTGCCTCCGGGCAGATGGCCTCCCATGCCCGGCTTTGTGCCCTGCCCGATTTTTATTTCAATGGCGTCTGCTTCCCTCAGGTTCTCGTCTGTCACACTGTACTGGTTTGGAACATATTCAAATATATACTTGTAGGCCGCCGCCTTCTCCTCCGGCAGTATGCCGCCCTCGCCGGAGCACATGGCTGTGCGGGCCATGGCGCTTCCCCTGGACAGCGCTGTCTTTGTTTCCCTGGAAAGTGCTCCAAAGGACATGTGGGAAATATAAACCGGATGGTCCAGCACCATGGGCTTGGCCGCATGTTTTCCTATAATGGTTTCTGTTTTTACCGGAGCATGTTCATCAAGCGGCATGGGGTTCAGCTGGGCCCCCAGAAACAGGATGTCATCCCAGCCCGGCATGGGCATCTGGGTTCCCATGGCTGCAATGATGGACTGTCCCTTTACAGCCATCTCATGAATTTCGTCCATATAGCGGGCATCGGTCTGTGTCCTGGCATACTCAGGATCATAGGCAGCAGCCTCCCCTGTACTGCCGCCGCAGTCCTGGCATGTTTCCCGGGTTCCGTCTTTTTTAACGGGCTTCTCCTTTTCTCTGTCCGGAGCCTTGGCGCCGGCCCCTCCATCCTCTGCCTTCACCAGCTTATCGGCTGTGACCATGCACACGGGACAGACTTTTAAATCAGATACAGGAACTCCCTCCTTCTCCTCATCATAAATTGAACCACAGAATCTGCAACGATATACTGCCATTATGTTTCCCCCTTCTCTAAATCATTGTCAATAATAGTAATTATTACTGTTTTAAATATAGCACAAACAACCCGCAATGTCCAGCGTTTTATGCCCCTATATGTCATTGACTTACCATAATAAGTAATGTTACAATATCTTTTATGCACAAACGAGAAAGGAAGTCGCACTACATGTCACAAGAAAACAAAATGGGCGTTATGCCCATTAATAAGCTGCTTATATCCATGTCCCTGCCCATGATTATCTCCATGCTGGTGCAGGCCCTGTACAACATCGTGGACAGCGTGTTTGTATCCATGATAAACCAGGCTGCCCTGACTGCGGTGTCCATGGCATTTCCCATCCAGAACCTGCTGATTGCAGTATCCGCCGGAACCTGTGTGGGCGTCAACGCCCTGCTGTCCCGTTCCCTGGGAGAAAAAAATTCAAAGGCGGCCAATCTGGCTGCTGCCAACGGCCTGTTTTTGGCCTTCTTAAGCTTCCTGGCCTTTGCAGTATTCGGCCTGTTCGGATCCAGGCTGTTTTTTGAAAGCCAGACAAACAACCCGGTCATCATTGAATACGGCGTACAATATCTCCAGATTGTCTGCATTTTCTGCTTCGGGCTTTTTGGGGAAATGATGTTCGAGCGGATTCTCCAGTCCACGGGCCAGACTTTTTACTGTATGATTACACAGGGCACCGGGGCCATCATCAATATTATACTGGACCCCATTCTTATCTTCGGCCTGTTTGGAGTGCCGAAAATGGGAATCCAGGGAGCTGCCGCAGCCACTGTATTCGGCCAGATTGTGGCCATGTTCCTGGCCCTCATCCTGAACCACTCCAAAAACAAGGAGGTACGGATTAATTTCCGTTCGTTCACCCCTAACTGGAGAACTATTTCCATTATCTACCAGGTAGGCGTTCCTTCGATTATCATGCAGTCCATCAGCTCTGTCATGACCTTTGGAATGAATAAAATCCTGATTGGTTTTTCCGAGACAGCCGTAGCCGTATTCGGAGTATATTTCAAGCTTCAAAGCTTTATCTTCATGCCTATATTCGGACTGAACAACGGCATGATACCCATTGTGGCCTACAACTACGGGGCCCGCAGTAAAAAGCGCATCATGGAAACGGTCTGGCTGAGCATCGGCATTGCAGTGGGCATCATGCTCATCGGACTGATGGTGTTCCACCTTATGACGCCCCAGCTGCTCATGCTCTTCCAGGCAGACGAGGAGATGCTAGCCATCGGCGTTCCCGCCCTGCGGATTATCAGCCTCAGCTTTCTGTTCGCAGGATACTGCATCATCGTGGGATCCGTGTTCCAGGCCCTGGGCAACGGCGTATACAGCCTGATTATATCCGTGGCCAGACAGCTTGTATGTATCCTCCCCCTGGCCTGGTTTTTTGCCCGGACCTTTGGACTGCATGCAGTGTGGCTCTCCCTGCCTCTGGCTGAAATCACCTCTGTGGTGCTCAGCTCCATCCTGTTCCGCAAGATTTATCTGGATAAGATAAAGCCCCTGGGACAGGCGGCTGCCTGACGGATGCCGGCTGCTGATTTATGTTTGGCTCACCCATATACGAAACGGGCTGTCCGGGAACAGATTATATTCCCGAACAGCCCGTTTGCCGTCCTGATCTTACTGCCTACTCTGCCGCATAATTCAATCTCACCGTAATATTGGCAGTCTTATACCGGGAGCTGGTGTCCAGGTACCCGTCGTAGCTGTAGGATTCCGACCCGGAATTCTTTGCCGTAATCTGGAACACGCCCAGAGTGGCGCTTAACAGCTTTCCCGCCTTTGCCCCTGAACCGGCAGACATGATGTCAATGCGCTCCTTTGCATTGGCAGTGGCCTTCTCAATCAAGTCCAGCTTCACCTCATCCAGCTTGGTATAATAATACTCCGGCAGCTCAGACTCAAACTCCACCCCTGATTCGATCAGCTTAGTGATATCCCTGGAGATATTCTCCACCTTGTCAATATCATAGGATGAAACCGTCAGACTCTGGGTCAGGTCATATCCGTCCGGCTCATCTCCCAGATACTTGCCCTCCTCATCGTATCTGGATGTATAGGTCTGGGAAATATTCACGGAACTGAATATCATCTCGTCATCCGCCACCTGGTTTTCCTCCAGATACTGTCTCACCAGTTCCGCATCCTTCTTGATGATGGCGTAGGCATCCCTGGGCGTATCGCCGTGGACAGAAAAGCTGCCTCTCCACACAATCAAATCCGACTCAAAATCACAGCTGGCAGAACCGGTTGCCGTGATTCCGCTTCCCCCGCCGCTCTTCTTATAATCCACCAGTCCGCCTGTAAAGATGCTGACGCAGATAATGGCGCTGAGTGCCGCGATGACTGCGATAATCACAGACCTGCCCTGAGCCATGAAGCCTGTCTTTTCTTTTTTCTCCTTGTTCTCTTCCAATCTCTCACAAACCTCCTTTTATATACATGTTCCTGCAAACCTGCACGCCCGGCGCAGGATGTGGTGGTTTTAGTATAGCATGTAAAAGGAGGAAGAGACCTGACGGCTTTCTTAATATTTACGGTCAAAATAGCAGGAAGCAGAAAACAGGCGCTGTATCACTCCCCTAGCAGGACATCCAGCCGTTTCAGGGCCTCTATGTATATCACCATGGCATTGGTAAGGTTTTCAATCTTCACACACTCATCCGGCTGGTGACCGCCGCCGCGGCCCGGAGGGCAGGGCTTTTTCTGTCCTCTGATGCCCGGCCCAAAGGCGACCGCGTTAGGCAGTCTCCTGGCATAGGTGCCGCCGCCCATGGAATAAGCCTTTGTCTCTGTCCCCAGCACCTGGCGGCACAGGGCGGTCAGCTCTTTTACCACCGGGCTTTCCGGATCAATGACACAGGGCGGGTTATCCCGGCTCCAGTCCAGAATCCATCCGTACTTTCCGGCTTGTGCGCTCATCTGCTTTACCAGTGCTTCCGCGCCGGCAGTCACCGGATAACGGATATTAAAGTTCTGGATGAACCGTCCTCTCTCTGTCCTGGCCATGCCTCCCACCAGGGTAAGACTGCCGGACAGCCCATCCTCAAAGGCAATGCCCATACCTTCCCCGTAATAATCAGCAAATCCCTGGTCCAGGAACCGGAAGCAGGCTTGTTCCTCCTCTGTCAGGAAGGGGGCTTTGGCCAGCATATGGGCCAGCTTCACCGCCGCGCTGTCAGAACCCTCGGGAAAGGCGGCATGTGCTGTTTTCCCGGCAGCCTTTATAACAATCTGGCTGCCGCCCTCTACGGTAAAATCCTGGAGGTTATCAAGGCTGTCCACATAATCCCGGACCGCATCGCAGCTTGTCCGGCTCAGCCATACCCGTGCCTCTGCCGGAACCGCATTGGACGCCACTCCGGCCGAAAAACCGGTCACATGGCCCTCCGGTATGGCGCATGAAAATTCCCCTTCCAGGATTCCCTTTTCCCCGTAACACACTGGAAATGAGGCATCCGGAGTAAAGGAAAATTCCGGCGCAGGATAATGGGAGGTATAGTACTCAATGTCCTCCATCCCCCGCTCTTCACTGCATCCCAGATACAGCCGTATGGTGTGTTCCAGCGGGACTTCCTGTTCTTTCAGATATTTCATGCTGTAGAGCGCGGCAGCGGCAGGCCCCTTATTGTCCGCGCTTCCCCGACCGTACAGCCAACCGTCCTTTATCACAGGTTTGTAGGGCTCTGTCGTCCATCCGTTTCCCTCATGCACCACATCCAGATGGACAAAAATGCCTATTTCCTGTCCTGTCCGGCCCGGCATGAGAATACTTCCGCAGCGGTAATCATGGTTTTCCGTCTCAAAGCCCATTTGCTTCCCTATCTCCAACGCTTTGTCCAATACCATGGCGCAGCCCTCCCCGTAGGGATGCTCTCTTGTTCCCGGTTCGCTGACACTGCGTATTTTCATGAGCTCCATGGCAGTATCCAGCATATTTTCTCTCTGGGACAATACCCATTCTTTTACATCCATATCCTTATTTTCCTCTATTCATAGCAGTTCAGACGGCACATCATCCTGCCGTCTGAATTTCTGCTTTTATTCATCATACAGATGACAGGCCACAAAATGCCTGTCCCCCACATCCTTTAATTCCGGCACCTGAACACGGCATTTTTCCGTTGCATACCGGCATCTGGTGTGGAACCTGCAGCCCTGGGGCGGGTTAAAGGGGCTCGGCACATCCCCCTCCAGGTGAATTTTGTTGTACTCAATATCCATATCCGGAATCGGGATAGCCGAGAGAAGGGCCTGGGTGTAGGGATGTTTTGCGTCTTCATACAGCGCCTTCTTGTCTGCTATTTCCATCACATTTCCCAGATACATGACCATGATCCGGTCACAGATATACCGCACCACGCTCAGGTCATGGGAAATGAACAGGTAGGTCAGGTCCAGCTCCTTCTGAAGATCCATCATCAGGTTTAACACCTGGGCCCGGACCGATACGTCCAGGGCTGATACAGGCTCATCGCACACCACGAATCTTGGGTTGAGCACCAGGGCCCTGGCAATAACGATTCTCTGCCGCTGGCCGCCGGAGAACTCATGGGGATAGCGGTTCATGAATTCCAGCGGAAGCCCCACCTTATCCATAATTTCAATCACCCTGGCTTCCTTTTCCTCCTTTGAACCCATGGCAAATACATCCAGCGGGGCGCAAATCAGCTCCCTGACCGTCATACGCGGATTCAGCGAGGAATAGGGGTCCTGAAATATAATCTGGAGCTCCCTGCGCATCTGGCGCATCTCTTCTCTGCCGTATTCCGCCAGATTCTTTCCCCTGTAAACCACCTGTCCCTCCGTGGGTTCATGAAGGCGCAGTATGGTCCTGCCCAGGGTGGACTTGCCGCAGCCCGACTCCCCCACCACGCCCAGGGTTTCCCCGTACTCCATGGAAAAGCTGACTCCGTCCAGGGCCTTTACCGCCCGCGGTTCCCTGCCCCTGCGCTTCTTGCCGGAGAAAAAGTATTTTTTTAAATTTCTGACTTCCAGAATTGTCTCGTTGCCGCTCATACCTTTTCCTCCTTAAGATTCTCATACTTCCAGCAGCTCACCTTGTGGCCGTCATCCGTGATATACACCGGCGGCTGGTGCTCCCTGCATTTGTCCATGGCCTGGAGGCACCGGGCGCAGAACCTGCATCCCTTTGGCATCCTGTCCAGGGACGGCACCGTACCGTCAATGGAAAACAGGCGGTCCAAATCCTTGTCAAGGCGGGGGATGGAGGCCAGAAGGCCCTGTGTATAAGGATGCATGGCCTCCTTGAATATCTGTCTGGCGCTTCCGTACTCCATGACCTTGCCCGCGTACATGACCATGATGTAGTCAGCCATCTCAGCCACCACTCCCATATCATGGGTGATAAGGATAATGGAAGCATTGATGTTCTTCTTCAGCTCCACCATCAGGTCGATAATCTGGGCCTGGATGGTTACGTCCAGCGCCGTTGTGGGCTCATCCGCTATCAGTAGGGATGGACTGCAGGACAATGCCATGGCAATCATAACCCTCTGCCTCATTCCCCCTGACAGCTGATGGGGGAATTCCTTCAGCCTCTGCTCAGGAGAAGAGACACCAACCTTTGTAAGGATATCCAGGGCCTGCTTTTTTATCTCGTCCTTTGAAAGACTGCTGTGTACGGAAATGGTTTCCTCCAGCTGCCTTCCTATGGTGAGCACAGGATTTAAGGATGTCATGGAGTCCTGGAATATCATGGAAATCTCCCTGCCTCTTATCCGGCACATTTCCTTATTCCCTTTTTTGGCAATATCCTCGCCCTTATAAAGGATTTCACCGCCTGCCACAGAACCCACTGCATGGGGAAGCAGCTGCAGGATGGACAGGGAGGTGACGCTCTTGCCGCAGCCGGACTCCCCTACAATACCCAGGGTATCGCCCTGGTTTACGGAAAAGCTCACATCGTCCACAGCAGTCACGGTCCCCCTCTTGGTCCTGAACTGTGTCTTTAAATGTTTAACCTCTAATAATGGCTGTGCCATATTCTACCTCCTCTGCAGGGCCGGCACCGGGAATATCCCGGTGCCTTTGCTGCGTCATGACTATTCTACATGCCATTCCCAAACGGAACGGTTCAAAAGACTGTAATCCTCAAAGCATACATTGGAGATTTTCTTGTTGTAGGCAACCAGGTCCTTCTGGAAATACAGCCATACAAACGGACACTGTTCCCTGAGCATCATCTGGTACTCATCATAGTATGGCTTCCTGTCCTCAAAGCTGAACTGGTTCAGGCCCTTTCTTCCCACCTCGCCCAGGGACGGATCCTCGTTCTGGGAGAAGTTATTCAGATGGCCCGGAGTCACGTTCATCACGCTCTCGCCCGGGTCGGGTGAACCGCCGGATCCAATCAGCGCAAAATCATACTCGCCCTTTCTTGCGGTGGACAGCAGGGTCGGGTGGTCTGTGGTGATGATTTCCACGTTAATGCCAATCTTTGCAAGGTCCTGCTGAATCATGGGCGCCGATTTCTCGCGCACCTCATTGCCCTTTGACACATTGAGGCGGTAGGTCTTGCTGGTATCAAATCCGGATTCCTCCACCATCTGTTTTGCCTTGTCCACATCATATGGGATGGGAAGAAGTTCTTCATTAAAGTATCTGTGGCTTGGAGCCAGGGGGCCCGGAGCCGGTACGCCTTCGCCCTTCATCAGGTTATTGACCAGGGCGTCGCGGTTAATGGCCATGTTTACTGCCTGGCGCACTTCCTGGGGAATGTTCTTGGTATTGCAGGAAAGATACTGGTAACCCAGGGATTCCACTGCCTCTGTGGTCAGGTTTTCCTGCTGTCCCGCCATATCCCAGTCATTTAACGGGATGTTGCCGATGCCTGCGCCGGCCACAATATCAATCTCTCCGTTCATCAGACCTGACAGAAGGTTGGACGCCGGCACGATTTTAACAACAAAGCGGTCGAATTCAGGAGCGTTGATGTGGTAATCCTTATTAGCCGTGAATTCCACGCGCTCGCCGGATATCTCAGACTCGTAAATGCATGGACCGGAACCAATGGGGGCTTTCCAGAAATCAGCTGCCAGCATGTCTTTCACAGGAATGTCCTCCAGACAGTGCTTTGGCAGGATGTAAAAATCGCGGAACATGATGTCCAGCATATAATCCAGGTTGGTGGGGTCCTTCAGTGTGAACTCTACTGTGTTGGCGTCAATGGCCTTCACGCCGAATTCCTCTCCTTCCACACGGATTCCGTCTTCCGTACCGGCAAAGGGAGCCACCTTGGAACGGCGGGCCACACTGATGTCAGGGTTGGACATGAGTTCTGCGGTGTATACCACGTCGTCAGCCGTCACAGGCTGTCCGTCATGCCACTTGGCGTTTTTGTTCAGGTTAAATGTAATCTTGGTATGGGTCTCATCATCCATGGACCAGGAATCTGCCAGACGGGGTTTAAAGGATCCGTCTGCCTTTACCACAATCAGCTTGTCAAAAATCAGCTCCAGCACGGCGTCCGTGTTGGCATTGGTGGTATTAAAGGGAATCAGGGTGTCCCACGGGGCCGTCATGGCCATGGTCACGATTTTCTGTCCCTGGGAGGCAGTGTTCTCCTGGGCATTGCCGTCTGCGCTGCCTTCCGCCTTGGCGTCCCCGCCTTCGGCTGCTGTTCCTGTTGCGGCAGGGGCCTTGGTATCGCTGGGCGCTGAAGGCGCTGAACAGCCGGACAGTCCCATCATAAGACACAGGGCAAGAGCTGTCATTTTTGTTAAACGTTTTCTCATTACTATATCCTCCTTTTTATTCAAGCCTTTTCGGCATTGATTTTGAACTTATTTTCATGTATCTATTTGATCACCATTTTGGTGTCCAGGGCGTCCCTGGCTCCGTCTCCCAGGAAATTGATACAGAGCACGGTTATCAGCAGGGCCAGGCCGGGCGGAAACCAGAGCCACGGTCTCTGGGAAAGCACGCTGATGGACTGGGCATCATAGAGGATGTTTCCCCAGGATGCCTGGGGCGCCTGGACCCCCATTCCCAAAAAGCTAAGGGCTGATTCCGTAATAATGGCCTGGGCTGCACGGAATGTAAATGAAATGAGCACCGGGGCAAAGGTGTTGGGCAGTATGTATTTTGTCAGGATAGTGCCGTCCTTTGTGCCGATGGCCCTGGCCGCCTCCACGTAATCCTGTTCCCTGGCCGACAGCACATTTCCGTAGATAAGCCTTGCGAACTTAGGCCAGCCCAGGACTCCGATAACAATGGTAACCGTGGCCACAGAGGGCCCCAGTACGGATACCAGCACCAGAATCAGAACCATGGCCGGAAACGACATGAACACATCCGCGCAGCGCATAATCAGTGTCTCGGCAATTCCCCTGTAGTACCCTGCCAGAAGTCCCAGGGGCACACCCACCGCCATACTGATGACTGCGGATATGATACCCACACTTAAGGATACCCGCCCTCCGTAAATGAACCTGGCGAAGATATCCCGCCCGATATCGTCTGTTCCCAGCCAATGAAGGGCGCTGGGCGCGGAACCGAACATCACCTCGTAATCCGATGTATACGGGTCCAGATGCAGTATGTAGGGCAGGGCAATGACCAGTATGATTTCCAGGGTCAGTACAAAAGCGCTTACCATGGCCGGTTTGTGGGCGCAAAAACGCTGGAGCACGTCATGAAAATAAGAATTTGCCGGAATATCCTTTAATCTTTCATCCTGTTTCATGTTCTCACCTTCCTTCTTCTTAGTCATAACGTATCCTTGGATCCAACAGTCCGTACACCAGGTCTACCAGCAGGTTGCCCAATAACACCACAATGGCAATCACCACCGTGATGCCCATGATAACAGGATAATCCCTGGCATTGATGGACTGTACCATCAGACTTCCCAGCCCGGGCCATCCAAATATCTGCTCCGTCACAACCGCCCCTCCTATCAGGAAGGGAATCTGCATGCCGAACCAGGATACCAGCGGAATCCATGCGTTTCTCAAAGCGTGGCGCACCAGCACCGACGGCTCATGAAGCCCCTTTGCCCTGGCCGTGCGGACATAATCGTCCTGGAGCACCTCCAGCATAGAGCCCCTGCACTGGCGTATGAGGCTTCCTATCTGCTGAATGGCCAGAACCACGGCCGGAAGCACCAGATGGTGGAAGAACATGGGCCAGGTCCTGACTCCGGAGGAGTCGTACATGCCGGAGGTAGGAAACAGCTTCACCTTGATGCAGAAGAAATATATCAACACCAGTCCCGCGAAGAAATTCGGCATGGCGGACCCGATAAATGACAGTCCGGAAGAAATATAATCCCAGCCGGAGTAGGGCTTATAAGCCGACATGATTCCCAGGGGCAGGGCAATGATAATGGTCAGGGCCATGGCGCTTCCTGTAAGAATCAGCGTGGGCCCTATCCGCTCCAGAATCATATCCAGCACCTGGCCGTTGGTGCGGATGGACATTCCCATGTTTCCCTGCACCAGCTGCACCAGCCATCTGATATACTGGATGATAACCGGCTGGTCCAGTCCCAGTTCCTTACTCTTCCTTGCCATCTCCTCTGCAGTGGCATAAGGGTCGTTAAACAGGATTTCCAACGGCGAGCTGGGCGCCAGGGAGGCCACCACGTACACCAGAATGGTGATACCCAAGAAGGTAGGGATTGCTGTCAACAGCCGTTTCGCAATGTACCTATAACGTTCCATCTGCATATCCTCCTCATTTCATATTTTAAAAATTCCGTTGCCAAATTTTTTATATTGGCCTATTATAATATTAAAAGCGATTCTCTCTCCCTTCGCTTATCTCAATGCAAAAAGGAGTTATACATGGACAACCAGTCACCGAAACTATCCTTAAAGGACACCGTATACCAGCAGTTAATCGAGCTAATCTGCCAGGGAAAGCTGCTGCCTGACACCCTGTTCACGGAAAACCATATGATATCCTACTTCGGGGTCAGCAAATCCCCTGTCAGGGAAGCCTTAATCCAGCTATGCCATGAAAATGTACTGAAAAGCATTCCCAGATGCGGTTATCAGGTGACTGCCATCAGCAGTAAGAATGTCCGCGATGTGACGGAGCTGCGTCTCTACCTGGAACTGTCCAGCCTCCCCAAGGTCATGGAGAACATCACCACGGCTGACATCGAAGAGCTGAAGCGCCAGAACCAGGTGCGCCTGGTAAATCCGGAAAAAAAGGATTTGTGGATAGCCTGGCGCAACAACTACCAGTTTCACATGACGGTGGTGCGCCTGGCAGGCAACGAGCAGGTGAACAATGCCATGGAGCAGGCCATGACCACCTACCGCCGGGCCTATGCCCAGCTGTACACCCTGAAAAAGGATGTAATTGCTGCCAATAAAGCCAGTTACCACGACTTCTTCGTGTCCAGCCTGGAAAGACACGACGTATTCTCGGCTCATGAGTATCTGAAAAAAGATATCCTGTTTATGGAGGATGAACTGCTGGGGACCGGCATCACCACCTGATGGATGCCGGTTCCGGTTTTACCTCTGCTCCAGCTTTTCCACTGAGTCCACCACGCACCGTATGCGGTCATAGGCGATTTCCGTGGGAAGGGTGCAGTCTGAGCCCACGATAAAGGGTCTTCCCTTCATCTCCTCCAGTACCTCACTGGTATGTTTAAAGATTTCTTCCTCTGTCCCGGTGACCAGGACTCCGTGCCTGTCCGGGAATCCTCCCAGAATAATACTGTCACTGAAAAGCCCGGCGCCCTTTGTCAGGCTGAAATCATTTCCATAAATCCCCCAGTTCACAATGGCCGGGTGCAGATCCTTATAGCGGTTAAAGTCAATATTGCTCTTGCATATGTGCAGCACATTGAAATCCGTTGTCTTTTTGATGTGGTCATACACCATTTTCTCATAGGGGGCCACAAATTCCTCAAACTCTTCATCTGTAAAGAAATTCCGCTCTCCTCCCAGGGCCGCATAGAAGATGCCCTCCGCGCCGGCCTCCAGGGAACAATCCGAAAATTCCATAAGAGTCTCAGCCACGGTCCGGAATACCTTTTTCATCTCAGCCGGACGTTCCCGGCAGAATAAGGTAAGCTGGTATCCCATACTGGTGTAGTTGCCTGCAAAACCTGTCTCATGGAAGGCGGAGGCAATAAGGCCGTGGATGGTGGACATGATGGGATACTCTCCCTTTGCCTTGTCGGCTATCCTCTTGATAATTTCCATCTGGTCCTGGAAGATGGCATCCTTCCTGGAAAATCCCCTGAACTTGCTGATGTCACCCAGCCGCTCAATTTTTGTATTCCCGTCATACAGGATATTTTCATTCATGATTTTCAGGATATCTGTATCCGTGGCCTTCATGAAGTCCAGATGGGCCTCAATGGCTTTCTCACCATGATGCATTTCTTCCGGAAAATGAAGCCAGAATCCCACAGGCGTCCTGTCCACTGGTTTTCCTTCTAATACATTTCTGATACGTTCCCTCTTTGTCATGGTTTCCATTTTGTTACTTCCTTTCCCTTTTTGATGCATGTATATGTATATTATTCTCTCTGTTGATATTATCAATAATATTATCAGTTAGGGTGTATGTCAAGCATTTTTTGTGTTATTTGGCTATTATTAATAAAATAATTCATTAAATTTGTACATTTATTCTATATCTAATATGTTTTATAATATTATCAGCACGGGGTAATTTTTGAATGTGAGAAAGGAAATTTTTATGAATATTTATGACCAGCGCATTGCAAAAGCAAGAAACCGCATGGAGGATGCCGGCATTTCACTGCTGGTCATCACGCCTTCATCTGATCTTATGTACCTTACAGGCTACTCAAAACCAGCCACGGACCGTCTGACCGCCCTGCTCCTAACCGAACACGACTCCTATTTCCTGTGTCCTGCCGTGGAAAAAAACTATTTAAAAGAGGTAGACTGCCAGGCAGCCCCCATTTTCTGGGAAGACAGCGGGGACCCATTTAAAAAAATGTACTCGGTCCTGTCCGCCGCTCCCGGCATATCCAGGAAATCCTGCATAAAAGCAGCTGTGGCAGGCAGAATGCAGAGCAGCTGCCTTATCCGGCTCATGGAACTGTATCCCGGCATTTCATGGAACAATGCAGACAGCGTCCTGGTTCCCCTGAGAAAGAGCAAGACGCCGGAAGAGATTACCATAATCAGGAGAGCACAGGAAATGGCCGAGAGGGCCTTTGCCAGATTGCTGGAGAATGGCCTGGAAGGAAAAACAGAGCGCCAGTTGTCAGAACAGCTGATGAAACTGCGTCTGGAGGAAGGCTTTGACGCAGTGGGCCCCGGCCTCATTGCCTGCGATCCGGGCAGCGCCTCCCCCCATCCCATCCTGTCGGACAACAAGGTACAGGCAGGAGACACGGTAATGTTCGATTTTGGCGGGACCTATAAGGGATATCATGCAGATATGACGAGAACCTGCGCCGTGGGATATGCATCAGATAAATTTAAAGAGGTGTATTCCATTGTTCTGGAAGCCCACTTGGCTGTCCTGAAGGCAGCTGCCCCGGGCACGGCCTGCCGTGATATGGACCTGGCTGGCCGCAGTATCATAGAACGGGCTGGCTATGGGGCATACTTCACCCACAGGCTGGGCCACGGCATAGGGCTGGATATTCATGAACCGCCCTTTGCCTCAGCCAGCGAAGAAGGTGTATTGGAAACCGGAAATGTAATCTCCAATGAGCCAGGCATCTACCTGCCTGGACAGTTTGGCATACGTATAGAGGATTTAATCGTGATAACGGAAAAAGGCTGTGAATCCCTTAATACCATGACAAAGGAACTGATGATTGTTTAGAAGGATGGCCGGAAATCCGTATGAATGGCCGGAGGCAGGTACGGATGCCAGGGCTATTGGGCATTACTGCCCTCTCTTCCACTTCTTGATTTCCTCCAGCCTGCTTTTTACAGGTTCCTCCGCGCCCTGGTCCGTAGGATGATAATATTCCCTTCCGGCCAGGGAGTCCGGCAGGCACTGCATCCGGGCTATCTTTTCCTCTGTATCATGGGCATACACGTAGCCGTCGCCATAATGCAGATCTTTCATGAGTCCGGTAGGAGCATTGCGAATGGTAAGGGGCACCGGCTCAGCCAGCATGTTCTGGGCGTCAGCCCTGGCGGATTCATAGGCCATATAGGCAGAATTGGATTTAGGCGCCATGGACAGGTAAATCACGGTATGGCTCAGATGTACATTACACTCAGGCATTCCCAGAAAATGACATGCCTGGTAAGCAGACACTGCCAGCGTCAGAGCCTGGCTGTCCGCCATTCCTATGTCCTCGCTGGCAAAGCGGACCAGCCTGCGGGCGACATACAGCGGGTCCTCCCCTGCTTCCAGCATACGCGCCAGCCAGTATACGGCTGCGTCCGGGTCGGAATTGCGCATGGACTTGTGGAGCGCGGATATAAGGTTGTAGTGTTCTTCCCCTTTCTTATCGTACAGAAGGCTCTTTTTCCCGATGCACTGCTTCAGCACATCCTCTGTGACCGTGGTCTTATCCGGACTGATTACCCCGTTTGTCACTGCCATTTCCAGGGTATTCAAAGCCGTCCTGGCATCCCCGTTGGCAAACCCGGCAATCATAGCAATCATAGGGTCTGTGATCTCCACATTCAGATAACCCAGCCCTTTAGGACTCTTAAGCGCTGTCTTTATAAGGCGGGCCAGGTCATTCTCCGTCAATGCCTGGAGCACAAAGACCCTGCACCGTGACAGGAGAGCGCTGTTGATCTCAAAGGAAGGATTCTCCGTGGTGGCCCCAATCAGAATGATGCTTCCCTTTTCAACATATGGGAGAAACGCGTCCTGCTGTGCCTTGTTGAAGCGGTGTATCTCGTCCACAAATAAAAGGGTCTTAATTCCCATCCTCCGGCTGTTCTCAGCCTGGACCATGACCTCCTTGATTTCCTTTATGCCGCTGGTAACAGCACTGAAATTAATGAACTGGGCATTGGTCCGCTTTGCTATGATTCCCGCCAGGGTGGTTTTGCCCACACCGGGAGGCCCCCAGAAAATCATGGATGGAATCTTATCCTGCTCAATGAGCTGGCGCAGCAGCTTCCCCTTTCCCAAAAGATGCTCCTGTCCCACAAATCCGTCCAGGTCTTCCGGGCGCAGCCTGCTGGCCAGAGGATTGTATACTTCTCTGTCATCGAATAATGACATCTGTTCCATGGCTTTTTATCTCTCCTTTCAGAAATGGATCTGTATGATTACTAAGAAACCGGATATTCTCATGTTCTAGTTTATCTTACTGTGATTTTGCCGTATACGGGCAAAAAGCTGGAATTGTATTATCACAGACGGCAAAGCATACTATATTCTTCCCCTTTTTCATCCACAATTTCAAATCCTGTTTTTTGATACATGTTCACAGCATAATTTGCTTTTTGTACGGAAAGTGACGCCTGCTTATATCCTCTGTCTTTCAGAATACGGAGCATTTCTTTCATTAAAGCTGTACCTATTCCCAATCCACGGTAATCTTTATACAGGGAAACTGCAATAGACGGAGTGGCATTATCTATATGTCCGTAATCATTCATAATACGTACCCAAACAGCGCCCACAGCCTTTTTATTAACCTCTGCAACCAAACCAATATCGTCTTTTTTCGTCCCGAAGCCGGTTATATATATCTGCAATTCCGGCTGACTGATAATGGATTTGGGCGGTGCAGGCACTCCCTCCGGCACAAAGACAGCCTGGTACAAAAAATCTTGAAGCAGGCTTTCTTCTCCCTCTGATATTGTTCTGATTTTGTAGTCCATAACCGCCTCCTGCAGTTTTCAATTAACAGAGGAATTCGCCCTCTCCATAACCTGGAATTTCTTTCACTATTTCTTTTTCTTGTTCATTACAATAGCTATTGTAATCGCTATAACAGCACAAATAATAATTAACCAAAAATTTGGATGCATATCTTTATCTCCTCTGCAACTGCTGATATGCCGGGTAATCTGCCCAAGTCAGGCAAACAAATAACTTGCATATAACTTGCTTTTTTCATTCTAATCTTAGCGCATGGAAATGTCAAACAGCTCATTTCGTTTCACTGCTTCACGCTACTGTCCATATTCTGTCTGCTGACTTGGGCACCATTATGGCACTCAATTTACCTTTTCCGGATTGGTTTTCACCTAATGATTGTGCCAATCCCTGAAGGCAAATTCCTCATCCATTTCATCATATGCGCATTCCAGCAAATCAGATCCCCATCCGTCTGAAAACTGAAATGCCATGAACCGCCCCTGCAATGATAAGCCTTCCGGAATCATGGTCTTAACCAACCCTTCAAAGTTGAACATGGGAAACAATTCCCTAAGCCTTTCTTCCACATCTGTTTTATCCACGGTTCCATTATTGGGTACGCAGTCGAATTCATCAGCCCACTGGAAAACTTCGGCTGTTTCTTTTGAGTATACTTCTTTTTCCTGGAACTCCCCGCCTCCATTTTTCATACGCCCCGGTATAACCGCTTGTTCTATCTCCCAAAATGGATATCCGCTGCCTGTTAAGTCACTGAAAAGCCGATATAATATACAATCATTAATTTGCTTTTCATTCTCCCTGATTTCCTTTTCCTTTTGATTGTAGTACGCGGTAAGACCTCTGGCTATTCCGCCACTGTCTGCTGTCTCAGATTTAAGATAGGGAAACAGCGGCTTGTACCAAAAGGAGTCCTCATCCTGCAATTCTTTCATGATTTCCTCTAACGTATCGTTAATCATGATATTCTCATCCCCAAAATCCTCATTTACATAGTTTCCTGCTATTCCTATGGAAAAGCTGCCCTTAACAAGAAAGCGTTTGTCTCTATAGATTATTTCAATCATATATGTGTTACTCCTTTGTTTATGTTGGTGTTTTTGGGGGCGGATGTTATTTGCAGAGGGGGGGATGTGCTTAACGGATTCCCTGTTGACCGGGATACTGTTAATATGTTCTTTTAACTGATGTTTTGCGAATTCTCAATATATAATTATGGCTGCTTTCAATGCATTAGGTACGCGGGGCGCAATTTTCCTTTTGCATTAATTTAGGGGCTTACAGGTATCTTTTGGTCTGCAAGGCTCTCGCGAACCTCGACTATATGACGTTGATACAAGCGACATCATTTCATTATTTCAATCCACAAGGCTCTCGCGAGCCTCGACCCGGAACGATAAATGTGATTTTTGATGAAAGCTTATTTCAATCCACAAGGCTCTCGCGAGCCTCGACCGCTTAACCGGTAATTCTTTATTTGTAAGATGCAATTTCAATCCACAAGGCTCTCGCGAGCCTCGACTGGGAGACTTAAACTTTAACCGCCGATATTTGATATTTCAATCCACAAGGCTCTCGCGAGCCTCGACGGACAGGGGAGGACCCTGCCCAGCCTGTGCAAATATTTCAATCCACAAGGCTTTCGCGAGCCTCGACGAAAAAGTTTAAGGCCATAGTTAGACAACTACTATTTCAATCCACAAGGCTCTCGCGAGCCTCGACCAAGGATTGATACAGTAATGCGTAAATACATAGATTTCAATCCACAAGGCTCTCGCGAGCCTCGACTTCTCGTCCACCTTCACTTGCCCCTATTAAGTCAAATTTCAATCCACAAGGCTCTCGCGAGCCTCGACCCCTGCTGGGGTGGTTTTAACCATCCCAGAGGTGATTTCAATCCACAAGGCTCTCGCGAGCCTCGACGGTTTTAGGCCCAGTATTTTTGCAGTGCGGAAGAATTTCAATCCACAAGGCTCTCGCGAGCCTCGACGGCAAAAAGTGGCATGTCTCAAGGTCAACTTGCATTTCAATCCACAAGGCTCTCGCGAGCCTCGACCTCGTGGGAGCTTGAGACCGTGTCGGCTCCATTCGTATTTCAATCCACAAGGCTCTCGCGAGCCTCGACTTATCATCCGGGACATACCGGGCAATAGTATCATATTTCAATCCACAAGGCTCTCGCGAGCCTCGACAGCAAAATTATCCAAACCTGCGCCACATCCCCCCTAACATTTTATGCATTATGCTCTTCTCTCCCCAGTTCAACCAATTCAGTCCATTCACCCAGCCCGCTTTCACGGCCTTTTCCTCTGTTTTTCAGGTGCGAATCTCCCAGGCATTTCATGTCAGCTTGGCATTCGTACCTGGTTTGAAGGGCTCCCAACTCACAGAAACCAACTCTACTTATATATTACATAATCCTTCATTTCCCGCATATATCCTGCATGCTGCAAAGCCTCTGCCGCCTCCGCCGGATACTCTTTCAATACAAGCCTCTTTTGTTCCGGATATATGGCTCCCTGCTTGAACGCACGGACAAATTCCGCCATCACTTCCTTCATATCTTCGGCATCGCAAATACGCAGTACTCTGCCCTGACGTTCCATTACAGCAGCCAGCTTTCCCGCCTTCAGGGCCACCGCTGTTCCGGCCACTGCCAGAAATCCACATTTTTCAGGTAGTTCCAGAACTTTTCCCCACACCAGGGCCGGATCTGTTCCGTTTAACCATACCGTATGGTCATCCGGCTCCCTCAATGCGCCGGTCACGGCATCATAATCCTCTCCGCAGACAAATTGGGCTCCCGACATCCCCTCTACAAAATAACCTCTGCGGATGCGGCCTGTATATTCCCAGATACGAAGAATTTCCAATGCCTGGGCCCAGCTCCACTCCCATTTTTTTCCATCTTCTCCGGTCTGGACATAGGGCGAGTCTGACACAGCCTGTACAGACTTTCTAAAAGTCTCACGGCACAGAATCATATTTTCATCAAAAAACTGCTCCAGCCATTCCTCCGGTCCATATTTTCTTACCGGCCTTACTATATCCCACCGCCCAGCTGACAGTGCCATGACCCTGGTATTCACACGTTGTCTCACAGCAGCTTTCTTTACCTTGTCCTGATTCTGCCATTGCCTTACAGGCACAAAACTGTCTGCACATACCAGGCCCTTTTCAGCCAGACTTAACAATACTTCCTGGGCGCTGCCTTCCTTTGGTATTTTTGTAAGGAATTTAAGAAAACTGGCTCCTCTGCGCTTTAGCTCCTGGTACATGAGAAGCTCATCGCCCTTAAGCCCTGCTGTCTCTGCCCCGGCAGATGCCTCCCAGTCTATATCCTCATAGCTGCAAAAACAAAGGGTTCCTTCCGGCGACATTCTCCAGAAATAGTCCCCCTGGGCCAGCAGCCGGTCCAGAAGACTGGCTCCATACCGCTCCACCCGCCTGGCAAAGTACACATTTTCCCAAAAGCGTACAGGGCATGGCTTTCTGCATCCTTTTTCCACGGCTTCCCTTAACTGTTCTTCTGCCGTGGAATGTGTCACTGCCCTGGCTGCCATCAGCGCGGCGTAATGAGATGCGGGCTGCGTGGCTGCCTGACTGCGCAGGCTGCGTATATGGCCTTCCCTGGCCCTCTCATAGAGCTTTTCGTGATAGTATACGCCCTGGTCCTCCACTGCTTTTTTGCAGCGGCATAGTTTATCTAAAAGCGCCTCTGTCATCTCCTCAGACAGAAAATACCGTTCCCTTACATCCACCGCAGTCTGACCGCCGCGGTAATAGAGCATGCGCCGGACAATGTGCATTGCGGCTTCCTCATCCTGCTGCTGCAATGCCCTCATATATTCGTCCTCATGTTCTGCCGCTATCCATATTCCCGGCTCCACATAACAGGCCAGTCCCTGCCGGGCCAGGGCCTCCAGCCAGTCAGCAGGTATATCCAGCTCTCCTGCCTCCAAATCTCCCTCCATCATGAGAAGCGAATGGAGCTCCTCCTCATTTTCCGGCATTTTTCTCCGTGACCATCCCCTGGACAGTTCCTCTGGTGTGGGCTTAAGCAATGCTTTTTTCAAATCTTCCTGCACGGTCTGGCGGATTTTAGGCGTCACCGGTGAGTACTCATACATCTCTTCTGCCTCTGCCTGCCACTGGAAGGGCAGAGACATGGGAGAAGGGACATCCAGCCAGATTTCTCTGACCGTAATGAAGCCGGAACGGATCCTGGCCAGTATCTCCATCACTCCGCTGATATCCCACTGGTGTTCCAGACATTCCCGTTTTGTCTCACGAATCAGCGGATGGTCCGGCTGGTCCATCAGGGAGCTTAACATTTCCGTGCTCTTAAGACGCTGCATCCAAAGCGGCTGGCGCCCGTTCCGTTTCATGCCCATCATCAGGGCGCGGGCAGCATTGTAGCGGAATGTCATGCCGAACAGAGGCGTATCAGGCAGGATTGCTTCCAGCACCGGCCGTACCTGGTCCGGGTTGATTTGGAATAAAAGTCCTTCCGGCAATTGCTCCCTGCCATATGGATACAGAAGGAAGCCATCCTCCTCATCCACACTCCCCACATCCATCCCCATGGTATTGCGTATCATATGACGCAGGACCAGGGACAGCGGACCATTTACCCGTCTTCCAAACAGAGCATGGACCATGACCTGGTGGCTTCCTGTACTGTCCTTAAAATGCTCCACCACTATGGTTCTGTCATCAGGCAGTCCTTCTGTGGCCTGAATCTGACGTGTTATAAATCCGGACGCATGGACCGACGCAGACTCGTCTAATCCCAGTTTCTCCAGAGCTTTTTCCAGCTCTCCCTCACGGCATGCCTTCTCCAGCTCTCCTAATATACGGCCAAAGGCAAGACTGGTTCTAAGATCTCTTCCCTTTGTCTCCCCTTTCCAGAATGGAAGTCTGGCGCCTTCGGCCGGGGCCTGGGTCACGATAACAGAGTCCTTATCCTGACGGACCACACGCCAGCCAAAGGACCCCAGCATGAACCGGTCCCCGATCCTGGATTCATAGACAAATTCCTCATCCAGCTCTCCTAACTTCACCCCGTCCTCTGTTTTGGCTGCGTACATCCCTTTGTCGGGTATGGTCCCTCCCGCTGCCGTGGCCAGCATACGGCTGTAAACATCCCCAGCCACCCGGCCGTGAATCCGGTCATACAAAATCCTCGGACGCACCGGTATCTCCCGGCTGTGTTCGTAATCTCCTGCCAGCATGGCAAGGACGTCCTCCACATCCTTCCTGGTCACCTGGTAAAACGGATACGACCGCTCCAGCACATCCATCACATCATCTATGCTGTAGCTCTCTCCCGAAGCCATGGAAACCAAATGCTGGGCCAGTACATCCAGACACATGCGCGGAGGATTGGCCCGTTCCACGCCTCCACGGCGGGCCACTTGTGCGGTCATGCCGCAGTATACTGATTCGGGCGCAGTCCTGGGATACATATACATGACGCTGACCCGGCCCGGATTATGGCCGGCCCGGCCCAGGCGCTGCATGGTGCTGGAAATGGTGCGGGGGCATCCGACCTGCAGAACCTGCTCCACATCCCCCACGTCAATGCCCAGTTCCATGGACGACGTGGCACATAACAGTCTCAGCCTCCCCTCTCTTAAATCCCGTTCCACCTCATCCCTCTGTTCCTTTGACAGACTTCCGTGGTGGACTCTGGCAAACCCGTCCCCGCCCAACAGATTTACATAGTATGCCAGCTTTTCCACATAACGCCTTCCTTCGGAAAATGCAATTACACTCTTACAGCTTAAGCACTGGCGGTATACTGCCATTCCCAGCTCTTCCCATACCGGATCCTTCCGCCTTCCCACAGCAGGGGCCGTACCAATAACCTGTATATCCACCTGTTTATCCATGGAAGGTGCACAGATAACGGCCGGTTCCGGGGACAGGTAGGCGGCCGCAAGCTCCAACGGCTCAATGGTGGCTGACAGGCCAATTCTCTGAAGCCTGCGACCGCAAAGTTTATCCAGCCTGGCCACTGACAGCATCAGATGCGCCCCCCTCTTGGTGTCTATGAGGGCGTGAATCTCGTCCAAAATAATTGCTTTTGCAGTCTTTAACACCTGTCGGCCGGATTTGGATGTCAGCATGAGATAAAGGGATTCCGGAGTGATAATCAGGATGTGGGGCGGATGCTTTACCATCCTCTGGCGCTCTTTCTGAGGCGTGTCCCCGGTACGGATGGCGGTCTGAATCTGCCCTATGGATGGATTACCCGGTCTGCTTTCCGCTTTGCTTTCCCCGGGAGCTTCCGCTCCGATCCCCTCCAAAGGTTTGCGTAAATTTTCCCTGATGTCCCCCGCCAGAGACTTAAGGGGAGACACATATATCACATACAGCTCCTCCTTAAGTTCCCCCCTCTCAGCCAGTCCGCCCAACTGGTCTATGAACACCAGGAAAGCTGAAAGGGTCTTTCCTGTACCGGTTGGAGCGCTTACCAGCACGTGCTTTCCGTCAGCAATGGCGGGCCATGCTTCTCTCTGTATTTTGGTGGGTTCTCCAAATGTTTTCCTAAACCAGCTTTCAGTGGCTGGCAGGAATTGTTTAAGGGTATCCTCTTGCATAAGCTCCTCCATGCGGGCAGTTGTGTGTCATTCCTGTTGTCCGGATTATGTTCCGTAAAACTACAGGTATTTATATTATTATATCATTGCACTGTTTTGCCTGTCTATGACTGACATGGCAGAACTGCCTTTCTGAAAGGTCCTTTCCGGTCTTTCATTTGCAGCAGTTCCGGCGCCGCCTGTTTCCTTAACCCTAATCTTATTGTATAATATACTCATATCAATAACAGGCTGAATCAGAGCCTGTGGGAATGAAAATCTGAAAATACAGCAGAAATCTGATAAAACAAAAGAAAGGAACAATCATGGACAAACGGAAAACAGGCATTTTTCTTCTCATATTCCTGCTTGGACTCATAGCCGGATTCCTGCTCTCCAGCGCGGTGAGAGGACATGCAGCCGCAGATACTTCCGGTTCCCGGATATCCGGCAGACAGGAAAACATCCCCCTTATAACCACCGGAGAGGACTCAGCACTCCCGGCTTCCCCGGAACAAGCTGCCGTCAGCATATCTGCTCCCCAGGCCATACTGACCTCCGGACCGTCCTATCCTGAGTGGGACAAAAACACCACCTATACAGGCGGCGATCAGGTGGCCTGCGGCGGTAAAATATATATAGCCAGGTGGTGGACCTTAGGGGAGCTTCCAGGGCAGGCCGATGTGTGGGAGGCTGCTCCGCAGACGCCCCCTCCCGCAGATTCCCAGGCCGCTCCCACAGCCGGCGCCTCATCCCCGGTAAAGGTGGTGGGTTATTACCCTGACTGGAAATCCTACCAGCCCCAAAAGCTGCAGATGGATGTGCTGACCCACATCGCCTACGCATTTGCCATACCCACACCGGACAGCAGACTGCTCCCCCTGGAAAACCCGGAAACAGCAGTCCGCCTGATAGAGGATGCCCATAAAAACCAGGTCAAGGTCTTATTAGCTGTGGGCGGATGGAGCTATAACGGTGCCGAGCTGGAACCAGTCTTCGTGAGCGCCACTTCAACCAGTGAAAAAACCAGGCAGCTGGGCGATGAAATACTGGCCATGTGCAATGAGTACGGGTTTGACGGCGTGGACATGGACTGGGAGCATCCCAGGGTAGACGGGCCCTCCAAGGACCAGTACCAGGAGCTGATTCTTTACCTGGCAGACGCGCTCCATGCCCAGGGAAAGCTTCTGACCAGCGCTGTCGTCAGCGGGGTCAGCGCAGACGGCAATATTTATTATGATGCCGCGGCCCACAGCGATGCCGTGTTAAACGCAGTGGACTGGATTCATGTTATGGCCTATGACGGCGGTGACGGGGAACGCCATTCTTCCTATGACTTTGCAGTAAACAGCGCCGCCTACTGGTGCGGCACAAGAAAAATGCCGGCCGGTAAAGTGGTGCTGGGTGTTCCCTTCTACGGACGTCCCGGCTGGGCCGGTTACGGGGATATCCTGGCCGCTGACCCGGATGCCGGGAATAAAGACCATGCCATGGTGAGTGGAATGGATGTCTGGTATAACGGCATTTCCACCATAGAAAAAAAGGCCGCGTACGCCAGGAATAACCTAGGCGGAATCATGATATGGGAACTGACCCAGGACACGGACGATTCCGGCAAAAGCCTTCTGTCAGCCATCGGAAGGGGCATACAATGATCCCTATGTCCCGCTGTTTATCCCTGCGGATTGTAAGGACATTTTTCCTTCAGGCACTGTTCATTCCGGCCGTACAATCCGCATACTGTCTTTTTGGGCCGCTCCATCCATATCCCGAATTTCTCCCCCACAAAATCCACTGCCTCCAGTATGGCTGTGTAGGAATCCCGTTTACAGCATCTGGGTCCCCCTGTTTTGGCAATAGCCCCAAGGCTTCTGGAGGTCATCTCATTGCAAAGCCCCCACTCTTTTCCGCTTAAGGGTGAGGCCCCTGTAATCAGGCTGACAAAAATACCTGTACTCACAGCAGCCCCGCAGGTTCCCCACAAACCGCAGATACCTCCCGGCACCTGTGCCCCTCTGTTCCTCATTTCTTCCAGGGCCGCGTCCAAATCCAGTTCTCCCCCGGCGTTCTTATAGGCAGCCAGAAGCGCGGAGCCCACCAGCACATGGTGCTCCGGTCCATGCATATAGATATAGGGAGACAGGATGATTTTCTTCATGATTGCCACCGGATCCTTGCTGTCTGTATGCCTGCATATATCTTCAATGACACGCAGGCCCATCTGCTCATGGCAGCTGTCGCAGATAAAGTGACCGTTCACACATCTGGCATTGCTCATAAATGTTTTGTGACAGTAGGTACATTCCATTTCAATCTGACTCGGGAAATATTCCAGCGGCGCACCGCATACCAGGCATCCCGTTGTTTGTTCTTCCATTGCCGTATCCTCCTGTTAACCATTCATTTCTTATTCTTAGGCCAATCTCATTTCAGTATACCATAATCCCTATCCCCGTTAATACTTATTTTTCTGTTTTTATATCGGTTTTCACATTCACTTCCTGCCCTCCGCTGTTCCCCCTCCCCGCCCTCTTCCTGACGGTTCTTACCGCAAATCGAAAAAGAGCGCAAACCGCACGGAACCGCTCCCGGAACTGGTTTACACTCTTTTTCTCTACTCTCTGCTCAGGGTAGCGCCTGACCTGGCCGTGTTCACCAGGCGGGCGTACCGGCCGAGGAGACCCTTTTCTCTTGGACGCGTCACTGCCTTCCATTCCCTGCGTCTGGCTTCAAGTTCCTCGTCGCTGACCTCCAGATGGAGGTAATCCTTATACAAATCCACAGTTATCCTGTCCCCATCCTTAACCAGGGCAATTGGACCTCCCTCTGCTGCCTCAGGGCACAGATACCCGATGCTTAAGCCGCCGCTGGCCCCCGAGAAACGCCCGTCCGTGATGACCGCTGTGTTGGGTATTCCCTTGATGATTTCCGTAATCCGGTGCAGCTCCTTCATTCCCGGACCTCCCTTTGGACCTTCATAGCGTACAATAACGGCATCACCTTCCTTTATCTCCTTTGCCCGGAAAGCAGCATAACACTCATCCTCGCCCTCAAATACCCTGGCCGCGCCCTTAAAACGCCGCACTTCCATGGGAACTGCCGATGTCTTTACCAGGGCTCCCTGGGGCGCCAGATTGCCATAGAGAACCTGGATTCCGTCTGCCCTGGATACAGGATCGTCCATGGACTTTATAACTTCCCTGTCGCCATGAGACGTACGCTCCAGAATCTGCCCCAGTGTTTCCCCAGTCACTGTCAGCACATCCTTGTTCATTACAGACTCCAGCTCTTTCATCACAGCCGGTATTCCGCCTGCATAGTGCAGGTCTACCACGGTCCGGTTTCCGTTGGGTACAATGGAGCACAGTACCGGCGTGGCAGTGGTAATCTTTGAAAAATCATCCCAGTCCAGGGAAATCCCCAGCTCTGCCGCCAGCGCCGGTAGATGAATCAGGGCATTCAGGGAGCCTCCGATAGCGGAAAGAAGGGTGATGGTATTCTCCAGCGCCTCCCGTGTCATAATCTGGCTGGGGCGAATCTGCTTCTCCACCATCTTCATCACAACCCGACCTGATTCTCTTGCGCTGAAACGGCGCATGCTGGTGCTTGAAGGAATCAGGCTTCCTCCCGGCAGCATCATACCCAGGGACTCACAGAGAGCGCCCATGGTATTGGCTGTTCCCAGAAAGGGACAGATTCCGGGGCCCGTGTAATATTTGAGCGTTCCCTCAATCAGCTGCCGCTCTGTTATCTCTCCCCGCAGGAACTGCTGGCGCAGTTCCTTTGACTCATTGGGTTTTATCTGGGCATAGCAGGGACCGGCCGTGACAATAACTGAAGGAAGGTCAATCCGTGCTGCTGCGTTCAGCATTCCCGGCACGATTTTATCGCAGGAACCCATGTACACTACTCCGTCAAACACTCCCTCGCCCACCACCATGGCCTCAATGGAATCCGTGATGATTTCCCTGTGGGGCAGACAGTATCGCATACCGGAGTGCCCCTGGGCAATACCGTCACACATGGCTACCGTGTTAAACTCAATGGGCTCGCCGCCGGCTTCCAGGATTCCCTTCTTTACCTCCTCAGCCAGCTGTTTTAAAGGCTCATGTCCCGGACATATCTCATTCCAGCTGTTGGCAACGGCAATGAGCGGCTTGTGGTCCAGGGAGTCGATGGAAACGCCTGCCGATGCCAGATGGGCCTTGGATATGGCTTTCTGGAACGGCTCCAATTTATCAATTGCCCGCAACATCATTTCCTCCTGCTAACATTGTTTTCTTCTTGTTATAACGATTCATGAACACCCATACGGCTGCCATAACCGCAATCAGTACCGGCACAAAAATGTACGGCTTCTTGATGAATGCCTCGTACACCAGAAAGCTTACCGTAAGGCTGGTGGCAGCGAAGGATGTAATCATTCCTTCCCCCAGGTCCAGTCCCACGGAGGTGGCCAGTTGGGTCAGGACAGGCGCTGTAGCCGTACCTGCCAGCAGGATGGCCCCTGTACACACCAGGCCCATGATGATGTTCTTAAACAGGTTTCCTCTGGTGATAGCAACCACCAGGGCCACACGGAAGGTCACAACCGCCAGGTCCGCAAAGGGAAGCACGCGGTTTCCCGGAAGTACGGCAGCCATAAGGATGGTTAGCGGAATGACAATCAGGGATGTGGTGATGACATCAGGATTTCCCACTACAACCGCCGCATCCAGGCCGATAAGGAATTTCCTGCCCTTAAACTTCTCCTGGGTAAACTTTTTGGCAGCCTCTGAGATTGGCATAAGTCCTTCCATAAAAAGAGAGGTCATCTTGGGAATCAATACCATGACAGCCGCCATGTTTACGCCCAACGCCATAATATCAGCCACTGAATACTTTGCCAGAACACCGATAACGCAGCCAAGTACCAGGCCCATGATGGTGGGTTCACCAAAGAATCCCAGATATTTCTTGGCATCCTTGATTTCAAAATCAATCTTGTTGATTCCGGGTATCTTATCCAGCAGCCAGTTAAGGGGTGCTGCGATAATGATGGAGGAAAGAGCTGACATGGTTGGAAGGGATACGCCGGGAATACCGAAGTAATCCTCCACCAGAGGCGCGGTCCAGTCTGACAGCTTAAATGTGATAATGGCCATGATGACCGTTGCACCGATACCCATTGCCACATTTTTAGTCACAAAATAAACCATGATTCCTACGATTGCCATGTGATGATAATTCCAGATATCCACATCCAGGGTATCTGTGGCCTTCAGTACCAGCATAACAATGTTGGTGGCCAGAATACAGAATATAAGGATAGCGATAATCGGCGATGACCATGTAACTGCCGCGATGGCTCCCCAACCCACATCCAGAATGTCCAGCTTAATACCGAAATTCTGCACCATGGCCTGGGCGGCAGGCCCCAGATTGCTCTTCATCATGTTGATGACCAGATTAATACCCGCAAAGCCAATGCCGATGGTAAGGCCGCTTCTGAAAGCCTTTGATAATTTCACCCGGAAAATAAGCCCTATGATGGTTATGATGATTGGAAGCATGACCACAGCGCCTGCATCCAGAATCGTATTGAAAATATTATAAAGTATCTGCATATGATTAATCTCCCCTAAGATTTCATTTGTCTTTCATAGCCTACGGCTGTCTGTCCTGAGCGCGTTTGAGACACACTCAAACCCCTTTTTATTTCAGATGGGACAGAATCTCATCCAGCGTTGCATCCTCATTAATTCCTGTCAGCAGGGAAATGGCGCCTACCACCGGGATATTCACATTGCCGCCCGTAAACTTTCCTGTGGTAACCAGCAAATCAAAATCATCCGCCTTGGATTCCACCTCCAGAAGCTTGCACTGGGTTACAGATACCGGGATTCCGTTGTCTTCACATTTCTCCCTGATTTTGGTTGCCACTACCGTTGATGTTGCGATTCCATTTCCACATGCCACTAATATACGTTTCATTTTTATTTTCTCCTTTGATAGTCTCTTTTAGTTTTCATCTTCCAGCAGATACTGCTTGATGATTTTATGGATGGTGTCAGGCTGTCCTGCCTCCACTATGTGTTTCATATCCTCCTGGTTCTGAATCAGCTTTACGATTCGCTGAAGCATCTCAATATGTCCGTGGGCCTCTGTCAGGGCCAGCATGATGACCAGGCTTACCGGTACGTCATTGTCAGGCTCATCCATGGCCCTGAAGGGAGCCGGTGTCTTAAGCACCGCCACGCAGATGGCCGCCTCATTAACATGGCAGATATCCGCATGAGGAATGGCCACGTTGATTCCCCCGGTCTTAAGACCCGTGGGGAAGGACTGCTCCCGCTCCAGGATGGCCTGTTTATATGTATCCTTTACAATGCCCTTTTCACAGAGATAATCTGTCATGGCAGACAGAACCTCCCGGTCCGTCATAGGTTTGTCAAATTCCAGAATCAATGATTCATTAAACGCAATGCCGCTCATGATTCTTTTTCCTCCATACTCTTCATTTTCTCTTCCATGGCTGCTATGGAACCGCGGATTCCCTCTTCATTTTCATTCAGTATATCCTCTTTCAGGAAAATACCCGAACCGATTCCCGCAAATGATGCCCCTGCCGCAAAGTACTCCTGTACATTTGAGGTGCCAATGCCCCCCACGACCATCAGCGGCATTTTCCCCAGAGGCGCCTGGATATCTGACACATATCTGCTCCCAAGCCTGCCGGCAGGGAATATCTTCACAATATCCGCCCCGTCCAGAAAACTCTGTCTGATTTCCGAAGGTGAAAAAGCCCCCGGTACAGACACCACGCCGCGCTCCCGGCACAGGTCCAATATGCGCTTTTCAAATACCGTGGGAGACAACAAAAAGGCTGCACCTGCCTCAATGGCCTCCACGGCTTCTTCATAAGTAAGGACCGTGCCGGCTCCCACCATGATTTGTGCTCCAAATTCCTGGCTGATTTTCCGTATGGATTCCAGGGCTCCCGGAGTATTCATGGTAATTTCAACGGAGCCTAAGCAGGTCCCCACCAGGTTCTTGACAACCGTGCGGGTCTGTGAATAGGTATAGCCTCTTAAGATTACTGTCACTTTCGGAAATTTTTCTATATTCATCATTCTCGCTCCTTTCTGACAATATATAAAGCAAGAATGATGCCAACTAATTGACTGATTTTGTATTTTTACATAAAAGATTACGGATCTCTTCCCGTGTCCGGCTGGCGCGGATGGCAGAAACCATGGATTCATCAGAAATAATCTGATACAGCTGTTCAAAATATTTTCTGGAATCCTCCTGAATGGCCAGCACAAAAATAACATCCACGGTGTTGACTCCATCCCATAAAACGGGTTTGTCTAATTTTGTAACAGAAATGACTGGTTTTGTAACCAATCCAGGGTCGCCATGAGGAATGGCGATCCCCTGGCTGAGCCGGGTAGTCATCATTCCCTCCCGCTTATAGACGCTGAGAAGGAATTCCTGCCGGACCAATCCTTCCTCTGCCATATGTCCCACTGCCTCATCTATAATCTGGTCCTTAAACTCCGCCTCTGTCCTTATATAGATATGGCCCAGAGAGATAACCTCCGACAGCTGGTTTTCTTCGAACATGGCACTCCGCTTTAATATGCCGCGAAGCTGCCTGATGCCCTCCGGGCTGTAAACCCGGCTTACAGATATAAACGGATAAGTGCCTGAATCCGGATTGATGGTGCCCACAATAGCCAGTATCTCATACTCCTTTTCCGTATTGGCAATGATGCGATCAATGCTGGAATCCTCAATGTACCCCCTGGTCACTACAACGGTCCCGGCCAGGTTGCTCTTCAGGCGTTCCGTCAAATGTTCCTTTAATTTTACGGCAGCTCCCTGTCCTGTGATGCACAGGCACAAAATCGCTTTTTTCCTGGACTCGCTCTGTTCCCTGGTTCCGGTAAGTTTAATCTTGTCCAGTTCATCCGCAATCTCGTTCAGGGATTCATCCGTCCACATGGTCTTTCGCACTGCTTCCACCACCATCATGGTGTCTGTACGGGGCAGCACTCTGACCTGCATGCCTGTCTCCTCCCGAATCTTCTGTCCCACATTCAGGAGTGATCCCATGTCAGCCAGCACGATGCAGCCTTTTCCCTGGTTGACGCGCCTGGCCATATCCACTGTCTTTTCCGCCATCTGAGCCGGCGTATCCCACAGGTTCATATCCACTCCAACAGCGTGTTCCGTTCCCATGATGGCATTGGCAACCTGGGCCATTCCGCTGGCCACTGGGCCATGGGATACCACCAGCACCCCAATTCTCCCCTCCTGGGCCATGTCCTTTTTCCTGAATTTCCTGAAGTACATGGCCAGGAATGCCTTTTCCTCTTCCGGCAGGGTCAGATAATACTTTTTCTGTATTTCATCCACAGCATAGCAGGCAGCTTCATAATCCTCGTAAGACTGCTGGCGAATATTCTCCATGCCTGGGTACACCATACGCCCGTGACTGCGCATCCGCTCCATGGCCATGTTCAGATGAATGGCCAGAGGAAACACCACCTGTTCCTCCAGCCCGGGAAGCCGTTTTCTGGCCAGATCACAGATATCCCTCGTCATGCGCAGAATGTCGTCCCCCACAATAGCGGCAATCTCGTCCTCCCGTATCCCCGACTTCTGGAATTCATGGATATGGCGCTGGAACCTTGACTCTATCTCGTCGGTGAGCTGGACTTCGATGTCCTGTTCCCTAAGGCCGTCCCTCAGCAGCTGGTCGTACTTTTCCTCCAGGGATTCATATATGTTAAAGCCCTCCAAAAAGGTTTCCGTTCCTGATTTTCCTGCTGATTCCCCGGTATCATCGGGAAACACATAACAGTCGTCAGGGCACAGTTCCTTTATATCTTTGGTAATCCGGTCAGGCACATAACCCTTCCTCAGGTTCTCCGTCAGGCTGGCGAATGATACGGTGATACGTCCGTCCTTTCTGGCCCGTCCTTCCAGAAACGCTTTGGCACAGCACACCTGTATATCCGATTTAAGCTGTCCCACATTGCCCGGGCAGTCCCCGCCCAACAGACACCAGAGCGCCTGCTGCCTTATTTTTATCTGTTTCCCCAGACGTCTGGATTCCCACTGGAAAAACCGCAGGATAAACTGCAGCTTCTCTCCCGCCGGCCGGTCCTTTAAGGAGGGAATTTCTATCACCATGGGAATCCTGCGCCTGAAGGTCAGAAGCAGGGAGCTCTGGGGATTTTCCGTGGTTGCGGCAATGACCATCACATGGCTTTCCCGCTGGGTATCCACTTCCCCCAGACGTCTGAACCTCCCCTTATCCATCAGATAAAAAAGGATCTCCTGGCCCTCCGGGGGCAGCCTGTGCACCTCATCCAGGAACAGAATTCCCCCATTGCACAGCTCCACTACCCCCTTTTTGTTGTCAGAAGCGCCGGTGAATGCCCCCTTGCTGTATCCGAAGAGCTGGGCCAGCAGAAGCTGGGGATTATCCGCATAATCCGCACAGTTAAACTCAAAGTAGGGAGCGTCCTTACCAAAATTTTCAGTACCGCAGGCATACTCATGCATGAGCTCCGCCAGAAAGCTTTTCCCCACGCCAGAAGGTCCGTATATAAGGCAGTGCAGCCCTCTGGGCGGATACAGCACGGCAGCCTGGGCACGGGTAATCTGAGTCTTCATGCTACCGTCAAACCCTACAAAAGCGCTGAACGCATTAGCCCTTTCATCCTCCGCCCCGGATTCCGCAGGTTCTTCATATTCCGCATGTTTCGCATATTCCGTATGTTTTGCATATTCCGTATGTTTCGCTAAATCCGGTGCCAGACCGGCTCCCTCCTTCTCCTGGCAGTCGCCAAAAGGAGTCCATATCTCCAACAGTTCCTCCCGCAGCCTGCCTGCGGCATATTTTCCTATCCTGTAGCCGGCTTCCTCCAGCATCCTGGTAAGCCCGCGGTCCGACACATCCGGATGTTCTGTCAGAATCCGCTTCATGTCCTCAAATATGACCGGCTTCCTCCGCTTCCTGGAATCAGGTATATGGTGCTCCCGGCGCACCGTGGTCACATCCTCCCTGAATACCTGCAGTCGGGACGCTATCTCCTCATCTGTCAGGGGATTCTTACTGTCCTCACCTTTTATGATTTGCAATATCCGTTCTTCCATGCGCGCATTCTCCCATACAATCATACAGCCTGTTTCAATGAGTATTATCATACCATCTTTTGATATGATTTACCACATGGCAATCCAGCCAGCTTCCCCTATTGGCAGTTGCTTACAAGGCGCTGCGCCAGACATTCTTCCAGAAACTCCACACAGTACTGTTCCAGATGCATCAGCCCTTCCTTTTCTATTGGAAAATGGCCCGCCCCCTTTAACAGCTTCATATCCTTGCTGCAATTCAGTCTGTCATAGAATATTCTGCTGAGACTGGCATCTGTCCATCTGTCATTTTCCGGGTGCACCAGAAGCACGGGACACCTGCTAAAGCGCTCCGGCTCCGGGTGGATATGAGGATTTAAAAGCGTGTGCAGAAATGCCACTGGCACCTTTGCCCCGGAAGAACGCCTGTCTCTCATCAGCACCTCAGCCAGTTCCTCATGGTTTACGATTGCCTTCATATTCCCCACCCACTTTATAGGCACTTTTATAAAGCCCAGCCATGCGGATACCTTTGATATGAGCCTGAGGCCGTGTTCTGCCATCCACCCGGAACTCACAACGTTTTTCCGGACCAACGGCTCTCTCTGGTCCAGAAGGCAGGTTGCTATCACTCCCTGAATCTCAGGCAGTCCGGATGCAGTCTGATATGCCAGGATTCCCCCTGCGCTGAGGCCGAACAGAAAGGTAGGCCTTATCTCCCTGGCCTGATAGTACATGACTATCTCAGCCGCGCAGTCCACCCAATCCTGGTATACCACCTTTCCGTAATACTCGGTCATTCCATAGAGGGGAAGGTCCGGACAGATTACCTCGTAACCCTGCTTCATGAGGGGTACTGCTATCAAAGACAGAAGCCTTCCGTTTCCCCCCACACCGTGAAACAGTATAACCCGCGCTTTTGCTTCTTTTACCCTGTAGTGGTCTATATGTATGCCAAACCTGCCTATTCCCACAAAATACTCATCCGGCCGCCAAACGCCGGTCAGCCGGTTTTCTTCCGGCAGGTATTCCTGTACTTTCTTCCAGTATCCATCTTTTCCGTAATACATGTGTGTCCCTCCGCTTTGCGTCATTACTGTTTTTAAGCCATGAGCCGGATAAAATGAACGGTACGGCAACGCAAAAAGACATAGCCCGCATTCTTATGAAAGATGCAGGTTATGCCTTGAATCTGCCGGTGCATAATCCTATATTGTTATAATCACAATCCTGGCTTCCGTCGCTGTCAGCGTCGTCCATCCTTATTCCAAGCTCCTCTTGCCAATCACTAAAATAGTTGTCTTTACATAGTTATGTTAAAGTTATATTGAAATCATTGTGTGAATGCAGATACCTCTGTATTATGCAGCATTATACGGGATGGGCGGCGGGTTGTCAACGGTATACACGGAATCTTAGCGGATTTTTAATATACGGAAATTTAACAGATTCTTGCCCCCACCCCCAAACAGAACCGTTCTGCTCCAAGTCTCAATCCCTTCCCATCCTGTCCTCATATACCTTCCGGTAATCCTCCACCATGCGTTCGTATTCCTTCCGTTCAAACTGCCACAAGGGAGAGCATATCCAGGTGATATTCTCCTCCCCCTGCATATAGGGCTTCGTATAGTTTCGCCTCCTGCGAATCAGTTCTTCATCCCAATGTTCCGACACCCATTTCCTGTATTCAGGACTGTCAAATTGCTCACATGCTATGTTGTCCCCATATTCCTCCCAGTCCTGGTCCGAATATGCTTCCAGGCACAGGATACCAGACTGCTTCTCCATCCGGAAATCCTGGTTTTCCAAATTCAGCACCCCCAGACTGTCCCAGTATACAGTACCCGGTTCCTTCCTGATTTTCGCCATTATGACAATGCAGCTCAAATCGCAGTCATCCTCGCACACAAGTACAGGCACATTCAAGTCCTCCGCCGAATCCACCATCTCCCAGATAAAACGGTTCTCAGCCTTCCATACCAGCTCACCTGTCCATGCGGGCAGCAGTCCTTCCAGGGAGCCGAATACTTCCAGCCTGGGACATGCCCCTGCACTTACCGCCTCATTCAGATATCTGACAATGGGTCTGCCGTCAATCATCCAGTAGTATTCCCCGTAATCATATATGGTTTGTACCAGCTCCATGTGAATCCGGTTCATGCATTTTCCTCCTGGCTTATTCCCCGCTCCAAAATCCCCTGTCCTAAAACCACTTTTTCCTCTTAAAGAACCATATTTCCACTGCCACAATCAGCAGGCAGAGAATGCAGATCACTGCGTAGCCATAGGGAAAGCCCAGCTCCGGCATATTGATAAAATTCATGCCGTACCATCCCGCGATCAGGGAAAGGGGCATGAATACAGTAGTCACAATGGTGAGGAATTTCATGATTTCATTCTGGCGTATGTCCACCTGGGTCTGGTGCATTTCACGCAGCTGCATGGAATACTCCTTCATCATCTGCACCGTGGAATAAAGGCGCCCCGCCTTATCGGAAAACAGGCCAAACAGCAGGCTGTCCCTTTCATTCCCTCTCTCGGCCGCATCCTGCTGCAGGGTTTCCCCCATGTCGGAGAGCTGTTCATAGTAAACGCTCAATGCGGACAAATCCTTCCTGGCTGCCAGGATTCTCACGTCAAATTCCTCTGACTCCCTCTTAAGCAGTCCTTCCTCCAGACGTGTCAGGCTGTCCTCGTACTGCTGGAGAAAAATCACATCCTCCTTCAGCAGATATTCCATCACATCAAAAAGCTGCAGGGAAGGAGATGTTACATCTGTCATCTGGTAATCCTGCATCTCATCCAGAAGCCCCCTTACATAACCGCTGTCATCCATAAAGATCAGCTTTTCCCCGGTAAGGCAATAGCCGAATACCTGCTTTTCCTTTGACGGGTCCTCCTTGGAAGGAATGGCAAAAGTGCCTGCCACCGCTGCTCTAAACACATCTGCCTTGCAGAACCGTATATGGTTCAGACCGCTGCCGGAAAATATTCTCCGGTAAATATCCGGGCAGGCGGTCCGAAACTCTTCCATGGTAAGGATTTCAACCGGATGGGACTGCCCGGCGGATACACCGGCATCCGGGTCATCCTTGCTGTGATCATTCCAATGGTATTTCATATGGTATCCCCCATGCTTTTTTATGTCATTGTAACACGGAACAGCCAGGACGTCAAAAGGCCGGGCGCCTGTGACTGGCTGCCCGGCCTTTTATTTTAAATAGTCTTAAAGTGACTGGTTCCCTACAGATAATGAGGGGTCTTTGGTGTCAGCACCTCACTGCCGTCCTCCGTTATCAGCACCATATCCTCAATATTAAATCCATTGACTCCCCGTATATAACAGGGCACCTCCATAGCCAGGACCATGCCTGGTTCCAAAAGCCGTTCTGCGGAAGCATTGATATACGGCTCCTCTGCCGTGGCAGGACCCAGGCTGATGCTGTGGCCGCAGTGGCCTCTTCTGTAACAGGGATACTGCTCTTTTACATATTCATAGGCAGTCCGGAACAATTCACAGACAGGAAGCCCCGGCCTTGCGGCTGCAATCATCCTTCTCTGTCCCTCATACAGGCGGTCCTTCAGCCGGAACAGCTCCGGGGCGGCATCCTTCATAACCCATGCCCGGGAAGTATCCGTGGTATAAAAATCAAACTCCGCATTGACCCCGGCATCATATTTGACCACATGGGTGCTCTCTATGATTCCGTCCTCCGGGAGCGTGAGCCTGGCTCCCGAAGGGCCTGTGGAAAACATAGACCATGAGCTGGGTACACAGAAACCCGTTGCAATGACTGACTGTCTGAAACAGTCCGCCATCTCTCTTTCTCTCACCCCCGGCCGCACCATCCGGCTCACCTGGTAAAAGCCTTCATCCGCAATCCGGCACAGGGTGCGGAACATCTGTATCTCATCCTCCGCTTTCACGCTTCTGGCCAGTACAAACATGGACGATATATCCACAAATTCGGCTTCCGGAAACGTCTCCTGAAGCTGCCGGAAATAGGGTACATTCAGATACGCAAGCTCCACTCCCAGCTTCTTATGGGCCAGGTCCATGTCCCGTACCATTTTCTTCAGCATGTCAAAGGAGGATTCCATGGATTGTTTATCGACTGTTTTGGCAGCCCCTGTGATTTCGTCCCAGGTCTTTACTCCCACCCAGGTATCATAGGGACGAACCACAAACTCCGAAGCCTCCTCTCCCAGTCTTTCCTTCTGTTCCCTCACCCGCTTTTCAAACGTGAGTTCCTCATAGTCCATGGTGGTAAGCTGGGTGGCAGTCTTGTCATCCGAGGACATGACTGCCAGAGCAAAACCAGGCTGTCTTGAAACCGTGTGCTGGTGTCCTGCAAACCCTGTCACATAGTGGAAATTTTCCGGCGATGACACGATAGCACCATCCAGGCCCCTTTCCCGGAGCATTGACTTAATCCGGCGCTCCTTTGGTTTTATGACTACCTTCTCATATTTCATTTTTCTGCGCTCCTAACTGCATGTGCTGCCCCGCACATCTGCCAGTTCATGGTCCGGCAAATTTACCGTCCCATCTTCCTGTCCACGGCTGCCTTTAACTGTCCCAATGCCCTTTCAATGGTCGCCCTCGGACACGCAATGTTCATGCGCATGTAGCCGCCGCCCTCCGGTCCGAATCCCCGTCCGTCGTTTAAGGCCAGTCCTGCCTCCTGCACCATGAATGTCTGAAGCTCATCCCCTGAAAGCCCCAGCTCCCGGCAGTCCAGCCACAGCAGATACGTGCTCTCCGGCTTAAGAAAATGAATTTCCGGTATATTTTTCTTCAGGTAATCCCATGTATAGTCAATATTCCCCTCCAGGTAATCCAGAAGCTGCTCCAGCCATTCCCCGCCTTCCCGGAATGCGGTTTCCACAGCCACCAGACTAAAACAATTATTGCGGTGTACATCCATGCCGAACCAGAATTTCTCATATCTATCCTTCATCTCATGATTTGGGAAGAACAGGGTAGCTGCCTGAAGTCCTGCCAGGTTAAATGTCTTGGTAGCCGAGGTGCAGGTGATGGTAATATCAGCAATTTCTCCGGAAACACCTGCCATAACAGTATGGCGATGTCCATACAGCATCAGGTCGGAATGAATCTCATCGGAAATAATGGGTATCTGGTATCGGACGCATATGTCCCCTACCTTTTCCAGCTCCTCCCTTGTCCAGGAGCGCCCCACCGGGTTGTGCGGATTGCACATGATTAAAAGGCCGGGCCTGCGCTTTGCGGCTTCCTCAAAAGCCTCATAATCAATTTCATAATACCCGTCCTGCTCCTTAAGTGAAACAGTCAGCGGAGTCCTGCCGCTGTTGACAACGGAATCATGGAATTCAGAGTAGACCGGAGTAAAATACATCACCTCCTGGCCCGGCTCCGTAAACTCGCGCACAATGGTGCAGATAGCCGGAATGACGCCCAGGGCAAATGCCGCCAGGCTTTTGTCAAAGTCATAACCGTTGCGGTCCTTCTGCCACCGGCACACAGCTTCATAGTAGGAAGCAGGCCGCGTGGTGTAGCCAAATATCCCCTGTTTGTTTCTCTCCTCCATGGCGTCCATGATGGGTTGGGCAGTTTTCAAATCCATATCTGCAATCCACATGGGAATCAGGCCCTCCCTGCCGAATTTTCTGGCGCATTCATCATACTTTGCAGAAAAATTACGGCTGCGGTCCACGGGTTCATCAAAATTATATTTCAAATCGTTTATCCTCCTTTTTGCGGGGAAAATACTCCGCTAAAATAACCGTAGGGAGCCCCCTCCCGGGCCGCCCATACCGGCCGGCTGCAAGGAGGGAATTCTCCCCTTTCATCAGAGCCTGTTCCTGCAGGCTCCGGTGCTGTATTGCGCAAATTCATTAAACACAGTACTAATTTTTCAGTCTTGGGTCCAGGGCATCCCTCAGGCCGTCCCCCACCAGATTCAGGGATAAGGCAATGGTTGCAATGGTCAGCCCCGGAAACAGTACGCCCCATACAGAGTAGCGCATATACTCCTTTGCGTCGGAAAGCATGGAGCCCAGCTCCGGAGCCGGCGGCTGCTGGCCCAGGCCAAGATAGCTGAGGGCTGCCGTATTCAGAATCTGCGCCGCCACAGCCATGGTGGCCTGCACTATAATTGTTCCCACTGCATTGGGTAATATGTGTCTTACTATGATGAATACAGGGGAACAGCCGTAAGCCTTGGCAGCCTCTATGTACTCCATGTCCACAATATTAAATACCGCGGACCGGACCACCCTGGTAAAGCCGGGTACCTGGGAAATAATGAGCGCCAGAATCAGGTTGCGTATACCGGCTCCCAGGGACGCCGCTATGGCAATAGCCAGAAGCAGTGTTGGAATCCCCATAAATACGTCCAGTATGCGCATCAGCACCGTATCCACCTTGCCCCCGTAATAAGCCACGATGGACCCCAGCAGACAGGCAATCAGACAGGCCACTGCCGTGGATACAATACCCACGGTCAGGGACACCCTGGCCCCGAAGAGCACACGGGCAAAAATGTCGCGGCCATAATCGTCTGTTCCAAACAAATGGTGCAGGGAGGGCCCCAGAAATCTGGCATCATAATTCTGGGTAATGGCATCCGCCTCATAGTCGCAGATAACCGATGCAAAGGCCGCCAGAAGGACCACGGTTACGATAATGACAAAGCCAACCATAGCCAGCTTGCTCCTTCGGAAGCGTTTCCATATCTCAGCCGCACGGCTCTGTTTCTTCCTGTCTTTCTTAACTGTATCAGGTTGCAGGTTGTCGTTTGGCACGTCTAACACCTCCTACATATTTGGCTTTGATTCTTGGGTCAATGTATGCGTATAAAATGTCCACAATCAGTATAATCACCACATTGAGGGCTGCCAGAAACAGGATACAGGCAGTTGTCTGGGGAATGTCCTTGGAGCGGATGGACGTGATGGTCAGGGAGCCCAGTCCCGGTATTCCGAAAATGGATTCCACCAGTACGGTGCCTCCCAACAGGTAGCCGAATTCATTTCCAATGACCGTGATAACCGGCAGCAGCGCATTTCTCAGTGCATGCTTGTAAATAACAGTATGTTCAGACGCTCCCTTTGCCCGTCCTGTCCTTACATAGTCCTGGCGGATGGTCTCCAGCATGTTGGAACGGGTCAGCCTGAGTATGCTGGCTGCCGTGGCCATGGCCAGGGTCACCACAGGCATGATAAAATGCTTCATGGTGACCACTCCTGTAAAGGTGGATGGCAGAAGGCCCAGCTTCAGCGAAAACAGCATAACAAACATCATTGCCAGCCAGAACTGGGGCACTGCGGCAAAAAACATGGCCAATATGGTACTGACAAAATCCAGGCCCGAATATTGCCGCACCGCCGATATGACGCCGATGGGAACACCTATCATCACTGCCAGGCAGATAGAAAGCACACCTATGCGGAATGTCACGCCAAAACGGGAAAAGATTTCATCAAATACAGGCTGACGGGTTCTGTAGGAGGTTCCGAAGTCCCCGTGAAGGGCATCCTCCAGATAGTGCACATACCTCACCACAAACGGGTCGTTCATCCCCAATTCTTCATTCAGCTTATCAATCTGTTCTTTTGTTGCCGATGTTCCCAGGATGGCAGAGGCAGGGTCACCCGGTGTAAATGACATGATACCATATACGATGAACGACACGCCCAGCAATACCGGAATCATCAGCAGCAACCTTTTCAAAACATATTTAATCATAGATATGCTTCCTTTCAGATATCGGTAGTTCAGACATCCGGCTTAAAACGTGCCGGCCTTAATCCCAGTGCATATCCCGAAGGGTTGAGAAACCGGAATCATAGGATCTGTCTACCGTGACTCCCTTATTGTATGCGCATGTAACCACACGGTCATAAATGGGGATTATGATTGTATCTTCATACAGCTTCTTCTCTATAACAGAGTAAATGTCCTTTCTCTGTTCCGGGTCCTGACATACGGAACCGTCCTGAAAAGCCTTGTCAACATCCGCATCATTAAGCCTGGAGAAATTATATCCGCCGATAGCGCTGGACATGAACACCGTACTCCAGAAATCCACATCAGGGTCCATAGTCTGTACGATGGTGGACATGGCAAAATTACCGGACTTCATATCGGAAACCCATGTATTGGCCTCCAGCTGTTCCACGGAAATATTCACACCAATCTGTTTTAACTCTTCCTGGTAGACAACGCCAATTTTCTTATAGTTCTCATAGCCGACCACGAAGGGGATTTCCTCTCCATTATAGTCAGTCTTTGCCAGATACTCTTTCGCCTTATCCAGATTAAACTCAGGTGTTGTGTACTTGCCGGAATACCCAGCGGTCCTCTCATCCCATAACAGGCTGGATACCTTGGCAACGCCGTCCATACCCACTTCCACAATATGTTCCCGGTTGGTGGCATAAGCCAGGGCCATACGGAAATTCGGGTCGCTTAAGAAGGGCGCTTCCAGGTTCATGACTATGTATCCGCTACCCATGGTAGGATTCAAATCCAGCACCAGATCCTGGCTGTCCTTAAGCTCCTGCACCGCGATTGGCGGGATGGTGTACGTCATGTCAATCTCACCTGTCTGAAGAGCTGTAAGCGCTGTCTCCGGATTAGTCAGCACCACATAGTTGGCCTCTCTGATCTGAGGCAGGGCATCATGGTAATCATCAAAGCGTTCCAGGACAACCTGGGAGCCGGAATCCCACTGTTTAAATTTATATGGTCCTGTACCGACTGGCATCTGCCTGATGTTGTCGCCGGCCTCATTTACCGCCTTCTCATTCATGATACATACCGTGGAGGCCACTGCTGTCAGGAACGGTACATATGGCTGGTCCAGAACGATTTTTACCGTCAGGTCATCCACGGCTTCCGCCTTGACGATATTCTTTGTGAAATTAGACATCTCACTGGATTCCTTGGCGCGCATCATGGAAAATACCACGTCGCCCGCAGTCAGGGTCTCCCCATTGTGGAACTTAACGCCTTCCTTCAGGCTGAAGGTATACTCTGTGCCGTCCTCGCTGATGCTGTAATCCTTGCACAATACATTTTCATATTTGCCGTCATAATAGCGCAGCAGACAGTCGAATATATTGCTGTACACCACCTTATCCAGGTCCATGCCGCTGTTATATGGGTCAAAGCCCGCAAAGTCGGAATAGACAGCAATCTTGATGGTATCCTTTCCTCCTTCCGGGTTTCCTGCATCCGCCGCCTTCTCGGTTCCTGCACCAGCGCCTCCCCCTGAGCTGCCCCCTGAACTTTCTCCGCACCCAGCCAGGGCACCGGCTGCCATTGCGCACACTAAAAGCATGCTGATTAATTTCTTCTTCATCTGTTTACCTCCCTTAATTTAGTTAAATAATACACATGCAACTTGGTGGTTCTCTGAAACATTTTTCAAAGGAATATCATGGCCCATACATTTTTCCGTTGCCCTTGGACATCTCGGCGCAAAACGGCAGCCCGGAGCCGGGTCAATGGGACTCACGATTTCTCCCTTTATGCTCTGTCTTTTCCTGTTCCTTCCCTGAAGCCTGGGTACCGGTATGGAATCCAAAAGCGCCTGGGTATAAGGATGGAGCGGATTCTTAAATAGTTCCCTGCTGGAAGCCTTTTCAATGCACTGGCCCAGATACATGACCATGATTTCATTGGAAATGTGCTTTACCACAGACAGGTTATGGGTGATGAACATATATGTAAGGCCTCTCTGCTCCTGCAAATCCATTAACAGGTTCAGTATCTGTGCCTGGATGGAAACATCCAGAGCCGATACCGGCTCATCGCAGACAATGAACTTTGGATTTAAGGACAGGGCCCTGGCAATCCCAATGCGCTGGCGGCGTCCGCCGTCCAGTTCGTGTGGATACGCATTGTACAGACGGGAGGCCAGGCCCACCGTGTCCATCAGTTCAGCCACCCGCTTTTCCACCTCAGATTTCTTCCGGCAGATCTTGTTCACCATCATAGGCTGCCCTATGGTTTCGCTGACTGTCATACGCGGATTCAGGGACGCATACGGGTCCTGGAAAATAATCTGCATATCCGTGCGCAGATTCTGCATATCCTTCCTTCCGCATTTTAAGATGTCCTTGCCGTCAAAGAAAATCTGCCCTGCATTAGGCTCTGACAGCCTCAGTATGGTTCTGCCCAGCGTGGACTTGCCGCACCCGGATTCCCCTACCACTCCCAGGGTCTGTCCCTGCATGATCTGCATGTTCACATCGTCCACTGCATGGAGTTCACCGGCAGGAGTATGGAAATACTTTTTTAAAGATTTCGTCTCAAGTAATATTTTTTTATCAGACATGCCAATTTCTCCTTATACCTTGTCTTGGTGCCTTAAAAATATAGCGGTTATTATATTTGCGCCGTAGCCTGCTTTGTCCCCAGAGGTCCCGGGCAGAGCCAGGCGGATTCCTCAGTACAGACTGCAGGAGCGGGTTATGAGACACCTTCCGGTCCATCCTGGTACAGGTGGCACCGAATCATATGGGTTCCCTCCACACATTCCGGCGGCTGGGCATTCTTACATATATCCATACATTTAGGACAGCGGGGATGGAACTTGCACCCAGGGGGTAAATCCGTGGGGTCCGGCATCAGTCCGTCAATAGGATTGAGCCTCCTGCTTTCCACCTCCAAATCCGGTATGGAGCCAAACAGTCCTTCTGTATAAGGATGTCTGTTCTTTCCTTCATATATATCTTCCGCCGTGCCGTACTCAATGATTTCTCCGGCGTACATGATTGCCACCTTGTCGCATATCTCAGCCACAATCCCCAGGTCATGGGTAATCAGGATGATGGACGTGTTGATTTTCTCCTTCAGCTCCTGCATCATATCCAGAATCTGCGCCTGAATGGTTACATCCAGGGCCGTGGTAGGCTCATCGGCCAGCAAAAGCTCAGGCTTGCAGGCCAGGGCCATTGCTATGACCACACGCTGCTTCATACCCCCGGAAAACTGATGGGGGTAATCCTTTTTACGGCTCTCCGCAATCCCCACCAGCTTAAGCATTTCCTCAATCCGCTCCTGCTTTTCCTCAGGCGTCAGGTCCATGTGAAGCTCCAGGGCCTCACCAATCTGGTTCCCCACTGTAAGGACCGGATTCAAGCTGGTCATGGGGTCCTGAAAAATCATGGATATCTTTTCTCCCCTGACCTTCCGCATGTCCTCCTCGGCTGCTTTTACCAAATCCTCCCCGTTAAACATGATTTCTCCGCCGGTAATCCTCCCCGATACCTTTGGCAGAAGGCGCATGAGGGAAAGGGCAAGGGTGGTCTTACCGGCGCCGGTCTCTCCCACCAGACCAATGGTCTCCCCCTTGTTCAGGGTGAGGGATACGTGATTGACTGCCTTTACAATGTCCTCGTCCGTCGTATACTCCACGCTCAGATCCTTAATTTCCAACAGCTTCTCTTCCATATTCCAGCTCCATTCCGTTTTTATCTTCTTAAAGCTTTCATTTCTGTTATTGTCTTCATTTCTGTTATCATCTACATTCCTGATATGATTTAATGAAGATAATCCTTAAGCATGTTCATGGACTGCTCATTGATTCTGTCCCACATCTCATACACCGGAATCTTCCAGTCACACTGCCGTACCTTCTCCGCCAGCTGAGGGCTTACACAGATGACCGATGCCTTTTGGGCAATCTTCTTCCACCCGCTCCTCTTATCCTCGTAGTAAACTTCCACATCCAGCTCAGGACACATCCTGTGAACCAGGTTCACAAAGCCGTCCGCCGACTCTTCCTTTTTGCAGATAACCGCTGCCACGGAGCCTGACTCCAGGGATTGCAGCGCCTCCATCACATCCGGGGCAACCTCCACTGTCATACCGTAAATAATAGGCTGGTAGCTTCTGGCTATGCTCCTCACCTGGGCATACTGGAAATATGTGGTGATGATTGCGTCCAGGTGCTCAATCTGGTCCCGGTGTTCCTCCAGATAATCCCGCAGCTGGTCCAGATGGACCTCCTCAACCTGTACATCCGCTTCTCTGGCAATCTGCATGGCGAACCGGTGGCCTATATTCTTTTCCTCATACACAAAAATAACGCTTTTCTTCTTGCTCTCTTCAATCTCCTTCAGGACCTTGTCCACAATGCTCCGTACCTCGTCCACAGAAAGCTGATAATAAATGGCGTTTTTAATGGATGTGACCAGTTCCTCCTCCAGCTTTTTTTTGTCCATGGATTCTGTCTGCACAATGGTCCCAATATGGGGCCTGGTAACCACCAGCTCCTGCTGCTCCAGCCGCTTGTATGCATTGCGCACCGTATTAATGCTGATTCCCAGCTCATCCGCCAGTACGCGGATGGGAGGAAGCTTTTCTGTCCACCGCACCTCTCCGGTAAAAATGCTCCATCTGATATTCCTGACCAGCTGGTCCGTGTATGGGATTTTAGAGTCCTTATTGATTTTCCACACTTCGGCGTAATGAATCATAGATATTCCAATTGTCCTTTCCTTCTGTTGGGCAACATTTATAATGTTTTATTGTTTGTTTCTATTGTTACCATTGTTTCTATCATAGTGTCAATATAACACACTTTGTATGTTTTGTAAATATGTACATATTTTAAAATATATTAATCAATTTTTGTGCACATTCTATATCTATTAGATTTTGTAGTTTTGTTTGATTGGTATTAATATGGTACTGCAATTATAATTTTGAAATAAAGGCTTTAACAGAATTTTTTCATATATCCTGCTCCTATCTTCTTAAGACAGCTCCAACCAGTGAGCATATATATACAGAAGGGTATCTAAAGACATATGGGTTCTCTTGCCCTTAATGGACAGATTCATCATTATGCGATATAATAATGCCGCTAAGCAGCAACAGGCTGCCGCAGCAGCTTCTTCATATATCAATACACAGCAGGTGGATAAATGGTTTATACAATTACGGAAATGACAGAAAAACATTATTATGGCAAAGCATATGTCCAGTATGCCGCCTGGTTTGAAACATACAGGGGATTAATGCCGGATGAATTTCTTGATAACAGAAAACTTGAGTCTTGTTATGAGTCCACGCTGAAGCATCCTCAGGACACCTATGTGGCACTTGTGGACGAAACAGTGGCGGGCTTCATATGGTATTCACCGGATGCAAGGGAATATACACGAAAAACAGGCATGTCTGAAATAAATGCCCTTTATGTACTAAAAAAGTATCAAGGCCACGGCATAGGCAGAGCTCTTATGGAAAAATCCCTGAGTATGATGCCCCATAAAGAAGCCGTATTATATGTCCTCCGGGGCAATAACCCCGCAATTGGTTTTTATGAGCATATGGGTTTTATGCTTACCGGTAATACATTTACGCAGGATACCGGATTTGGGAATATTGTTGAACTTGAGATGATGCGGACCGGCAGATAAACCGGCCCATAAGCCTGTGCCTGCGGTTTTGGCAGAACAGGCAAAATACAAACAAACACCGGGAAATAACGGCTCCAAGTCCGTACCTACCGGTGTTTGTTCTCATAATTTACTTCTTATGCAGGATTTTTATACCCTGCTTTTCTATTTTATTTCATTGACTTTAATTGCTTTCTGTATCCCCATCCTCTGGCACTATAAGCTTTCCCTTGAGGCTGGAAGCCATTTTAAGGGTTGGAAATTTTGCGTGATAAAGAGCTATGGCCTCGTCCGCGTCTTTCCGGTTCATCGTAAATTCGTATTCCTTTCCATCCGCCATCACGCACACCAGCTCCGTACTGGTGCCGCGCCCAACCTTCTTTACCTGGAACCGAACCTTTTTAAGTTCCTGGTTCACCAGAATCACTGGCTTACCCACGATTCCATATGTTAGATCCTCACCAATCCAGAATGTGCCGCTTATCTTCCGGGCATTCCGGAAATCTTCATCCAGCCTTTCCCTGTTTATGGTTTTATGGCTGTCCAGAAACGTCCGTACTGCTGCGACATGATGTTTTTTCAGCATGGAGGACAGGATAAATAGCCCAAGGAGCGCGATAACGGCCCCGAGGCCGGTGGTGCCCATGGCACTGGAGGGTGTCTGGTTATCCAGCATGCCTGCCCAAAAATAATAACTCTCCGTTTCCGTCTCCAGGTCAAAACTCCGGACCGCCCTGTCATAGTATTTTTTGCCATCACCCTTCAGTTTCTTCAGGGTGCCTTCCACATGCAACCCCTGAGGCGGATCGGAACGCACACCCTTTAAATAATCCCAGGTTTCGTCCATAATCCGGTCCATTTCCGCCTCCATTTTACCGGAAATACGCACAGGAACAGCTCCCGCCTCCTCATCCAGCACCAGATAATATATACTGCTCTTGGTGCGCACCCCGCTGCGGGTACGGTAGCTTTCCATGAAGGCATCCAGCACATAGTTTATATCAAAGCTTACATATTCATCCCCGGCCTGTTCTGTCCCGTATACTTCACGGAGCGGAACTGCACCCCGAAAATACTTTATCAGATAGCTGCCTACCAGTACCATCAGGCCAATCCCAAAGGCAGTTACCAACAGACCTACAGGCACATTGACGCGCACCATGGCCTTTTTGAATTCTGTTTCCACCGTTCTCCTGTTTGTATTATCGCTTCCCATACCATATATCCCCCTCATTGTTATCCCGGCAGTACCGATCCTCCGGCAGTGTCAATTCCGGTACACCGGCTCTCCAATTCCTCCTGAAGCGCCCTGGCAGCTTCCCGTGATGTCTCGGCCCATGCGGTTTTTTTATCCTCAGTCATCAGATGGATGGTCAGGTAATGAGCCTGCTTTCTGGTTTTTCCGACTTTCACATAGTATGTATTATCCTTGATGTACGCTTGTGTAAGCCGGCTGAGTTTCAATACGCATGGCATGTTGCCGCCGTAAAGACAGATATAATCCCTGGTCAGAATTCCCCTCTTCTGTCCGGTGGTAAAGGATTTCAGCTTTCCAAGGTGATTCAGGATCAGGCTGTCCGAACCCATGGCCTGTTTGTCAAATTCCCGTATCTCCTGTTCCTCTAATCCGCCGGCCTTGGCAGCAACGCGAATCCAATCATCCACAGTCTTTCTAATATCTTTGGTTATAAAAAAAACAGCTACTCCGAATACCGCCACCAGCAAAAGAAAGAAAACCGAAATCCCGATTCCCACTCCCAGCATATTTTCCTCTTTATCCCGGATGATTTCCAGGGTTCTGTTTATGGACCAGACCAGGCCGGCTATGCTGCCCGCCAGAAAGGCTCCCATAAAAAACAGGCCCAGGCCCGCATTGACTCCCTTCATGGCCTTTTTATGAGCCTTAAACACAGATCCTTCCGGATAATGCTTTTGCTTGTACTCCTCGTTCATACTCTCTAAGTATGTTTCTTTGTTCTGGGCTGTCATATACTGTTTCCTCCTCTTTTGTAACAATGGCATTTCCGTGATAGAATGCAGAAATGTTTCAGTCATTCTATCCAGTTTTATTATACGTATGAATCGTAAAAAAACAATTGGTACAGCATAAGCCGTACTATTTCGGCACAAAAAGCAAGACGGTATCATTCAGCCATCTCGCAAATCAATTTCCTGAATGAACCGTCCTGATTCTTCCCTGTAACTGTAATGTCCTTGATATTTTCCAATAATCCCCCGTATGCTCTCCATTCCAAACCCATGATACCTCTTATCCTGTTTTCTGCTTTCAAGATTGGGATTGTTCTTCAGCACAGACCCTGATATGGTATTTTCCATGAAAATCTCGGTTGTTCCGTCCTCTTCCCTCACCACCAGCTCCAGTTCACGTTCTGTCTCAACCGCCATGCAGGCTTCGATTCCATTAGAAAGCAGATTATACAAAAGGGTGCCCATGTCCATGCTGTCAATCCTGTCCGGCCTTCCCATAACCACATACCGGAACCGGATTCCCTTTTCCCTGCACTCCTGAACCGCTTTAATCAGGGCTGCATTTAATCCCTCATTGCCTGTATCCTGGGGCAGTTCAGGATAGTTTCCCAGGTCTGCTCCCATGCGTTCAATATATTCGGCCGCCTCTGCGTACCGTTCCTTTGCCACCAGACGGTACAACACATTAAGGCGCCCCTTCATATCATGGCGCAGGCGGTTTACCTCCCGGCCCATTCTGTATAAATCCCGAATCTGTTCCTCCTGCTGGCACTTGGTTTCTCTTCTGAATTCCGCCTCGCGTTCTTCCCTCCGGTACCGCTCCAGCCTGTGGTAAAAGCCTCCTATAAAAACAATCACCCCAAAAATTCCCATTAACATACAAAGAGCCAGAACATATCTCCCTCTCTGGTCCAGTCTGCCTTCCTCCATAAGAAACATTCCCATAATCAGAATAAACATGCAGAAAAATGTTCCTGCCAGCATTCCATCCTCAGCCTGGACCGGTCCCTTTTTCCGTCCGTACAGTGCCAGAGCTGCCCGGCCCATGGAAAATTTAAGGGCACATCCTGCCAGTATGGGAAATACCACCGCGTCCCGGTCCATGATCATCAGTGTATTAAGACTTCTGCCTGTAATAATCCCCAATGTCCCATAGATCATATAAGAACTGCTGATGGCTATCAGAATCCACAAAAGACTGTGAACAATGACCTTTTGCGCCTTCCCATTCAGGGCAATCAAGCCATATGCAGTCAATACCACGCCATAGCTAATTCCCAGGAATCCTTCAAAGACAATATAACGGTTGAGCAGGACCATGATTCCATAATAGGCAAGGCATCCGCCTGTAAAAAGCATGATTCGGGCAGCACCGGAATATTTCTTATCAAAACCATGGTCCATATATTCCATTGCCACGAGGGTGGACAATACATCAATCACATAAGCGGCTGCCGTGCTTTCTCCCATACTCCATCATCATCTCCCTTACGCCTTTTTTTCTGTCCCTTCCCATAGGAATAACTGCCCCGGTTTTAAGAACAGCATCCTGTTTTTCTATCTGGGAAATATACGCCTGATTCACCAGATAATTCCGGTGAATACGTAAAAAACCATAATCCCTCAGTTCCTCCGCCACAGGCTTTAAGCTCCCGTAAACAGAGTACTCCGCTCCGCCGGACATTTTGTAGGTCAGTGTATGGCCATTACACTCTATGTACATGATATCCCGCAGAAGCACCTCGCCTGCGCCAAAGCCCCCCTGAATTTTATAACTGATTTTCCTGCGGGCCGTCACCTGAAAATACTTCTGCAGCGCCCGGCCCATATCCCGTTTTAAAAGTCCCTTCCTCACAAACCACAGGGGCATATATTCGTGGGCATCAAACACCCAGCTCTCATGACTGGAAACAAATATAAGCCGGGTCTCCGGACAGCTAATGCCCAGCTGCTCTGCCAGCCAGAACCCATCCCTCTCCGGCATCTCAATATCCAGAAACACCAGGTCAAAGGGCTGCTGCTGCCCTGCTTCATATAACCTGCGTCCATCGGTAAAAAGGCTTACCTGCATGTCTGCGATTCCCGGCATACTGCCGATATACTCTTTTATTTCCTCTTTAATCTGCTCCAGGTATACCCTGTCATCATCGCAGACTGCTACGCGGAGTGTTTCCATGGGATTGACCCCCTTTTTTATTCTTATGATTGTGGGCAGGTGGTGCTTGTGGTTGGGTTGGGATTAGTTGGGTTGAGTTGGCTTGGGTTGAGTTTGGTTTGGTTGAGTTGGGCTTGGTTGAGTTGAGCTTGGTTGAGTTGGGCTTGGTTGAGTTGAGCTTGGTTGAGTTGAGCTTGGTTGGGGTAAATTTAGCAGCATTGGGGTAAATTGTATTGAGTACGTTGCATTGGGTAAGTTGCATTGAGTAAGTTGCAATAGGATAAGTTAAGTCGAGTTAGACCCATATAATTTAATCCGGTTTAATCCCATGTCTTCCATACTTCGGGCTGATAACCAATTGTAGCCTTCTTACCATTTCTGACAATGGGCGACTTCAGGACTTTCTGGTTTTCCAGGACTTTCTCATCCCGGTCTTCAGCAGCAATGTACTTGATTAATGCCAGTGCGTGCTTATCTTTGCAATCATCATTCAACATAACATCCAGACCGCCCACGGCCTGCTTCACACTTGTGTATTCCCCCTTACTCATGCCCTTTTCTTTTAAGTCGATTAATTGGTACTTGATGTTCCGCTCTTTGAAGTAGCGTTCGGCTTTCTTTGTGTCAAAGCATTTTTTTGTTCCGAAGATTTGTATATTCATTGGGTAGTCCTCCATTCCATACTATAACAATGCTTCCAGGCCGGGTACCTGGAAATTTGCGGTATGGTTTATTGTCTCGCCAGCCGCGGCCTGCCGATGAAATTTCTCTGAGCCTTGCAAAATCTAAAAATATAATGTATAATAAGCATATAAAAGAGCAACCGCCCACAAGGTGGAAGCCTACGAGTCAATTTACGTCCTACATGAGGACGCGCCTATCCTGTTGGCTGACAGGGTAGGCATTTTTTTATTTCTTGTTATGCCTGTCTATGTAGGTCAGTAATGCGATAAGGAACGAGCCGCCCAAAAAGAGCAGACTTAAATGTTGCCAATAATTTATGACCAACTTTTTTTTAGATTACTTCACAATAAATGCATAATAAAGTATTCCTGCATCCAATCTACTCACAACTCATACTATCTATAATTTCTTTAATTTCTTTATCTGGATGTTCCCACCCTTCTGGCTTAAGTACTTTCCCACTTTCATCAAAACAAATCTTATCTAATTTTTTCAAATTCCACTCATGTAGCAATATAAATAATTCATCCGGTTCAACACCTAATTCCACTAAAGTTCCTAAAGCATAATATAGCAAATCTATAATTGAATCGACCTGCTCATATATATTCTGCGCCTCAAAAAATTCTTCTAGTTCTTCTTTCATCCATGTATATCTTATGGAAACTCTATCCTGAGACAAAAATGTCGGTTTATTGCTCACAGGCTGTTTTGCCTGTGACTGAAAAATTTTAACCAGACCATATGCTTCGTTTATCAATTTATATCCCCTCCAATTTATTATACTTCAATCCGTTTTCATCAAACAAGCATTTAAAACCTATGTCCGAATAGTCGATAGAATAATATAATTCTACTATGCCTGCCTCTAAAAGCATCTTTGCACATATATAACACGGAGAATGCGTAATATAAACAGTTCCACCTGATGGATTTATCCCACATAGCGAACAAGTAATAATCAATTTTTGTTCAGCGTGGATTCCCCTACATATTTCCACATTTAAACCGCTTGGTACACCATTAGCAATTCTTATACAACCATTTTTAGAACATCTATCCAAATCTAGCACTTCACTATTATGAGCAACAGCTAGAATATTACTATCCTTTATCAGTATACAGCCGACCTTTGTTCTAGGACACTTCGACTTTTCTGCCTCCTTAAAAGCTTGTTTCATATAATACAGATTATCGCTATTAACACTTTCCATCTGCTTCCTTTCAAATAGACACACTATTTTCAATATACTTTTGCATTTCTGGATATTTCCTGATAGGAGTCCCATAAACTTTGTGTTATACTACCTCTCATATACTCTATACCATAACTCTTTTCACGTTCTTGATTATATATCTTATAATCTACTAATATCCGCATTTCCTTCTTACTATCATAATCAATTAAAAACGCAGATGCATTTAATGGAATATCATGTACCTTTATTATAAAATGCATCCTTAAATCATCAGGTAAACTATTCTTAATCTTACATAATTTTGTTAAGCTATTTTTTATTCTCTGCTGAATCTCTATGCTGTCAATTTTCAAAAAATTTGCCATTTCTTTAATCAAACAACTATTATCCGGATTCAGTAAAACCACTTCCACATCTTTTTTTTCTAAAATCAACGTTTGTAGTGTTCTTATCACATCCCCCATTTCTGTACCATGTGCAAGCCAATAACCTATGTACATTAATTTACTTTTGCATTTAGATATATACTGCGTTTCTGTGCCATGGTCTTTATGTTGGATATAAGATTTTCGATTGGGAAAAATATTTACAATACCACCTTTATAGCTATCCCTTATAAGACGAACAGTGTTTTTTAACCCTCGAAAACCAGATACCCCCAAATACACTTTAGATGCTATTGTGATAATTATTGCAGCCACTATAGACCCTATTATCCCACAAACCAAATTTTCTATTGTCATTTGTAAATTCTCCCTATATAATATATGTAACGTCCTCTCTTTTTTGTCGGAGTCGAAAACAGTTTATCCATTTTATCAATAAATCTAAAATTGCCTATTCCTTTATCAATTTCAATATATTGTGTTAAAAACCCCTCAATAGAAAACACATTTTCTAATTCATCTTTTGTCCAATTTTTCTGGTAACCATAATTCCAAAATCCCAATCTCTCCCTTACAATTTTTTGTTCATAAATAAAACTATCTCTATTGGATGATACAACATAAACTAATCCATTACTTTTTAAAACCCGCTTTATTTCCTTCAAACAACATTCATATTCTTTAACATGTTCTATAACACCAATACATAAAATAACATCTGCAAAATCATCTGAAAAAGGAAGCTCTGTAATATCAGCCTTTTGGTATCTAATAGGTATTTCCTTTGATTTATCTACAGAAAGTTGTATGGCCTCATTGGAACTATCAATACCATATATTTGTGCTCTTGTTTTATTATACAATTCTCGTGCTATATATCCTCCACCACATCCCAAATCTAAAACCATTGTCGAATTATCAATCGTAATATGCTTTAATAATTTTTCGACTTTGATTGCTGCCTTTTCCTTTCTTAAATCTGGCTTTGAATATACGTCTGTTTTCCAAACATTATCCCAAATATTTGCATTATTATTATAAAATTTATTCATTTTACCCTCTCATTTAACTAAATACAGTTACCCACATAATATATTATTTTAACATAAATTTGTGTACTACTACGTGTTTTTCTATCAATAAATATGCATTTAATACTATTCTGTTTCTCCATGCTCTATATAACCCGCACTCCCATTTATTTATCTAACATTGCTTTACAACTTTATAAGTGGATTTCCTGTTGCTGAATCAACTGTTTCAACACGTTTACAATGGCATTGGATTTTATACAGGTTTCGATATTCTTCAAGAAAGCGCATAAAATACCTGCCGCCTGATCTGCTCTCAGAATACAAAACAAAATTCCTGTACGCTTTCCGTACGATATTTGGAAAACATCTCATCCTTGTATGGCAGCAGTTTCATTGATAAATAACTGATATTGAACAGATTGGCCAACATCTCAATCCCCTTTCGGCTGCGTACCATATAATCGCATAAAGACCAGAATGTTTTCTGCTTATAGTAGCTTACCTCAATGTTCCATCACAAGGAGTATAGAAACAACGGGATGTATTTCATCCGTCTGCTTCCCGTCTGGTTTAGGGGACTTTTTCCTGCCATGCGCAGAAAATCTGCTGCTGTTCCGGTAATACTGTGCTGAAGAACTGGCGGCGGGAGCCCGTATCCTTTTCTGCTGCGGTTACATAAGCCATTATCTGCCTTGAACCAAAGATGTCTGTGAGGACACGACGGATTCTGATATTCCTCTACGATGGCTACCAGATTCTTTTTCATGTACCAGCTCTCGAAAAGTATAATGACATTTCTCTTTTCCTGAAATTCAGGCATGACCTGACGGGCCATTGAAGCTGCCAGTTCCAGTTTGGATTCCGATTTTTGCTACAACCAGTATCCAAGAGGTACAGCAAGGAAAACAACTTTTTTATGATTCCGGACAGGGACGTATAGCATCAGGCTTACAAAGCAGTGGCCATTGAGATAGTTGGAGCCATTATGGGCTGCATGGTCAAACAGCTTGGAAACATCTTCAAATTTCCTATAGCCAGCATGGACAGCACCAACAAAACAGAGTATTAGCTGTTGGAACCGAATAAGTTTGTCATACAGGGTCACTTTACTTTGTATATTTTGTATGCAAACTTATTATACAACAAAGTGCCTTGTGCGATATCTTTTTTACAAAAACTTGTAAAGTCGTGCTATCTAATTTTCATCTAAATATGTGTCTACCTTTAATTCTGTTATATCTTAATGCTGTTTAACTAATTTCCTAATACGAATATACTACCATATTCATATTATACTAACCTATATTCTAAAATTCAACCAGCAATACAATGGGCTGGCTCTACGCGTTATAATGTCACAGCAATGTCACGGAGGCATAAAAAAGCCCGGGAACCCGAATAAGCGGCTTCCCGGCTCCCTGTTTACTACCCCCCCCCCCCCCTAAATCATTAACTTATTTGTTAATTACATGGTGTTTTTTCAAGGCTTTTCGTGCCTGTTTTATTCAAATTATACCGCTTATATATCGTTCCGGGAGAAACAGGTATCATACGGGTATCACGGAGTATCATTCCTTGACGGATTTTTTACATGATACTAACACCATATTTTTTATGCACGTTCTATAATTTTTCCTAAAAACTAATTTGATTTTTTTATTAAAGTATCTATATCGTTTATGAAGAACGAAAGCATATCACCCTTTTTCATTCGTTTTTTCAACCCAACATCCCTACGCATTTCATAAAGTATATCTTCAAGTATCAACAGACTATCCGTTCCTCCTTGAATGGAATTTTTCCTATATTTTAACCACTTTCTTACTACTCTATTTGAGCCCCATAATGTAAGCCCTTTAGAAAATTCGGAAATCATTTGAATCATCTCATCTTCTGACATCTTCTCTTTTTGAGATTTTTTAGTATCTTCCATAATTGTATATATCATACTTATAAACTGTTCATAAGGTTTTTCCCGTTTATCATATAAATATTTTTTCCCTTTTTCATCACGATAGGAAATCTGCTTATTCTGCCACTGGATAATATCTTTTGGCTTAATATCCCGCATTTTCTTATCCTTAAAATAGGGAAGTAATTTGGTACGAACGATATGTTCTTTCGTGAGCCATGTGTTGTGTTTTAACTTCGGCTGCATATCTCTGGTGTAAGCGGCTACAAATTCAGAAAATGTCATATCTAAATCTGAACCTTCTTTCATCAGAAAATGCTGCTCCCACTCCACCGCCTCACGCCTTGTTTTAAAGCCCCTCTTGACCTTTCTGCAATTCTTTCCAGTCCAGTCATTATAATGGAACGACACGAACCACGTTCCCCGCTTCTCGTCTTTATAGGCTGCCATGCTACCACTTCCCTTCTAATTCGCTTTTGTTATTCCATAAAACTTTTCTTCGTAATACTTCCGGCTTACCCTTCCTGCGATAGTAAGAAAACCTTTTGCTTCTAATTCTTCATTCATCTGTCGTACCAGTTTGTAGGCAAATGGTTTTGAAATGCCTAATTCTTCTGCAATTTCTCCGGCTGTTACAAATAAAGTGTTGTTCAATAATAAATCTCCTTCCTTTTGATTTGCAGCTTCCGTTTGTATCGTCTGTTGCCAGTGTTTCAACTGACCTCAACCGCTCATGCGGCTATGGGATTGCTCCTTTTCGAGATTCCCACCATTTACAGGAGTGTCTTTCTTCGCTCGCCCTTACGGGGTCTTGGCGGAAGTCTGTTGGCAGATGATACAGCTCATTCAGTTATATTAACATTGTTGTTAATGTTATATCTACATTATACATTCGCTTATATGTTAATGTCAAGTATTTATTTCGCAAAAATGTTAATATTTCTATTTACTATTTTCAGATTATCCATTATAATAAGGGAAAAGGCGGTGAATAGAAGATGACAGTAGGCGAAAAAATCAAGTTTATCCGTAACTTCCGGGGCATGACACAAAAAGAGTTAGGGGTTGGAATAGGCTTTGATGAAAAAGGAGCCGATAACCGGATAGCCCAATATGAAACGAATTATCGAGTGCCTAAAAAAGATACATTGTTGCAGATAGCAAAAGTTTTAGACGTGAATTCGTTGAATTTCATTAGTGAGGTATCCGGTTCAGCGGAAGATATTATGCAGACCTTCTTCTGGCTGGATGAAGATAATCCGGGCGCAATCAACCTATTTCAGCTTGTAAGGAATCCGGGGAAGTGTAACGCTTCGGACGATACTGCTGTGCGTTATAATGACAGTGATGACTGGCCTGCTCACCCGCCTGTGGGATTGTGGTTTAAATACGGCGTAGTAGACGATTTTATGCGGGAATGGTTGGTTAGGAAAAATGAGTTGAAAGCTGGGGAGATTACCAGAGAGGAATATTTGGAATGGAAATTGAACTGGCCTAGCACTTGTAAGGGTGCGTAAGTTATTTGATGCGAAAATATATAGGTAGTTCTAGGAAAATACTAAGGAGGACTTTATTATGTCTGACATAAATTTGTTAGCGTGTAGGGATAGTATTGAGGAAGCGTTTAAATCATTAATTAAAAGTGGTAGACCAGATATTAGAAATGAAGATAATAAAGATATGATTCCTCAACTTTATGTGGATCTATTTGAAAACAACTACATCCTTAGACAAGCATTAGACGAAAATCATGTAATATTTAAAGGACGAAAAGGAACTGGAAAATCCACTGTATTTCTGCAAGCAGAAAATATTTTACGACAGAACAAGAGTAAATTATCAGTATATATAAATCTGCAATCTTGTTATGAAGAAATACGGGTGTCTAACATAGATACTTGTGAAGAGCTAACACGTTATAATATATATTATAATTTTTTTAATGAAATTTTATCTACTATCAAAAAAAGTATTACAAAACTTATTCCAGATAAAAACCTTGAAAAATTATTTGATTCAATTCAAGATGGTGATTATGTTGATGCCGATTTTCTTCGAAATAGACAAGTTACCAGAAGTACAGAAAATGAAAATAATATCTCGCTAAATTTTAATAAGTCTAAAGATTTTGATTTAAAAGCCTCTTTAACTAAAGATAAGAAAGTACAATCTGAAATCAAGCACGAAAATAGGCAAATTCGTGTATTTTCAATCAACAAAATATTAACTAAATTGAAAGATATATTAGCAAGACATCATATATCTAAAGTTTATTTGTTCTTAGACGATTTTAGTGAACTTAATTATGAAAGTCAAAAATTAGTAATTGATTCGTTGATTTCTCCAATTATAACTTCATATAATGATATGTTTATTATAAAATTAGCAGCATATCCTTATAGAATTTATTTAGGAAACATTGATTCATCAAAAATAATTCCTTATTCATTAGATTTTTACGATGTATTTGAGAAAACATCTAATAATTACGCTAAAGTTGAAGAATCAGCAATAGACTATGTAAAACGGACAATTCAAAAGCGGGTAGAAGTATATACAAGCAATCAGATAAGTTTAAATGAACTATTTGATACAGAAAAAACAGAATTAAATGAATATTTAAAAATTTTGTTTTTTGCTTCTGCTGGGATTCCTAGATGTTTAGGTTATATACTAACATATTGTTTTTTAGGTTCAATAAATCAAGGAGAGCCAATTACTATAGCGAATATCAATAATGCTGCCAAAAAATACTATACAGATAATATATTGCCGGATTTTTACAACGATGTAAGATTCAAACAATCATTCTATGATGACAAAGAAATTTTAAATCAATTAGCACAAAAAAATTTAATGGACCAACTTATAAATATAGCCAAAAGATTTAAAAGAACTCAAATAGATAAATATACTAAAAAAGCGAATGTGAAACAAATTTTTATTGATACTTTAAAACAGTATAAAGCTGGGAATACGTATTGGCTCCCTTCTTCGCATTTTTTTGTGGATAAGGATATTGAAAATATCCTACAGACCTTAGAATTGTATTTTATTGTTAATAAATTCAATGAAGGCAGTAGTCGTAAACCCGGAAAAAAAGTATCTTATTTTGGGCTAAATTATGGATTATGTCTTGAAAATAGCATAGACTACGGTAAGCCTGAATTTCGACGTGCATATGATTACTGGAGAGATGATGAATTTGATTATACAGATTTTATTCCTCAAGTACTTAGTAACATTGAAATACCCACTTGTAAAAAATGTGGTTATGAATACAAAGATAATTCAGAGTATGAAATGGTCAAAAGATTTAACCGCTGCTTAAAATGTGGAGAAGAAAATTCTGTCTATTCTATAAATAAATTTGAAGAATTATTCAAGGAAAAAATAGAGGGATGGAAAAAAATAAGTCTCCCAGATTTATATATCAATATTTTAAGAGTATTATATAATAACCAATCTAATCATTTATCAGCTCATGAAATAGCCTTAGAAATCGATAAACACCATTTAGCTATTACAAATGCCATGAAAAAATTAAAGCCCTTAGGTTATATTTCATATGTAACTAAAGATAAACGCTATTATTATATTGAAGAAACTGCGATATCTAAATTCTTTAGTAATAACTAATTTGGTAAAAACAGGTATCACGCCCCACTCAAAGAGCCGGAAAGTCCGCTGTTTAAGCGGCTTCCCGGCTCCGTGTCTACTATTCGAATTCAATCGTAGCTGGCGGCTTCCCCGTGCAATCATACAGCACCCGGTTAACCCCCTTAACCTCATTCACAATCCGGCTGGTCACCTTCCCCAGCACTTCCCATGGAATCTGAGCTGACTCCGCGGTCATGAAATCAGATGTAAGCACAGCCCTCAGGGCAACAGCATAATCATAGGTTCTCTCATCGCCCATGCAGCCAACAGACCGCATATTAGTCAGAGCTGCAAAATACTGGCCCAGATTCTTGTCCACCCCGGCCTTTGCAATCTCTTCCCTGTAAATCGCATCAGCGTCCTGTACAATGCGGACCTTATCAGCTGTCACCTCACCGATAATCCTGACGCCCAGACCAGGTCCCGGGAATGGCTGTCTGAATACCAGATACTCAGGTATACCCAGCTCCAGTCCGGCCTTTCTCACCTCATCCTTGAAAAGCAGCCTTAAAGGCTCTACCAGTTCCTTAAAATCTACATGCTCCGGCAGTCCGCCCACATTGTGATGAGACTTGATGACAGCAGATTTACCCAGGCCGGACTCAATCACATCCGGGTAAATGGTTCCCTGTACCAGGTAATCCACTGCGCCAATCTTCTTTGCCTCTTCCTCGAATACACGGATGAACTCCTCGCCGATGATCTTACGCTTTGCCTCAGGCTCTTCCACGCCCTTCAGCCTGGCGTAGAAACGTTCCTGGGCATTGACACGGATGAAGTTCAGGTCATACGCACCTTCTGGTCCAAATACAGCCTCTACCTCGTCTCCCTCATTCTTACGCAGCAGACCGTGGTCCACGAACACGCAGGTAAGCTGTTTGCCAATGGCCTTGGACAGCATGACGGCAGCCACAGAGGAATCCACACCGCCGGACAGAGCGCACAACACCTTACCGTTGCCAATCTTCTCCCTCAGAGCCTTGATGGTGGTATCCACAAAGGAATCCATCTTCCAGTCGCCGGAGCATCCGCAGACATTATATACAAAATTGGAGAGCATTCTGGTGCCTTCCTTGGTGTGAACCACCTCAGGATGGAACTGCACCGCATAAAAATTCTTCTCCGGACACTCCATGCCGGCTACCGGGCAGGAGTCTGTATGTGCAGTGATGCGGAAGCCCGCCGGCACCTCTGCAATGTACACGCCGTGGCTCATCCAGCATACGGTCTTGGAAGAAACGCCATCAAACAGCTTGGAGGAAGTATCCACATCCACTTCTGTGTGTCCGTATTCGCTGACCACAGCCTTCTTTACAACGCCATCCAGCAGGTAGCTCATAAGCTGGGCACCATAGCAGATTCCAAGAACCGGTATTCCCAGCTCAAATATCTCCTTTGAGCAGCGGGGTGCCCCATCTTCAAACACAACGTCAGGTCCGCCTGTGAAAATGATTCCCTTTGGATTCATTTCCTTGATTTTCTCCAGGCTCATATCATAAGGATGCACTTCACAGTATACGCTGCATTCGCGGACACGGCGTGCAATCAGCTGGTTGTACTGGCCGCCAAAGTCCAATACAATAATCATCTCTCTGTTCATGAGATTCGTTCCTCCATTATTTTACGGATTTTCCCACCAAAACAATTATAGTAAAACTGTATCCCAGAACGGGTTTGAAAATACCCTGTATCCGACACCCTAAAGCAGCCTGTCTGATGAAAGCTGTGCGTAACTCGCCTGCTTCCGCTGCTGCCAGTGCCAAAGGTCTAACCAGATACAAACCATTTCCAAACCCGCCCTTATTATATACCTTGACCCAATTTACCGAAAAATATTTATTCCCTATAAAATTGAAAGAGATTGTACAGAATAGTACAATCTCTTTTTTATCTTTCGTATAAATACATTATAAAGCAGAGAACGACAAATATCAAGCTATTTTGACACTTTTTTCAGAATTTTTTACTGGCTATTTGACGAGCATTTATATTATGATTTTTTGCCGAGATTTTTTTGCCGGAACTCCTTATCGGAGCTTTTTAACAGACTCTCATCCTCCGCCCCATCTTCCGCACTGCCTCATCTTCTGCTCCGCTCCATCTTCTGCTCTGCCGCAAACCCTTTAATTAGATAACTTCCTTCCGCAGAATCCTCGCAATCCTCTCCTCATCCAGTCCGCGTATTACCTCCACGGCCATTCTGACAGTGGCGTCCACGTCTTCTTCCGCGCAGAAATTATAGTGGCTGTGTACATACCTGGACGGAATGCCTAACACCAGTACCGGGACCGCCTTTCCCGTGAGGCTGATTTTTCCGGCATTTGTGCTGCCGCCCCGGCGCACTGCGTCCTGGTACTTGATTCCAAGCTTATCTCCTGTCTCCTGGGCAAAACGTATGAATTCCACGTTGGAAATGTAGCTGTTGTCCATGTGGCGAATCTGCACACCGCTCCTTAAGCATCCCTGGGCAATACCGGCACGGAAATAGAAATCATCCGCCGGTGATCCCTCAAACACAATGGCCAAATCAGTCTGAACCTGCTGTGCCGTCACCGTGGCCCCCCTGGTACCCACTTCCTCCTGGGCCGCAAATGCGCCTACCACTTCCACTGCCAGCTGGTCCGCCTCATCCCGAAGCGCCTGCATGGTGTCAATAATGCTCACACAGCCCAGACGGTTGTCAAAAGCCTTGCCGTACAGAATTCCATTTTCCTTATGATACTCAAAGCTTACATCCGGCATAATAGGGTCGCCCGGGCGGATTCCATAGACCTCCGTCACTTCCTCCCGGCTGCTGGCACCCACATCCACCAGGATATCCTCGATTGCCAGGGAGTTGTCGTTTTTCTGAGCCGCTGTCAGAAAATGAACTGGTTTGGATGTGGTGATTCCCCTGTGCTTTTTCCCGTCCCTTGTCCTTACGATGACAGAGTGGGCGGGCAGGCTGGTGAGATGGAATCCTCCCAGCATCAGAATACTTAAAAGTCCGTTTTCCAGTATGGACTGTACCATGAATCCGCACTCGTCCAGATGGGCGTCCAGCATGAGCACGGGGCGCCCGGCCTTTTTCTTCTTCATGGTGGCGTAAACATTGTACATAGCATCATTTGCCACGTCCAAACCCCCGCACCAGTTCTTTACTTCCCGGATGACCTCGTCCTCAAATCCACTGGGACCAAAGGCATTGGTCAACGCTTCGATTTCTTTTATGTTTGCCATGATTTCCTCCAGGTATGAGACGCAAAGTGCCGCATCACATGGTACCGCTCCTGCCATACCATGCCTGCGGCACTGCATCTGCTTAACTTATTTCTGCTTAACTTATTTCTTCTAAACTTATTTCTGCTTTATTGATTTCTGCTCTATTTATTTCTGCCTAACTTATTTCTGCCTAACTAATTCTGCTCTGTTTATTTCTGCCTTACTTATTTCTGCCTTACTTAATCTGCCTCACTTATTTTTGCCTCACCTATCTCTGTCCAACCTCCCCTGTCTCCGCAGGAAAAGCCTTACAGTGAAACCTTCTTAAGCTCCTCAATCAAATCCAGAATATAGTCGGCTGTGGTCTGTACCATCTCCTGGCCCCACTCCACGGTGGCGGTGTTTGGATGATCCGGTCCAATCCATCCATTGTCTGTCACCTTTGGTGTGTTCCTGAGAATTTCAATCTCAACACCCTTGAAGCGCACGGTACGGAAGCCGGTAGCCACCAGGTTTTCGGTGAGATTGGTCATTTCCAGAGGGAGGTCAATCTTGCTCATATCTACCAGTGAGGGGTCAACTGCCATGATGCCAGCTGTCTCCTCGCCGCCGCCGTGTCCGCCCTTCCACTCAGGCTTCATATCCCAGGCCATCAGCCACCAGTTCAGCATCACGACCATGGCGCCCTTCTTGTCAAATTCCAGGCCGATGCGCTCGATGGTCTTGATATTCCCTCCGTGTCCGTTGAGCACCAGAATTTTCCGCGCGCCGTGCTTGTACAGCCCGTCCACAATCTGGTATACATACTGGTACAGTACGTCGGAATCAATGTTGATGGTTCCCGGATAATCAGCCAGTGACTGGCATGCTCCGTAGGGAATCATGGGCGCGATGAGGATGTTGTCATTTTTCTCCTCAATCAGATCCAGGATTTTGTCAGGTATCAGGGTGTCTGTTCCCAGCGGCATATGGCGTCCATGGCACTCCGTACTGCCGATTGGAAGAATGACCATGTCATTTTCCTTAAAATACCGTTCCGCTGTTGGCCATGTAATCTTTGATAATCTCATGATGCATCTCTCCTTTTACTTCTCTTATTTTGCAACCTTTACATGCTCCAGCTTGTGGTAGCCGATTGGATCCATCACGAAACCTTCCACCTTGGCGTTGGCGCCTGCGGTGATGGTGCTGTAGTAGATAGGTGCGTTGTTGTTCACTTCTTTTAACTTCACAGCCAGGTCCTCATATGCTTTCAGTCTCACGGACTCATCTGCGCTGGTCCTTCCTGTCTCAATGAGCTTGTCTACCTCAGGATCTCCGATGAAGCTGCGGTTTCCGGCTGCTCCCTGCTGTGAGGAGTGTTCCAGTGAATAGTAGGTGTAGTCTGCGTCTGTGGTGGAGGTCACCCAGCCAAAGTATCCCATGTCATGCTCCCCTGCGGAAGTCCTGGAAATAAAGCTGCCGAATTCCATTACCTCGATGTTGCAGGTGATTCCCACATCCTGAAGCATGGCCTGTACAGCCTGGCATACCTCTACACGTGTCTGGTTGTCATTTACCCAGATGCTGGTCTCGAATCCGTTTGGATATCCGGCCTCGGCCAGAAGGGATTTTGCCTTCTCAGGGTCATACTCATAAGCGCCAGGGCTGAAGTATCCGAATACGGCCGGTGCAATGATGGCGTCAGCCGGCTCTCCGGAGCCGCTGGCAATGGTGTCGATAATCAGCTGGCGGTCAATGGCGTAGTTAACGGCATCCCTTACCTTCTGGTCATCATATGGCGCCTTGTTCATGTTCATGGAAATGTAGTAGCAGGTCAGGGACGGAGCCTCAAACAGCTGGAGGTCGGAATTGCTCCTTACCTTCTCCAGGTCATTTGGAAGCAGGTCGTAAGCCAGGTCCACTTCTCCTGTCTCCAGGGCGATGGTTCTCTGGGATGCCTCAGGGATAACCTTCATAACCAGCTTCTGTGTCTCTGCCGGTCCTGCATAGTAATCGTCAAAGCGCTCCAGGGTAACGGAATCGCCCTGCTTCCACTCTACAAACTTATATGGGCCGGTACCGATTGGATGAAGCTTGAAGGCTTCCTCGTCTGCCTCCACCACTGCTTTTGGAACAATGGCTGCAAATGGTACGGAAAGGTTTCTCAGAGCCGGTGCATAAGGCGCCTTCAGCTCTACATTAACTGTATAATCGTCTACCACGTCCACCTTGTCGATAAAGTCAACAATGTAGGAAACAGCGGCGGAATTAATGGCCCTGTCCAGGGAGAACTTTACATCCTCTGCCTTCACCTCAGAACCATCGTGGAATTTCACGCCCTGGCGGATGTGGAATGTGTAGGATGTATCGGAATTCTGATCCCAGCTCTCTGCAATCTGGGGCTGCAGCTCTCCGGTCGCAGCGTCAACAACAGTCAGCGTGTCGAAAATCTGGTCCGTAACCTCTACAGCCGGCGTCTCCTTTCCCTGATGGGGATCTAAGGAAGTAACATCCGCTCCCTGCGCCCATACCAGCGTATCCTTGTACTCCCCTGAACCACCGGCGCTTCCTCCTGCCTCTGCTCCCTTGGAACCTGCCTCTGTCTGAGCGCTGCCGCCTTCCGTGGAGGTCTGTCCGGACTTGGAACAGCCGGCTGCACTTACTGCCATTGCCGCCACTAAGGATAATGCAATGACTTTCTTCCATGTTTTTCTCATACTAGCTCCTCTCTTTCTTACATTTCTCTCTGTCAATATTGCTCTCTATAAATACCGGACCACAGGCTCCTGCCCTGGATTTCTCCGGAATTTAACCCTGCTCCTGAACCATACGGCAGCTCACAAAGTGCCCCGGCTCCATTTCCTTTAAAGTCATTTCATTGCTGGTACAGCCTTCCGTTGCATAAGGACAGCGCTTTGCAAACCTGCATCCCGGCTCCGGGTTGATAGGCGATGTGAGCTCGCCCTTTAGCGGAATGCGCTCCATCTTAAAGTCCGGATCAGGAACCGGTATGGCTGACAGCAGCGCCTTTGTGTACGGATGCATGGGATTCTTAAACAGTGCCTTGGCAGGTGCTGACTCCACCATCTGTCCCAGATACATGACCACGATGTCATTGGAAAAGTGCCTTACCACCGACAAATCGTGTGTAATAAACATATAGGTAAGGTTCAGCTCCTCCTGCAGATCCTGCATCAGGTTAAGGATCTGGGCCTGGATGGATACGTCCAGGGCCGATACAGGCTCGTCGCATACAATGAACTTTGGATTGACCGCCAGCGCTCTGGCGATTCCGATTCTCTGGCGCCTGCCGCCGTCCAGCTCATGGGGATATGTGTTTACCAGACGCTTGGCCAGTCCCACCAGGTTCATGATCTTCTCCACCTGCTGGGTGATGGCGGCCTTTTCATTGGGCTTGTAAATACCCTGCACCAGCAGCGGTTCAATGATTGCCTCGCTGACCGTCATCCTGGGATTCAGGGAAGCAAAGGGGTCCTGGAATATAATCTGCATATCCTTCCTCAAATCCTTTAGCTGCTTCTTGTTGTAGCCCAGGATATCCCTGCCCTCAAAATAAACCTTGCCGCTTGTGGGTTCGTGAAGCCTCAGGATAGCCCTTCCCATGGTGGATTTTCCGCATCCGGACTCCCCTACCACTCCCAGTGTCTCCCCGGTACGGATGGAAAAGTTTACATCGTCCACCGCATGGAGAGTGCCCTTGGGGGTTGTAAAATATTTTTTCAGATGTTCCACACGTAATATCTCTGTTTTCTGTTCCTGCATATGTCAATCTCCTTTTCTTAGCGGTAGCGGATGCAGCGGACCTGGTGGGTTCCGCCTACAGTCACCATCCCGGGATGGGTCTTGGAACATTCAGGAACCGCATACTTGCACCTCTCGCAGAAAACGCAGCCCTCAGGCAGCTTGGTGGGGTCGGGCATCATGCCGTCAATGGCCTGAAGCCGCTTCACATCGCTTGTCAGGCTGGGAATGGAACCAAAGAGTCCCTCCGTGTACGGATGTTTTGTGTCCTTGTATATTTCCCGCAGGGTTCCGTATTCCACCACTTCCCCCGCATAGATGATTGCCACGTAATCACAGTTCTGGGCAACCACCCCCAGGTCGTGGGTAATGAGGATCATGGATGTGTTATTTTCAGATTTAAGTTTGTATATCATCTCCAGCACCTGGGCCTGTATGGTAACGTCCAGAGCCGTGGTGGGCTCATCCGCAATGAGCAGCTTGGGGTTGCAGGCCAGGGCGATTGCAATGACCACCCTTTGCTTCATACCGCCTGAAAACTGGTGGGGATACTCTCCAAAACGCTCTGCCGGGATTCCCACCCTTTCCAGCATGTTTTCAGCCCATTTTCTGGCCTCCTGCCTGGACAGGCTGGTGTTGTGGTTCTCGATTACCTCCATGATCTGCTCGCCTACCGTGAGCACCGGGTTCAGGGAGGTCATAGGATCCTGGAATATCATGGAAATGTCCCTGCCGCGAATGGCCTCCATTCCATTGGTGGAAAGCTTCAACAGGTCCTGTCCCTCAAAAATCACCTCTCCGCCCAGAATCTTGCCCGGAGGATTGGGAATCAGCCTCATAATTCCTTTTGCCAGCGTGGTCTTTCCCGCACCGGTCTCTCCCACCAGTCCAAGGGTCTCTCCCACGCCGATATGTATATTGACGCCGTTTAGCGCCTTTACCACTCCGTCATCCGTTTCATAGTGGATGACCAGATCTTTTACTTCCAATAATGGTTTATCTGCCATGTCATACTCGTCCTTTCTTAGTGTTCATCCGTCAGCTCTTCAAACGCGGGTCAAGGGCATCTCTCAGTCCGTCTCCCACCAGGTTAAGGGCCAGGATGGTGAGCATGATTCCCATGCCCGGGATGATGGTGACATGCCATGCGTCGCGGATATAGCTTCGGGCATTGGACAGCATTGCGCCCCACTCAGGGGTGGGCGGCTGGATGCCGAGTCCCAGGAAGGAAAGTCCTGCGATGGAAAGGATGGCTCCTGCGATTCCCAGGGTCACCTGCACGATAATGGGCGCCATGGAATTGGGAATCACGTACTTGATGATGATGCGCCAGTCGCTGCACCCAATGGAGCGGGCCGCTTCAATAAACTCCTGGTCCTTCACCGTAAGCACCGATGCCCGGACCGTTCTGGCAAAGGTGGGCACATAGGAGATGGCAATGGCAATCAGCACATTGGTGATGCTGGTCCCCAGGGCCGCCACGATGGCGATAGCCAGAAGCATGGACGGGATAGCCAGAAGAATGTCCATAATTCTCATGATGATATTGTCAGCGGTCTTGCCGTAATACCCTGCGAAAGCTCCCAGGAGACCGCCGAAGATACATGAAATGATGATGGCCACGGTTCCCATAAACAGGGAGTACCGGACCGCCCAAAGCATGCGCAGCAGCATGTCCCTGCCGAACTCATCCAGCCCAAAGGGGTGTGCCAGGCTTGGTCCCTGCAGACGTCCCCTCAGATCCTGCTTTACCACGTAATTCAGGTAAATGGATTTGCCTGTAACCGCGTCAATGATGATGGTTGCTATTGCTATGATGACCAGTGCCAGGATAAAATACATGCCAATCATGGCCAGCCGGTTCTTTTTGAATCTGCGCCATGCCTCGCCCCACAGGGAGCGCTGGTCGCCTTCCGCTTCCGCGGCAATCAGATGTTTCTTTCCCATGAACTGCACCTACTTTCTCTTGTATTGTGATTTAATTCTCGGGTCCACAAAGGCGTATATGATGTCTACCGCCAGGTTGACCACGGTAAACATGATTGCCAGAAAGATAACAGACCCCAATACCATGGGAATATCTTTTGACTTGATGGAATCCACCATGAGACGTCCCAGGCCCGGCCAGGAAAATACGGTCTCTGTCAGCATGGCGCCTCCCAAAAGGGTGCCGAACTGCAGGCCCACTGCCGTGATAATCGGAATCATGGCATTCTTAAGCATGTGGCGGGTGGTTATTTTCTTATCGGAAACCCCCTTTGCCCTGGCTGTGTCTATGTAATCCTGACGGATAACCTCCAGCATGGATGAGCGTGTCATACGCGTAATCATGGCAGCAGCCCCTGTGCCCAGCGTCACCGCCGGAAGGACCAGGCTCTTGATGAGAGGTATGAATCCCTCCCCCATTCCCTGTGAAGGCAGCCAGCCCAGGGTCAGCGCAAACAGAATAACCATCAGCAGGCCGAACCAGAAGTTAGGCATGGCCACGCCAATCAGTGAGAGCAGCATGGCTGTATTATCCATCATGGAATACTGTTTCTTGGCGGAAATAATTCCCGTGGGAATTCCTATCAGAATGGCTACCAGGATACCTGCCACTGCCAGCACCGCTGTGTTAGGAAACCGCTCCATAACCTGCGACCATACGCTCAGGTTATTTTTATAGGATGTGCCCAGGTCGCCGTGAAGCATATTAATCATATAATGTCCGTAACGGACCAGCAGAGGGTCGTTGAGTCCCAGCTCCTCCCTCTTCATGGCCAGCGCCTCGGCTGATGCCTGGTCACCCAGGATGATTGCCGCCGGGTCGCCCGGTGACAGGTTCAGAATGAAAAACACAATGAACGTCACGCCGATAATGACCGGAATCAGCATAAGCAGTCTTTTTAACACATACTTGTACATTTTTCTCTCTCCAATCCTCGTATATTTGCTGCATTAACGCAGCGAAGCAAAATACATATTTCACAACCCCGCACAGGGGTTTGAAACCAAAATAATAAAAAAGAAGCCTTAGGATTTGAAACTCCCTCGCTTCATTCAAATTATAAAACAATATATCAAAATTGTCAACAATCATTGTTTAAATTTTACACTTTAAATATTTTGTCAACATTTCTATTGTGCTTTTTTTCAAATCTATGATATACTTGTCTGTATATTAAATCTAAGTGTCTCTCTGGGGCGCACACATCCTGGAGCCGGCACATGTTTGGGAGGTAAGAAAATTTGAAACAGATTGGCGGATTTTTTACATATGAACCACTGCCCGAAACCGAGAACCATTATCTGGAAAACCTATGCCCGCCAGGAGGAAGCCTGCGCTTTTTCATGTCCGGCAGATGTGCCAACTACTATGCGCTCCAGGATATCTGCCTGTCCGACACCAAAAAAGTGGCCTATGTGCCTGTCTACACCTGCGAGACAGTCCTGGCCCCTTTTCTGAAAGCCGGCTATGAACTTTTATTCTACGATGTATCCAGGGATTTGACCCCCATTTTTGATGAAAGGGTCCTGGACCGCATCAGCGTTGTCAATCTCTGCGGCTATTACGGCTTTTGCAGCTACGACAGGGAATTTATACGGAAGTGCTCCGAACGGGGCATCATCATTGTGGAGGATACGACCCACTCCATCTTTTCAGCCGACGGTGTTGACCCTCACTGCGATTATGTGGTGGGCAGCATGCGCAAATGGATTGGAGTACCGGCTGGCGGATTCGCTATTAAGAGGAAAGGCGGCTTTTCCCTTCCCGTTCTGCCTCCTGATGAAACCCATCTTTCCATGCGCAGTATGTCCATGAGAGGCAAACAGCAGCTTCTGCAGGCAGGGACTCCCGACCCCCAGGCCATGCAGAAGTTCAATGATACCTTCTGGGACGCCGAGATGATGCTGCGCCGCATCTTTGATTCCTATGGAAGCGACCGGGATTCAGAGTACATCATCCGGCACTATGACTTTGAGCAGCTGAAACAGAGACGCCGTGCCAATTACCAGTATCTTCTGGAGCATATGCCGGAACATCCCCAGATTACCGTGATATTCCCGGTTCTTAAAGAGGGCGCTGTTCCCAGCCACTTTACCGTGTATGCAAAGGACAGGGACATGGTCCAGTCCTATCTGGCCGGACAAGGCGTCAAGACCACCACCTATTGGCCCCAGGGCCCCATGGTGGACACCGAAGGCCATGGCGACGCGGACTACATCTACAGCCATGTGCTGTCCTTTACCTGCGACCAAAGATATGGAACTGAGGATATGGAATATATATGCAGACAGATAGAGGGGATGCCTGAAGAGTAAGAGCTGAAACATAGAGGAAGCATATGAATTAAAAGTATGAACCGGCAGTATGATCGAAAACATACATATATTTAAAAAGCGGAAATACGGGAACGTGATACAATCGTCTTCACGTCCTGCATTTCCGCTTTTGCACATCCGCTTTTATTTTTTGTCCCTATGCATCCGCAATTACACATGATAAAACAGTTCCTGGTTCTTCATCTTCATTCCGATCCGGTAAATTCTCTCGCCGTTGGCTATGTAGTGGGTATTGATTGCGCTCCTGGACTGTTCCAGGTTCCCCCGCTGCAGGATTTCCAAAAGCCATTTATGCTCCAGATAGTTGTTTCCCCGCCGTCCTGCCTGGGCAGCAATGTCCTCCTGGTCCAAATCCACCTGTTCTTCAGACACATACCCGTTGATTTGCTTAATGGTATAGAACATGGCTCCGTTTAAGGGGCTTAGTGTCTCCCACAGACTGGTCAGACGCTCCATCTGGCCTGATAATAAAATCTGTTTATGGAATATCTCATCATACTTGATGATTTTCCCCATGTCGTCCTCTGACACTGCCTCCTTCATGGCCAGCACCGCATCCTCCATAAGAAAAATGCTGTCGCTCAGGAGACGGCCCCCGCACCGCTCCAAAGCCAGGTTTTCCAGGTTGCCCCGCAGAAAGAATATCTCATAGGCATCCTTAGGCGAAAGCATGGTGACAGAGTACCCTTTATTGGTCTCATAATCCAGAAACCCTTCGTACATCAGCTGCTTCAGCGCATCCCGCACCGGCCCCCGGCTCATCCCCAGCGTTACGGCTATATCATTTTCAACCAGCTTTTCTCTCTGAGCCAGCTTTCCCTGAAGAATCTGCTCCCTCACATAATCTGCTGCCACCTCTGAAAGACTTCTTTTTTTTTCCTTATCCATTACAATCCCCGCTCCTAGCACTGCTCTTTAACCTGTCCATTATAACGTAGGCCCTGCGCAAATGTCAAAGGATTTTCAATATCCATGATATTTTCCAGATTGTCCGAGCTGTAAAAAGACCGGCTGATAGACCGGTTCCTGAACTGAGCCGGAGCCGCTATGGCATCACATTCCATCTCACACACAGGCACAGCCCTACGCCTTCCTGCGGGCCGCCTTATCCCTGGTTTCCCTGTAAATTCCGTCTGTTGTCCACATTTTTTCCACTCTATACCTGATTCCTGTCTTTTTAGAAAAAGGCGGGGACTACCTCATCCCCGCCGCGCTTCGGCCGCATCTGCTGTCATAACTGTTGTCAATTCAGATATTTCTTTACATACATTCCCGTATAGGACACCGGACAACGGGCCACTTCCTCCGGTGTTCCCTTTGCAATCACCGTTCCGCCCTTGTCCCCGCCTTCCGGACCAATGTCGATGATATAATCCGCTGTCTTGATTACATCCAGATTGTGCTCAATAACCACAACCGTGTTGCCTCCCTCCGACAGCCTGTGAAGTATATCAATCAGCTTATGGACGTCTGCGAAATGAAGTCCGGTGGTGGGCTCGTCCAGGATGTAAATGGTCTTTCCCGTGCCTCTCTTGGACAGCTCCGTGGCCAGCTTGATTCTCTGGGCCTCGCCGCCGGACAGCTCCGTGGACGGCTGTCCCAGCCGGATGTATCCCAGTCCCACGTCATACAGGGTCTGTATCTTCCTGGTAACAGAGGGTACATTTTCAAAGAACTTAAGAGCCTCCTCCACGGTCATGTTTAACACATCGTAGATGTTCTTTCCCTTGTACTTCACGTCCAGGGTCTCACGGTTATACCGCTTGCCGCCGCATACCTCGCAGGGCACATATACATCCGGCAGGAAATGCATCTCAATCTTGATAATGCCGTCTCCGCTGCACGCTTCACACCGGCCGCCCTTTACGTTAAAGCTGAACCTTCCCTTGCTGTACCCCTTTGCCTTGGCGTCCGGAGTGGAGGCGAACAGGTCCCTTATGAGGTCGAATACGCCTGTGTAGGTAGCCGGGTTGGACCTGGGAGTACGCCCGATGGGCGACTGGTCGATGTCGATAATCTTATCCAGCTGCTCCACGCCCTCGATGCTCTTGTGCCTGCCCGGTATGGTTCTGGCCCTGTTTAACTTCCTTGCCAGGGATTTATAAACGATTTCATTCACAAGGGAACTTTTGCCGGAACCGGACACGCCGGTCACACATGTCATGATTCCCAGGGGAATGTCCACATTGATGTTCTTTAAATTGTTCTCCGCCGCGCCCTTTACTGTAATCCAGCCCGTGGGCTTCCTTCTCTCGGCAGGCACCGGAATCTTCACACGCCCGCTTAAGTAAGCTCCTGTAATGGAATCCGGGTTCTTCATGATTTCCTCGGCCGTCCCCATGGCAATGACCTTTCCGCCGTGCTCTCCCGCACCGGGTCCGATGTCCACGATGCAGTCCGCTGCCCGCATGGTGTCCTCGTCATGTTCCACCACCAATACACTGTTGCCCAAATCCCGCAGATGGGTCAGCGTCTTAAGGAGCTTGTCATTATCCCGCTGATGGAGTCCGATGCTGGGCTCGTCCAGGATATAGGCCACTCCCACCAGGCCGGAGCCTATCTGGGTGGCCAGACGGATGCGCTGGGCCTCACCGCCGGACAAAGTGCCTGTGGCCCGGGACAGGGAAAGATAATCCAGACCCACGTCAATGAGAAAGCATATCCTGGCTCTGATTTCTTTCAGAATAGAAGCGCCTATGGTCTCCTGCATAGGAGTCAGCTTCAGCCCGTCCATGAATTCCTTAAACCGGACTATGGACATGTTGGTGGCTTCATATATATTCATCCCGCCCACCGTAACTGCGAGGGACTCTTTTTTAAGCCTCTGCCCCTTACAGACCGGACAGGGGGTAATCCGCATATAGGTCTCATATTCCGCCTTGGACGCTTCGGAAAAAGTCTCCTTGTAGCGGCGGTTTACATTCTCAATCAGGCCCTCAAACGCCACGTCATAGACGCCCTCGCCTCTCTGACTCTTATAGCGGACCTTCACCTCCCGGCCTCCGGTTCCGTATAACAGCACATCGTGGATTTCCTTGGGGTAATCCTGGAAGGGCGTATCCAGCCTGAAATCATAAGCTTCGGACAGCGCTTCCAGGATTGCCCTTGTAAAGCTGCCCTTGTCCGCACAGGACTGCCATCCCATGACCACAATTGCGCCCTGGTCTATAGACAGGGACTTATCCGGAATCATCAGATCCTCGTCAAATTCCATCTTATACCCCAGACCGAAACACTCCGGGCAGGCTCCAAAGGGATTGTTGAAGGAAAAGCTCCTTGGCTCCACCTCGTCAATACTGACTGCACAGTCAGGACAGGAAAAGCTCTGGCTGAAATTCACCGGCTCACCGCCGCTCACATCCACCATCATCAGTCCGCCGCTCAGGGCCATGACTGTCTCTATGGAATCTGTAAGCCTTTTTTCAATACCTTCCTTTACAATCAGACGGTCCACCACGATTTCAATGTTATGCTTGATGTTCTTCTCCAGCCGGATTTCCTCTGAGAGCTCGTAGAGATTGCCGTCAATGCGGACCCTTACATAACCGCTCTTTCTGGCCTGGTCCAGCACCTTTACATGCTCGCCCTTGCGCCCTCTGACCACAGGGGCCAGCAGCTGGATTTTGGTCCGTTCAGGCATGGACATAATCTGGTCAACCATCTGGTCAATGGTCTGTTTGTGTATCTCCTTGCCGCATTTTGGACAGTGGGGTATACCGATTCTGGCATATAAAAGCCTCATGTAGTCGTAGATTTCCGTAACCGTTCCCACAGTGGAACGGGGATTCCGGTTGGTGGACTTCTGGTCAATGGAAATGGCCGGCGACAGACCCTCTATGCTCTCCACATCCGGCTTCTCCATCTGTCCCAGGAACTGCCTGGCATAGGAAGACAGGGACTCCATGTAACGCCTCTGCCCCTCAGCATAAATGGTGTCAAAAGCCAGGGATGATTTGCCTGAACCGGACAGTCCTGTAAGGACCACCAGCTCGTTCCTCGGTATATCCACGGAAATATCCTTCAGATTATGCTCATTCGCCCCGCGGATTTTAATGTACTGCTTTGCCATCGAACATGCTCCTTGTCTTTTATCTTAATTGGCTTCTTGTAAAAATGTTCTTTCTGCATAGCGCTGATACACAGCGCTGACAGCCTCTAGTATAGCACATCGCCTATGCATTTGCAAACATTTGTTCGATGAATTGTTGCAAAATTACTGGAACCTCTTCCAGCAGACTCCTGGCGTGAACCCGCTCCGACATCTGGTGCGCATCCTTGCCGATGGGGCCGAATAAAAGGGAGGGGACCCTGAAATCCGCCATGGCATCCAGGTCCATCCGGTACATGGTTCCCCACAGAGGGGCATTGACCGCATAGGAGGCCATTTCCTCCCGATCCGGTCCCCCGCAGTAGCTTAAATCCGATATCCCGCAGCAGTAATTGCGCTTTCCAAGACAGAGACCGCAGGTGTCCTCCGCCGCCTTTTGCAGCAGGTTATAGAGACGGGTACCCTCTCCTGCCTGTATACCTCCTTCCTGTATACCTCCAGTCCGTCCCGCCCTATCTGTCTCCCCCAGCCTGTCGCTGTGAAAGGCCGGATAATATGGCGGCGCAAAAGATATAACCATGACAGGCGAAGTGATGCCCGAAAACGTCAGCATGGCATCCATCATTTCCAGCGTAGCCTGGGGATAATTCATGGCACCTGTTCGCACGTCCGACTCTATTTTTCCGTAAAGGTCCTGATACCATTTCCCATATCCTTTTTTCTTCCGGCATATCTCTGCCAGCTCCCCGTACTCCAGCACGCAGTGTTCCAAGTCCACCTTGGGCAGGATATTTCCCGACCTGACCAGGACTTCCTGGCTCTCCATCCGCTTCATATAGGACGCAAAGGACCGCCGGCCCATTTCCTTCAGCCGTTCCATGACCTGGCTGGTGGTCTTTGAAAATCCCAGCATACTCATATATCCGGCTGCCCGCAGGGGGACAGACACATCATATCCGTACTTGCGGTCCCGCAGATTAAACCAGGTGGGAGGAGGACAATGCTCTCCCTCAAAGGTCTCGGAAAATTCAGGCGCCAGTTCCGTGGCCATAAACATCTCCGCCAGCACGCCGATGGCATTCAGTCCGTGAAAGCATTCCACCACATGCGCCTTGGCGCCCTGTACAAGAACAGCCGGCATGGTTTTGCCCACAGACCCTATATAGACCTGCTGCTTGCCGCCCTCATTAAAGCTGGGCTCCAAATCCACAAGACAGTCATATGTAAGCCCATATTCCTGCCGCAGCCCTGTAAACAGGGAAACAGCTCCCCTCATCCCCGCAGAATATGCCTCCTCGTCCGCCACCGCCGCAAAGAGCAGGTTTCCGGTTGTCTCAGGATATTCCAGCACCTTCTGTCCAAACCAGTCCATGATGGCAAGGCCAATGGAAAGCCCGCCTTTCATGTCGTTCACTCCCCGGCCGAACAGCCACTCCCCTGACGCCAAATCATCCCTGGCCTCCTGGGGCAGCATGGACTTAAGCGCCTCCAGTTCCTCCCCGTGGATGTGCTTCCATGCCTCCATATCATATGCCAGGGCGCGGAACCGTCCATACTCGTCCGTGTCCACCACGTCGTAATGACCGGTAAGCACAACCGTCCCGGCTCCCTTCCCTCTCACAAGGCCGTACACAACGGTCCGTCCCAGACTGTCGCCTTCCAGAGCGCACTGCCCGCAGAGGGACGGGTGTTTCGCAAAATAGGGCTGGCGTTCAAGACATCCTGCGATATAGTCTGAAACCTCCTTCTCCTGTGGGGTGTTGGACACGCTGGGAATGGAAACCATCCCCCGCAGGTAATCATATATCTGTTTTTCAAACAACAAAGCAAACGCCTCTTTTCCTGAATACTGCCTTTATTTTATATATGACCCAGTATATTCCATTCATTCCGGGATATCAATACCCATTGTATAACCTGCACAAAAAACCTTGTACCAAAATGGTTGTTTTAACGAAAATAAAATTCCCTATTTTAAAAAAACAACAGGGTTGCTATCGTAGATGCAGAAAACAAGTTTGTTATTACGTAAGGGTAAGCAAGACTGTTAATAATACTTTCACAGGGGTATTATAAGCAGTTTTTTTATATCATGAAATTCCTGTATTCATTTTATTTCAGATATAGCGGAGGGAAAACCATTGAAAAACATCAGAGTCCTGAATACAACTGCGGTGGTGACACTGGACCGCAAAGACCCTCCCGGGCCGGTTAGATACTGATATTCTATCCGTCCTGCGGGAGGGTCTTTTATCTTACTCATTTATCAATTTTATTTTTTACTTATCTGTTTCGTTTTTTACTTATCTGTTTCGTTCTTTGCTTCTCTGTTTCCTGTACTGCATGACGATTCTTTCCCTGATATCCGGCCTCAATACCCTACCGTTCTTCCCTGAAATACGGAAGTCCCAGGCTCTGGGGCGGCTGGTATTCTCTCTTCTTTCTCAGGCTGGTTATAACCAGGACCACAATGGTGACCACATAGGGAAGGGCTTTGAATATCTCCTGGGCGCCCCTGTCCAGGCCAGGTATATACAGATAAAGGATGTACAGACCGCCAAACAGGATAGAACCCCAGATGGCATTGACCGGTTTCCACAGGGCGAAGATGACAAGGGCGATTGCAAGCCAGCCTCTGTCGCCGAATCCGTTGTTGGTCCAGGTACCGCCGGAGTATTCCATGACAAAGTATAATCCGCCCAGGCCGCTGATGCCTCCTCCCAGGCAGGTGGCCAGATACTTGTAGGCCGTTACATTGATGCCGGCCGCATCTGCCGTGGCCGGACTCTCGCCCACAGCCCTCAGGTTCAGTCCACGTCTGGTCTTAGCCAGGAAAAACGCCAATGCCAGGGCCAGGGCCACTGCCAGATAGGTCAGAAATCCGTAGGAGAAAAAAATCTGTCCGATGACGCCAAACTTGGACAGTCCGGGAATAGGAGTCTTATAGGCAGCGCCTGTCACTGCCACGGAAATCTGTCCCACTCCCCCTGCCAGCTTTGCCAGGGAACCGCCGAAGAAGTTGCCGAAGCCAACCCCAAAGGTGGTAAGGGCAAGACCTGTCACGTTCTGGTTGGCCCGCAGCGTGATGGTCAGTACACTGTATACCAGTCCTCCCAGGGCAGCGCACACAAAGGCGCACACAAAGGAAATCAGAAGCCCCACCAGACCGTTTGGATTGGCTGTCCCGTTTTCATACAGGAAAGCCCCGATCAGTCCGGCAATGCCGCCCATATACATCATGCCGGGAATACCCAGATTCAGGTTGCCTGATTTCTCCGTCATGATTTCTCCCAGGGCTCCGTACAGGATGCCGATACCCTGGCCGATTGCTTTCTGAATAAATATAACTAAAAAACCCATATTTCAGCCTCCTTATGACAATTTTGCCCCTGCTTCTTTCCGTTTGCTGCGGATTCCCACCTTGTAGTTGATGAAGAATTCACAGCCCAGGATGAAGAAGAGGATGATGCCTGTTATTACATCAGAGGCATTTTCATTCAGGTTAAACTGGGAGGCAATCTGCCCGGCTCCCTTTTGCATGAATACCAGGAAAAACGACACCAGGACCATGGCAAATGCATTGAACTTGCTGAGCCAGGATACGATGATGGCCGTGAATCCCCTGCCGCCCGCTGTGCTGGTGGAAATGGTATGGCTGGCGCCGCTGACTATGATGAAGCCTGCAATGCCGCAGATGGCGCCGGACAGGGCCATGGTGCGGATAATTACCTTCTTCACATTGATTCCGGCGTACCTGGCCGTATTTTCGCTCTCTCCCACTACCGCAATCTCATATCCCTGCTTGCTGTACTTCAGGTAGATGAAGATGGCCAGGGTCAGCGCCAGCACGATTACCAGGTTCCAGCCGTACTCCAGGCCGAACAGCTTTGGAAGCCATCCCCCCTTTGTGGAGGAGTTGATGGTTCCCACGGAGTTGGATCCCTTTGGATTCTCCCAGAAAATGATGCAGTATGTGATGACCTGCATGGCCACATAGTTCATCATCAGTGTAAACAGTGTCTCGTTGGTGTTCCAGTATGCCTTAAAAAATGCCGGGATGGCTGCCCAGACCATGGCTGACAGGGCGCTTCCCAAAAGCATCAGCGGAAACAGAACCAGGGGAGGCAGTGAATTGCCCAGGTAAATCATCATGGCAGCGGATGTGACGCCGCCAATCAGAACCTGTCCCTCTGCTCCGATGTTCCAGAACCGCATCTTGAATGCAGGCGTGATGCCGATTGCTATACAGAGTAGCACCAGAGTATCGCGAATGGTCATCCAGGTACGCCTTTTGGTACCCACTGCCCCGTCAAAGATTCCTTTATAAACCTCCAGGGGATTAAGCCCTGTCAGGGCATAGATGACCCCTGCACAGACCACCAGCGATAAGAGAACCGCTCCCAGCCTGATGGCCCAGGCCTTCCACATATCAATCTCATCCCTCTTGGAAATATGCATCAGAGGTTCCTTGTTGGACACTGCCGTCATCTCCTTACTCACTTAATCCACCTCCTGTCCTGGTCATCATTAGCCCCACCTGTTCCTTGGTCGCTGTCCTGCCGTCCACAACACCGTTTACCTGTCCCGCGCACAGCACCAGGATACGGTCGCACAGCTCCAGAAGCACATCCAGGTCCTCGCCCACGCATATAACGGCCGCTCCCTGTTTCTTCTGCTCATTGAGGAGATGATAGATGGTGTAGGATGAGTTGATATCCAGTCCGCGGACCGGATAGGCCACCATAAGCACCTTGGGATTGGAAGAAATCTCCCTTCCCACCAGCACCTTCTGGACATTTCCCCCTGACAGCTTGCGCACCGGAGTGGAGACGCCGGGGGTCACGATTTCCAGCTCCTCTATGATCTGCTCCGCCAGGTTTTTTGGCGTCTTTCTGTCCGTAAAGAAGGAACGTCCCCTGCGGTATCCCCTGAGCATCATATTGTCCGTCATGTCCATTGCTCCTACCAGTCCCATGCCCAGACGGTCCTCCGGCACAAAGGAAAGCTTTATCCCCAGCTTATTAATGGCTGAGGCGCTCATGCCGGACAGCTGCTTTTCGCCGCCCTCCGGCGGATAATAGGTGATGGTTCCGCCCGTCATGGGTTCCAGTCCGGCAATGGACTCCAAAAGCTCCCTCTGGCCGCTTCCCGCGATACCGGCAATCCCCAGTATCTCCCCGCTGTAAGCAGTAAAGGAGGCATGGTCCAGGGTGGTCACTCCCTCCTTGTCCACGCAGGTGACGCCTTCCACCACCAGGCGGCGCTCCGGGTTCACAGGATCCGGGCGCTCGATGTTCAGGCTTACCTTCTTGCCCACCATCATCTCGGTCAGGGATTCCTCGGTGGCGTCTGCCGTATATACCGTACCGATATACTGGCCCTTGCGCAGTACGGACACCCGGTCTGACAGCGCCAGAACCTCATGGAGCTTATGGGTGATGATAATAATGGAATGGCCTGCCTCACGCATGTTGCGCAGCACTGCAAACAGCTTGTCTGTCTCCTGGGGTGTGAGGACGGCTGTGGGCTCGTCCAGAATCAGGATATCCACCCCGCGGTACAGAAGCTTTACGATCTCCACGGTCTGCTTCTGGGATACGGACATGGTGTATATCTTCTGGTCCGGATCCAGCTCAAACCCGTATTTGGCTGTCAGCTCATTGATTTTGGCGGACACAGCCTTCATGTCCAGCACTTCCCTTCCTGACAGTCCCAGGATAATGTTCTCAGCCGCTGTCAGAACATCCACCAGCTTGAAATGCTGGTGAATCATGCCGATACCCAGAGCAAAGGAGTCCTTAGGCGAACGAATGGTAACCTCCTTTCCGTTTACGAATATCTGCCCTTCATCCGGGTAGTAGATACCGGAAATCATGTTCATAAGGGTGGTCTTTCCGCTTCCGTTCTCACCCAGGACGGACAGGATTTCCCCCCTTTTTACAGACAGGCATACCTTGTCGTTGGCAGTTACCTTGCCGAACCGTTTTGTGATATTTTTCAGTTCAATTGCGTATTCTTCGCTCACCCGGCCAACCTCCGTTCTTTGTATTTAGCCTTGTTGCATTGTCTCGTGGAAAAAAGCGGAGCCAGATATGAATGGCTCCGCTTTTACAGCCTTTAATTTCCAGCGGGAAATTATAGCATCTGCTATCTTAGTTGTCAATTGTGGTGATACCGTCAATCAGGATGTCAAAGGCAGGTGCGGAACCAAACTCTGACTCATGGAAATATCCGTCGGAGATATATTCAATGTCGCTGCCGTCCTTCTTATATGTATCCAGTGTCTCGCCGCCAACGGTCCATGTGGAGGTGTCGAATACATGAAGCTCACCGGATGCCAGCTTGGCCTCTACCTCATCCACCTTCTCCTTTGTTCCGGGTGCCACAGCCGCCTCGTTCAGCTCTGTAATCAGCACAGCGCCGTCAGAGAAGCCCTTGCACCAGTCAACCGGAATCTCGGTTCCGTCAATGACATGCTGTACAGCCTCAGTCACATATGCAGCCCAGTTATTGGAAGCAGATGTAAGAGCCTGTTTTGGAGCAGTGGCAATCATGGAAATGTTGTAGCCCACGCATGGAACGCCTGCTGCCTCACATGCGGTAGGAGCGCCGGTGGTATCTGCATGCTGGCTGATCAGAACACATCCGTCGGAAATCAGGGCGTCAGCCGCTTCCTTCTCCAGGTCAAAGCTTGCCCAGCTGTTGGTGTACTTCACTTCCATGGTGGCGTCCGGGCATACGGAACGCACGCCTAAGAAGAAGGAGGTGTATCCGCTGATAACCTCAGCATATGGATAAGCGCCCACATAACCAATCTTGCACGCATCCGCCTTCACGGTTCCGTCCTCTATCATCTGGTTCAGCTTCAGTCCGGCCACAACACCGGATACGTAACGTGACTCGTAGATGGATGTGAAATAGTTGTGCATGTTGCTCAGGCCGCTGGAAGCTGCCTGGAAGCCGGTTGCATGACAGAACTGGACATCCGGATACTCCTTTGCCGCCTCAATCACATAGGACTCATGTCCAAAGCTGTTTGCAAATATAATCTGGCATCCCTGGTCCGCAAGGTCCATGGCCGCATCCTTTGCAGTCTCATCCTCCGGGATGTTCCACTTAACGATAATCTGGTCATCGTTCAGGCCCAGTTTTTCCTTCATCTCCATGGCGCCGTTGTAATGAGCGGCTGTGTAGCCCTCGTTCTCATCGCCTATGTAGACAAAGCCAATCTTTAAATCTTCCTTGGCAATGCCGCCTGCGGCCGGTGCTTCTGAAGCCTCGGTCTCCTTGGTCTCTGCATCCTCTGCCGCCGCAGTTGTCTCAGCCTCAGCTGTTGTGGCTGCGTCTGCCGCAGTCGTCTTTGCTGTGTCAGATCCGCCGCAGGCTGCCAGTGATACTGCCATCACGCCTGCCATGGCCATGCTTGCTAACTTTTTTAATTTCATAATACTCTCCTCCATGAAGTGTAAGTTTGCAGAACCCGATTAAAATACGTCAGGTACTGGCTGCTCCATTACACCTGACGTTCCATCGTTGTCCTACCCATTAAAAAGTAACACAAATACCAGTTAAGTATATCTACTTTTTTCCCTATTGTCAATATTAACCAGGGAAATCGACCCATTTTTACACAATAAGACAGGATTGCTTTTATTTATCAGCAATCCTGCCTTTCATTCTTAAGCCATGCTTATAATTTAGTTTCTTTCAGCTGCATTTTCATAAAATACTTCGCACATAACACCTGCACCGATGCGGAACCCATCTGTAAAACACTGGGTCTTCTCAATAAAGGTTAGCTCCAGGTAATGTTCCATCAGAAGGTCGAATTCCTCCTTCATGTCCCTGTCCAGCTTGTCGGTAAACCGGTTGAAGTCGTCCATGGACTGCCTGGTCAGTGCATCGTATTCCGCGTTGCCGCGTATGGTATTTTCCGCCGGGCATAAGTCCCCCCTGTACAACTGCTGCAAAATCTTTCCCATACCTTTTTCCTGCCTTTCTTTTGTCAAATTATTTTCACAGAAAGGCGGGGGCCGTCACGCCGCATTCTCCATCCGCTCTCAACTCATTCTCTCATCAACCAATCATCTTCTCTCATCATCTATAAAGGATATACGCAGCGCAGGGCTATGGCTCCCCCACCTGTCTATATATCCAGGATAGCACAGCCCGTGGTCAAATGCAACTAAACATATCCTATTCTCCCCGGACCTGCTCTTCTTCTCCACGGTTGAAGATTTCCATGAATTCGTCTCCTGTGATGGTCTCCTTTTCCAGCAGATAGGCGGCTATCTCATGGAGCCTGCCTTCATTTTCCCTGAGAATGGAAAGAGCCTTCCTATGCTGCTCCTTCACAATGGACACCACCTGTTCATCTATGCGCTTTGCCGTGTCCGGAGCGCAAATCAGGGATGTGTCTCCTCCCAGATACTGGTTGTTCACGGTTTCCATGGCCACCATGTCAAACTCATCGGTCATGCCGAACCGGGTCACCATGGAACGGGCAATCTTGGTAGCCTGCTCAATGTCGTTGGACGCGCCTGTGGTAATGGAATGGAAAATCAGCTCCTCCGCCGCCCGGCCGCCTGTAAAGGTGGCAATCTTATCCAGTGCCTCCTCCCGGCTCATAAGGTAGCGCTCTCCCTGTTCCACCTGCATGGTATATCCCAATGCCCCCGATGTTCTGGGGATAATGGTAATCTTCTGAACCGGGGCGCTGTGGCTCTGGCAGGCAGCCACCAGCGCATGGCCCACCTCATGATACGCCACGATTCTGCGCTCCTTCTGGGAAATAACCGCATTTTTCTTCTGGTATCCGGCAATGACCGTCTCCACGCTTTCCTCCAGGTCGGCCTGCACCACGGCGCTGCGGCCCATACGCACTGCCCGCAGGGCTGCCTCGTTGATGATATTGGCCAGCTCCGCGCCGCTGGCGCCTGCCGTGGCCCTGGCAATGGCATTGTAATCCACGTCATCCGACATCTTCACGTTTTGTCCGTGAACCTTTAAGATAGCCTCACGTCCTTTTAAGTCAGGCAGCTCCACCGGCACTCTGCGGTCAAAGCGGCCGGGACGCAGCAGGGCCTTGTCCAGGGACTCCGGACGGTTGGTGGCAGCCAGGATGACTACGCCCTTCTTTCCGTCGAAACCATCCATCTCCGTCAGCAGCTGGTTCAGGGTCTGCTCACGCTCATCGTTTCCGCTCATGCCTCCGCCGTCGCGCTTCTTGCCGATGGTGTCAATCTCATCAATAAATACAATACACGGCGCCTTATCATTGGCCTGCTTAAACAGATCCCTGACCTTGGCAGCGCCCATACCCACAAACATCTCCACAAATTCAGAACCGGATATGGAGAAGAAGGGGACGTGGGCTTCTCCTGCCACCGCCCTTGCAAGAAGCGTCTTGCCGGTTCCGGGAGGGCCCACCAGCAGCGCTCCCTTTGGAAGATTTGCTCCTATATCCGCATACTTCTGCGGATTGTGAAGGAAATCCACGATTTCCTTTAAGGCATCCTTGGCCTCCTCCTCACCTGCCACATCGGCAAAGGTGATTCCCATCTCATTCTCTGCGTATATCTTTGCATTGGACTTTCCGAAGGTCATGGCATTGCTGCCGCCCATGCGCTTGGAAAGCATGCGCCCCATAATATTTCCAATGACCACAAACATGAGAATGGGTGCAACCCAGGACATCAGGAAGCTTAATAGCGGAGAAGCCTTTGTCTGGATTTCTCCTGTAAAATTCTCCACATCCGCATTCTGCAGCCGCTTAACCAGGTCGTCTCCCGGAATCGGTCCTGTCTTATAGCTGACATTCCACTGCTTCTGGTCCTTTTTCGTAAACTGAATCTGTGATTCCCCGTTGCTGACGTACACATCCTTTACATTACCGGCGTCCAGTTCCTTCAGGAACTCGCTGTACGGCACTTCCACGGAATGCTCCATCATGGGAAATACAAGGGCATTTAACACCATCACTGCCAATATGACCAGGAAATAATAGTAAATGAACGGCTTTTTAGGCGTGCCGCTTTTTAAGTTTCTCTTTCCGCTGTCTTCATTCGCACCCATACCAGGTCTCCTTTTCTTAATTCATACTCATAGGCCGGGATACACGCAGCCTGATTCCAGCTGCATCCGCTTCCCGCTGTTCACCATGTAAGATAATACCATTTGCAACTTTTGTCAATGGTTGATTGTAAGTTTTTATTTACTTTTAATATTTATTGACTTTTTACACCAGATATGATAAAACGATTACAGAATAGAGCGAGGAGGTAATCGGCATGAACCGTGAACCAGCAGACAGCAGACATGTGGGGGAACATTTCATGGAATTTGCCATTGATTTTTTTAATCTGGCAAAGAACAGCTACCACCAGCAGAACCAGATACGGGCGAATTCCGCTGCTTTCCAGGTCCTGATGCAGTTAAACCAGCCGGACAGACAGGCGCCCACCATGTCGGAGATGGCCCTGCAGCTGGGCATTACCAAACAGCAGCTGACAAAGCTTATCAATGATCTGGAAGAAAAGAACCTGGTCCGCAGACAGCACAGCTCCAGGAACCGGCGCCATGTATATCTGATGATTACACCGGAAGGCGCATCCATCATGAAGCAGCTGAGGGAAGCTATGCTGGAGTGCACGGTGTCCCGACTTTCCTCGTATAATCAGGAGGAACTGGCGGAGCTGGACGACTGCCTGATACGTTTAAACACCCTGTTGGAGAAATTCGCGGCCGCGGAGGATATAGCATCCTGCGGGGATTTTCCTGAGTTGTAGGGAATGGGGGAGAGGAATGGGGAGAGGTACGCGGACGCGTGTGGTGATTCGCGTCCGTGAGAGACGGGAATGCGGGGCAAAAGATGGCCGTTTCCGCAGTGGGAGAGACTAAGGCGCAAGGGACAGGAAAACCCGGGGACCGCAAAAATTACGCCGGACTCCTGATGAGTCCGGCTCCATGTTTGCTTTGCTTCGGGCGTTGAGCGCCCTGCGCAACCCCGGCTTTTCCTGTCCCTTCCGCCTAAGTCTCTCCGAACTGCTCCAAAGCCACCTCCTGCCCCGCGTTCCCGCCTCTCACCCACTGCTTTCTTCCTGCGTCCGCTGTGCATTCCCCGCAGCAAAAAAAATAATATCCCCGCTAATGATATTGGACAATTGGCGGACTTTTTGCCCGCTTAGATTGTATCCTTGATAATTAATCCTAAACTAAAAGGCCGCATATCAAGATAATGCGGTCCTCTTTATAAATGGTATGCCATCTACCCAGGCATGCCATTTTTCTTCTGATTTGGATATAAACGATGGAGGTGCAATGATACGCAGCGGGCCCTGCGGTTAGATCCGCAGGCTTGGTTCTGGCGTGGATAGCAGGTGCTGCATGGTGCATCCTCACCCCTCTTTACAATACCTTACTTAAGAAGGACTTCAGACGCTCATTTTTAGGGTTGGAGAAGAATTCCTCCGGTGCGGCTTCCTCCATAAAGTGCCCCTCGTCCATGAACATAACCCTGGTGGCTACCTCTCTGGCAAAGCCCATCTCATGTGTCACCACCACCATGGTCATCTTTTCCCTGGCAAGGTCGCGCATAACGCTTAATACCTCTCCTACCATCTCCGGGTCCAGGGCGGAGGTGGGCTCGTCGAACAGCATCACATCCGGCTTCATGCACAAAGCCCGGACAATGGCTATACGCTGTTTCTGACCGCCTGAAAGCTGGCTGGGATATGCGTGGGCCCTGTCTGCCAGTCCCACACGCTCCAGTAGCTCCATAGCCTCATCCTCGGCTTCCTTTTGTCCCTTTCCCTGAAGCTTTATGGGAGCAATGGTCAGGTTCTTCATGATATCCATGTGGGGAAATAGATTAAACTGCTGGAATACCATCCCCATTTTCTGGCGGTGCTTGTCAATATCTGTCTTAGGGTCCGTGATGTCGGTGCCCTCAAAGAAAATGTGCCCGCTTGTGGGCTCCTCCAGCAGGTTCAGACATCTGAGGAAGGTGCTTTTGCCGGAACCGGAAGGCCCTACCACAAAGACCACATCCCCCTTGTGGATATCCACCGTGATTCCCTTTAAGACATCAATGGAGCCAAAGCTCTTTCCCAGGTCCTGCACCCGGATTAAGGGCTGTCCGTTAAACATTCCTGTATTACCGCTCATTCTGTCTCAGCCTCCTTTCCAGTATCTGTATCAGCTTTGTAAATATCATTACAATGATGAGATAAATAATGGCAACCGCAATCAGCGGCATAAATGCACTGTATGTCCTGCTTCGGATGATGTCCCCGCCCTTGGTCAAATCCTGGATGGCAATGTAGCCGGATACCGAAGTCTCCTTTAACAGGGAGATAAACTCGTTGCACAGGGTTGGGAGTACTGTCTTAAATGCCTGGGGCATGATGATGTACCACATGGTCTGGGCATAGTTGAAGCCCAGGCTGCGGCCTGCCTCCATCTGTCCCGGATCAATGGACATGATGCCGCTTCTGAATATCTCCGCCACATAGGCTCCCGAGTTGACTCCGAAGGCCAGGATGGCCACTATGACCTTGTCTACCCTGACGCTTCCGAATACAACAAAGTAAATGATTAACAGCTGCACCACCACAGGGGTGCCCCGGATTACGGTCAGGTACACTTTACAGATTGCATTGAGCACCTTAAGCTTATGGGTCTTCTCATAGGTGGATCGTATCATTCCCACCAGAAATCCCAGCACAATGCCCATAAGGCAGGCAAAAAAGGTAATAATCAACGTTGTTTTCAGACCCTCGGTCAGATATTTCCACCGGTTGTCTGACACAAAGTTCAGGTAAAACGCATCTGTAAATGTCTTCCACATGCTCATCATCCTCTGCTCTTTCTTTATGATTCATAAGGCAGGGCAGACGCCCTGTTTCTCCTCTGTCATACAGTCAAAAACTGCCGCCCTGCAGGAACGGGGATGCGGTGCAGTATTGCACCTCCCTTTCTGCAGCCTGCGGCAGTTTTATACCGGCCGTCTTCCTGTATATGCCGGTACTGTCATGTCTGTCTTAAGTGGGCGATTCCATACCCGGTACGATTACTCAGCCTTGATATACTTGGCTACGATTTCGTCCAGTGTGCCGTTGTCCTTCAGGGTCTTAAGAGCGCCGTTGATTTTCTCCAGCAGCTCTGTGTTGCCCTTCTTTACAGCAATGGCATACTCTTCATCGGTAAAGGACTCATCCAGAATCTTCAGTCCTTCTGTCTCAGCAACAAAGGTCTTGGCAGGCTCCCCGTCGATTACAACCGCGTCAATCTTGCCCTGGCTCAGTGCCTGAACAGCCTCAAAGCCCTTGTTGTAACGCTCTACCGTGGTTCCGTCAGCTTCCAGGTCAGATACATAGATATCGCCTGTGGTTCCCAGCTGCACGCCTACGATTACACCCTTTAAGTCATCAGGAGAGGCAATCTCGCTGTCCTCTGTAACGATGATTTTCTGGGATGCCTTTGCATAAGTATCGGAAAAATCTACGGACTGCATACGGTCTTCCGTAACAGTCATGCCGGCCAGGCCCATATCAGCCTTACCGGATACAATCTCAGGAATAATAGAATCAAACGCAATGTCCTCAATCTCCAGCTCCATGCCCAGCTCATCGGCAATGGCCTTTGCAATTTCCGCGTCAATACCAACAATGGCATCTCCGTCATGATACTCGTAAGGAGGGAACTCTGCGTTGGTTGCCATGACAAGCTTGCCGCCTGCTGCTTCCTTGGCTGCCTCAGTCTCAGCCGCCTCTGCGCTGGTCTCATCCTTGCTCTCGGCTGCCGTGGTATCCTCTGCCTTCTCCTCTGCTGTTGTGGCTGCTGCTGTTGTCTCTTTTGCACCGCCGCCGCAGGCTGTCAGGGAAGCTGCCATCAGTGCCGCCATGGTGATCGCTAAAACCTTCTTCTTCATAATAATATTCTCCTCTTTTCTTTTATGCATCAAATTGCATAACTATAAATGTATTCAACATTTTATATTATAATGCATTTTTCTGGTTTAGCAAGAGGAAAATACGGGAATCACCAAAGAATCAGCAAAGATGCCGTCTAATTCCCTCTCTGTCTCCGGCCTGCAAGCACAAGATGCTTGGCCAGCACGGCCGTTGTCACGGCCCCTACGCCTCCCGGCACAGGTGTTGCCATGGATGCAAGAGGCTCTATGGACGGGAAATCCACATCTCCGCATAATTTTCCATTTTCATCCACATTAATACCCACATCAATGACTATGGCATCCTGTCCCACGTGACGGCCGTCCAGCATTTTAGCCTTTCCTGCTGCGGCCACCAGGATTTCAGCTCTGCGGCACTCTGTCTCCAGATCCCTGGTCCTGGTGTGGCAGATGGTGACCGTGGCATTTTCCTTCAGCATCAGCATGGACAGCGGACGGCCCACCACCATGCTGCGGCCCACGATAGTCACGTTCTTTCCTGTCATATCTATCTCATTGGCCTTAAGTACCTCTATGACCGCCTCTGCGGTACAGGGCGCAAAACCGGTTTTGTCCCCTGCAAATACCTTGGCAATATTGGCCGGGGAAATCCCGTCCAGGTCCTTTTCCGGGTCAATCATCTTCTCGATGTCCGTCTCCGCAATCTGCTTTGGCAGCGGACGGAGCAGGAGGATTCCCGATACATCCGGGTCACGGTTAATGGCACTGAATTCAGCCTTGAAATCGCTGTCGCTTATCTGTTCCGGGAACACATATGTCTGGACCCTCAGGCCGAAGTTCTCCATCTTCTTCACAGCCCCCCGTTCGTAGGACATATCGTCCGGTTTTTCCCCCACCCGCACAATGGCCAGCTTCGGAGCCGGGCCTTCCAGACCTTCCATCATCTGTGTTACCTGTTCCTTGATTTTTGCCGAAACCTCGGCGCCTTTTAATATTTTCATTTTCCTTCTCCTTCCTTTCTGCCTGACACCTTCTATCTCAGCTGCTCAAGTACCTTCTGATATATGCGGTCCGCTGCTTCTGTCCCCTCCTTAATCAGGCGTTCCGCCTTCTCGTTCATTTCTTCTGCCTTCTCCCTGTTCTTCATGGACTTGGTATTGATGTACACATTCATCACCGCGCCCAGCAGTGCGGTCCGGATGAACTGGACTCCCACGCCCACATCGCTGACAGCCATCCTGCTTCCCTTATCCGCAAGGATATCCATGATTTCCAGCATTTCCCATGCCTTTTCCATGATTTCCATTGGCACAAGACTGGCATCCAACAGCCGTGCTTCCATGACCTCTGCCTTGTATGCCTTTTCTTCCTCTGTACCTGAGGGAAGGCTGTAGCATTTGGCCAGAGGCGCAAATACCTTTGCATCCTGGTCAGCCAGCGCGCTAAACTGTCCCTGGATTCCCTTCATCCGCTCTGCCAGTTCCTTAATCTCATCCTCCACCAGCGCGTACTTCTTCTTGCCTATGGTCAGATTGGCCACCATCTGTCCCAGGGCATTGCCCAGGGCTCCGGCCAGGGCCGAAGCGCCGCCGCCCCCCGGTACCGGCTCCTTTGAAGATAATACATCCAGAAACTCCTGAATCGTCATGCTCTCTACCATTGTAACATCCTCCTGTTTTTCTATATATAGTTTATATTATATAACCCATTTACACAATTTTAACTCCCATCAGCCTGGCCAGCTCGGCGGCCTGCAGCAGGCTGACCTTTACACCCGCCAGTTCCGTGAACTGATCCGAGACCATGATGCCGTCAATGACGCACTCTGATAAATCCATTCCCTTTAACGGTGTACGGAAAAAATCCGTACCGGCCAGGTCCGTGGAGGAAAAAACCGTCTTTTTAAATTTCACCTCAGACATGAAGGATTCCCGGAAATTACAGCCCTTTATTTCGCCGAACTCCCAGAAGGCAGTAGAGAAATTCCCATAGTGGAACTGACTGTCCAGAAGCTTCACCCACTTAAACGTGGAGTTGCAGAACTGGCTTCCGTCCCCCTTTGAGTCTGATACATTCACATTCTTCCAATAGGTATCCCGGAAGGAGCAGTTAGAAAAATCACACTTGTCAAATACTACATTGCAGAAGGACGCGCCGCTGAAATCACACTCCTCCATCCTGCACCTGACGAATTTCACCGTGTCAAACTCCACTTTTTTTCCCGATATCCCAACGACCGTCTGGTCTTCATAAACCTTATCCAAAATCGGACATTCCTGATTGGCTGCTTCCGCCATATCCTCTGACAGCATATCTCCTCCATGGTGATTTTATTTTGTCCATTCCCTGCACTGTTTTAACCTTGGCTCTGCATCAAAGCCCATATCTGTTCCCATGGACGCCTCCATCTCACAGGGAAAATCAGGACATTCTCCGCAGTGGTTCAGCCCTTTTGCCTCGCAGCAGGATTTAACACCGCACTCACCGCCCCAGAAGGGCTTTTCCATGGTTGCGCACCCTGTACAGCGGACCGCTTCCTTTCTTTCACATTGATTGCAGCAGACTCCGCATCTTGACTCAAACATATTCTTCCTCCTTTGTTACAGCCTCCTAAACCTGTTCTTTCCCTGACATCTGTTCCACATCCAGGCGCAGTACAGCGGTTCTCTTAAGCATAGCCTCCGGGTAATCCCAGCTGTCCTTTCCTGACATGTGGCCCATGATGCAGTTCAGGCCCTTTTTCTTTTCCTGTGTCTCCTCCACTACCCGGATGGGTCCTTCCCCCACCACGCTTCGGTACCGGAAGGAATATCCGCAGGCCTGGTCCGCCGTCTTAAGGCCATGGGCAGTGTCCATCTCAAACCCTGCATACCCGGTCTGCCTGACCAAATCCATCTTCTTCCCCTCGGCAGCCCCGTGGAAATAGAGCGCATTTTCCTCCTCGTCGTATCCGAAGCTGAGAGGTACAATGTAGGCGCTCTTTCCATCTGGAAAAGCCAGCCTGCAGCAGTCGCACTCCCGTATAATTTCCCTTATTCCATATGTATCCTTAATTTCCCTGTCCTTCCTTCTCACCATATTCTCCTTATTCGTGTTCTATTCCGGCAAAGCGGTTTCCCGGTGCCGCCATGGTTTTGCCATAATGTTGCCATGATTCCCCCACAGCGCCGCCATGGTTCCGTCACAGTTCAATATATGCCCTGCTTCCGCCTGTCTTGTCCTTCACCACAACAATCTGGTGCTGGATTCGTTCCTTCAGCTCTCCCACATGGGATATGATGCCCACCAGACGCCTTCCCTCTGCCAGGTCTCCCAGGGACTTCATGGCCAGGTTCAGTGTATCCTCATCCAGAGACCCGAATCCCTCATCCACAAAGAGAGTGTCCAGGCGGATTCCGCCTGCAGCTGACTGTATCTCATCCGACAGGCCCAGAGCCAGGGAAAGGGATGCCTGGAAGGATTCCCCGCCGGACAATGTCTTTACGCTGCGCTCCGTACCATTGTAATGGTCGATGACATTTAACCCCAGCCCGTTCTTCCCCCTGTTATCCTCCTCCGTACACCGTTTCAGCTCATACTGACCGCCGCTCATGACCATGAACCTGGTATTTGCCCTGGCAATGATACGCTCAAAATATGCCATCTGCGCATACGTTTCCAGGGTAATTTTTTCCTTTCCCCCCACTTCACCTGCCGCTGTATCGGAAAGGGCCTTGACCCATGTCCATTCCTTTTGTATCTCTTCCATAGACGCCTTCTGTTCCGAAATACGTTCCCTTGCCATGCGGTTGGTTTCCAGTCTGTGGTGAAGCCTGCTTTTCTCCTGCTCCAGGCCGGTCAGCCTCTCCCTTGCCTCAGACTGGCGAAGCCGGTTCTCCTGCATCCGCGCCTCCAGGCGTTCCATAGCGGTTCTAACGTCCATGCCGCCCGGAAGCATTGTGTCCGGCCCATTCACCGGGTCCCGGTCCTCTCCCACAGACTCTCTTCCCACAGTCTCCTCTCCGGCAATCTCCTCTCCCGCAGACTCTCTTCCCTCTGCGTCCTTCTCCGCCATCCGGCCTCTCAGCGCCTCCAATCGGGCCTGAGCGTCCGACACTCTGCGGCTTATCCGGTTATAGGATTCTTCCGCCTCCTTAAACGCCTTTTCCAGTCCGGCCAGAAATGCCTTCTTCTCTGCCAGCTCCGCCTGGGCGGCCTTCCTGTTCTCATAGGGCAGGGAGGACTCCATCTCCTTAAGGCGGCTTTCCAGTTCCCTTTCCTTTGCCTGGCTCTCTGCCAGCATTTTCTGGGCCTGCTGTTTCAACTCCGAGGCTGCTTCCAGGGATTGACGCCCTAAGACCCTTCTGCCTTCAATGGCTTCCTTATATTCTTTTCTCTTCTTCTTTTCCTGAATCTTCTCCTTCTGGGCAGCAGCCTGGCGCTCCAGCTGGCCTTTTAGCTGCCCCATCATCAGCTCCCACTGTTCAAGGAAATACCTGCGCCCCTGCCGTACATCCCCTGTCTTTGCAGCCAACGCCCCGGCATCGGCTTCCGCCTGGCGAATCCGCTGCTGCCAGTCCTCTTTCCAGGTAGCCACCTCAGCATCAATCTGCTGTTTCATCCTTTCATAGCGGGTATCCAGACTGCCTGCCAGTCTTCCTGCCTCCAGGCTCAGCCTGGCAGCCGCCTTATCCTTTTCCTCGGCAGCAGCCTTAAGCCGGTCTACCTTGTCCTTGGCTGCCTCTTTTCCCTCCTCCAGATACCGTGCAGGCGCCGGATGAGTGACAGAGCCGCATACAGGACAGGGCTGGCCTTCTGTGAGCCGTGAAGCCAGGATTCCCGCCTGGTTGTCCAGGAATCTCTGGTACATCTCCCGGTAGGCATCGTCTGCCCTGCGGCTCTCCTCGCCTGCTGCCCTGTAACGCTCTCTGGCTGCCTCCAGCTTCTTCCTCTCCTGCCCGTACTGCCCCAGCTCCTCTGCCAGAAGTCCGATGCGCCCGCTGTATTCGCGCAGTCTCTCCCCTGCTGTCAGGGCTGCCTGGTATTCTTCTCCTGCCTGGCGAAGGCTTTCCAGTATCTTCTCATCGCTGTCATTTCGTTCCTTCCACTGCCTTTCCTCCAGGGCCGCCTGCTCCAGCCTTTTTTCAAGGCTCTCTGTCTCTTTCCTGCATGCCTTCAGATTTTCCTGCAGCCCGTCAAAACGGTCATAGGTTTTCAGGTTTTCTTCCATCCTGGTAACAGCGCCAATCAGCCCGTCTCTGTCAGCCTGGCGTTCCTTTTCCCTCTCATACCTGACCTTTGCCTGTTCCAGAACCGGCATATTTTCCCTGAGCACATCCGCGGCAGCCGCCATATCCCGGCAGACCGCGGCATCCCCCTGCATTTTCCCCAGCTCCATTCCAAGGGCAGCCATCTCGTCCCTGACCAGGGCCATGGCTCTGTCCTTCCCCTGCTGCTGCGCCTCATCCGCCCCAATCAGCTGGTCCAGCACCTCCAAAAGAGCTTCCAGGCTCCCCTGGGGCACCTCCTTCCAGCGCAGCTTAAGTTCCTCACTATGGCCCTCTGTGATAACACCTCCAGCATACTGTTCCATGCTCTTTCTGCTGTCCGCGTAGCGGCCATACAGACCCTTGGCCCGGTCCTTCAGCTTTTCCTGAAACAACTGGTAGGGCTTTGTCTTGAATATTTCCCGGAAAATGATGCCCCGATCCTCGGTTCTGCCTGACAGGAGCCTGGAAAAACTGCCCTGGGCCAGCATGGCAATCTGGGAAAACTGCTCCCTGTTAAGGCCCAGAAGCCCTTCCACCTCCACCGTTACCGCTTTGTCCCCTGTAACGAGCCTGCCGTCCGGCATATGAAGCTGTGCATCCGGCTTTTCCCGTGTCTCCCCTTCACCTCTTTGCTTTGTCCTCATATACTCAGGATTGCGCCGCACCCTGTATTCCTTTCCACTATAGGAAAATCCCATCTCCACATAGGTCCTGGCATCCGGCCTGGCATATTTGCTGCGCAGCATCCTGGGTTTGCGGCTGTCCCCGCTGGCGTTGCCGTAAAGGGCAAATGCAATGGCGTCAAACAGGGTGGTCTTGCCTGCTCCGGTGTCGCCCGTAATGAGATAAAGTCCCCGGTCCCCCAGGGAGGCCATATCCAGGGTGACCTCACCTGCATATGGTCCAAATGCGGATATTATCAGTTCTGTGGGCCTCATCTGCTTCCCTCCCATATCTCTTCCATCAGTTTTACCGCAAAGTCAGCCTGCTGCTCTGTCATGGGCTGATTGTTCTGAAGCTGGTACAGCTCCTCCATCAGAACAATGGGGGGCTTGTCCGCATTGGCGGCAGCTTCCACCACCCTGCCCTCCCTGGTGCGCTTGTTATCATAATCCAGCTTCATGACATTGGGATAAATGGAGCGCAGCTTGCCTATTGCATCCAGTATATCCTCCTCATCCGTAAGGGTTATGTGAAGGTAATCATCCACAGCCGTACCCTGGTAAAAATCACGGCTGGTCAGTTCTTCATAGCTTCCTCTCAGCTCCCGCATATCATGGAGGGGCCTGAGAGGGCGGGTATTCACGGTCACATTCCCCTTTTCCAGCAGCTCCACCACGGTCACTGACTTCCTGTGGTTCACCTCTGAGAATGAATATTTAAGGGGAGTCCCGCTATAGCGCAGGGTATCCCTTCCCACCTTCTGGGGCCCGTGGATATGTCCCATGGCCACATAATCGAAGGAATCGAACAGTTCAGCACTCACCTGGTCCAGGCCGCCTATGGACAGCTCCTCCGAGTCGCAGCAGGACGCACCGGTGACAAACTGGTGGGCAATCAGGATATTGCGGCCATCTTCCCCTTTCTTATGTTCCGCCATATGCTCCAGAGCCCAGCGGACCGCATCTTCAAAGGTTTCAATGCCTTCCTCCGGGCAGCACCTTCTCACAACAGCAGGTTTTATAAAGGGCAGCATATAGACCCGCAGGCTTCCGTACCGGTCCTCCAGTTGAACCGGCTCCAGATGACCGTCATACACAGGCGCCATATAAACTCTCCTGTCCTTCATAAGCTGCCCTCCAAAGGCCAGCCGCTCCGGGCTGTCGTGGTTCCCGCTGATAACAAACACGGGCAGGTTCCGGTCCGCCAGCCCGGTCAGGAAAGCGTCAAAGACCTGTACTGCCTCAGCAGGAGGCACAGGTTTATCATAAACATCCCCGGCTATGAGAACACCGTCAGGCATTTCCTCCTCCGCAATCATGAGAATCTGGTCTAATATATATTTTTGATCCTCCAGCATGGAAAAACCATTGACCCGTTTTCCGATATGAAGGTCTGATAAATGAATAAATTTCATAGTTCTTCCTTTCATGTACATCTTTAACCATAATACCACGAGCCGGGCACCATTTACAAGACCATACGGCCCGTCCTTTTCCATGAGGACCGCCTTATTGAACTATGAGGACTGCCTTATTGAAAGATTGGACTGGACCTCTGCCTTTCAAATATGGTAAACTAGAGCGTAAATTCCTGTTTGGAGGTGAGCATATGAATCCAATGAATCTTCTTCAGTTAAAACCGGCCTGGAACCAGTTTAAGGCCAACCATCCCAAAATGCTGTCATTTGTGAAAGCCGCATCCAGGGACGGGGTCATGGACGAGGGGACCCTGATTGAAATTACCGTCACATCCAGCACCGGCCAGACCATTGCTTCCAACATCCGGGTCAAAAAATCCGACCTGGAATTCTTAGGAGCACTTAAGGATGCGCTGGAAGATTAGATGCAAAGGGCGCCCGCCCTGCCTTGCGGCAGGAGGACGCCCTGTTGATTAATGGGATATTTTGTTCTTCTTCACCGTGTGTCCAGACATTGCATGTTCAGACATGCTCTAGTTCAGGTTAATACCGGTAATGGCTGCCTGTCCATCCACATTGTTGAAAATAATGCTGTTTTCCTCGCCCATGATGACTCCCGCGCCAAACTGCTCCAGCGTGTCTACATCCGTATCAGCAATTTCCTTTAACAGACTCTCAGTGAAAATCTGGCCCGCATCCATCTTTAAGAAAGCTGACTCGTCGGCAATCTCCTCACCCTGTCCTTCTCCAAGGGAAACATAGACCGGGTAAGCGCACAGGCCTGCCAATGCCTCCATATCCTTATCTGCCACCGCCTTCTGCACCTTCTCTGCGAAAGGCTTAATCTCACTCTGTTCCAGCTCTGCCCCGGCATGGGACACGTCCTCTGCCTCCTCCAGGAGTGCGGCCTCCTGGGAGGCGGATTCGGATGACTGGGATTCTGCTGCGGTTTCAGAGTCCGAAGCAGCGCCTGCGTCCTCTGTCTCCCCATCCGTCATCCCGGCTGTGGTGTCGGCCTGTGTTACCACCTCTGCCGCTGTAGTGGTCTTGGCATCCTTGCCTGAGCAGGCTGTGATGGCTGCCGCCGCCATAATGGCTGTTCCTAAAACTGCTAATTTTCTTTTCATAATTACGTCTCCTCATCTATCTGATTTTCAGTATCATTTTCTTTATGTAAAAGCTGCATTTCCAGAGTCCGGTATGAGCATGCACCCCTGTGAAATACGCATTTCATCCACCGCGTCCGGTGATACACTCTAACATAAAGAGCCTGGCTCCTTTTGTCAAGGCAGCCAGGCCAACATTAATGGTTCCGTAATTAAACTTAAAAAACTGTTTCAATCCTTTTCCTAAAATTTCATAATTTACCATGCAACTTTTTTGGTTTTCTTTCATTTTGAAACCGTCCATTGAGGGCTGTTCATTGCTGGCACTTCATTGTAAACAGTTCATTCCCTGACAAGGGAAGGACAACCGCCTGCCGGTCCGTCAGCTTCTCAGTGTGGCCCGCAGACGGTCTGGCTTCAGCAGAAGGTCCAGCCCATCCTCAATGGAGCGAACCACCACGGATGCATGGCTTAACAGGGCTGCGCACATACCCTCCCGCTCCAGAACCGCTATGGACAGCTGGGCTGCGTCAAACATCTGTATATCATTAAAGCCATTGCCAAGACAGGCCACGCCTCCCTCAAGCCCCTTTACGATTTCTTCCTTGCATCCGGCAGCACCCTCCCGCGGAAAAGTCCTTACAGTTATGCCCAAAGGTTCGCACTGGCGCGTCACCGTGCCGTATGTATCAGCAGTGAGCACATACACATGGGCCAGCTCCTTAAGCCGGGCAATACGCTCCTTGACCCCCTTCAGCAGCATGCCGTCCACTGCCGCTGTCCCGTTGTAATCCAGGACCACATGGTTGATTCTCAAAGGCTTCCGCCCGGGTATTTCTATTACAATCACAGTCTGTCTCCTCCCTGTATCTCCTGTCCTGTATCTTCTATCCCGTATCACTTATCCCCATATCCCTGCCGGCCCGAATCCGTCTATCCGCAGATTCCGGCCCAAATCCGTTTATCCGTAAATTCCTGCCAGAAACGCCCTTGTCTCCTCTTGCGCCGGGCACCCGAACAATTGGCCCGATTCCCCCCACTCCACCAGACGGCCCCCTAAAAGAAAGGCCCCATAGTCAGATATCCTGCGGGCCTGGGCTATGTTATGGGTGACAATGACAATGGTATACTGCTTCTTAAGTTCTGTCAGCATTTCCTCGATTACGGCAGATGATTTCACATCCAGGGCGGAACAGGGCTCATCCAGCAATAGTACTTCCGGGTCCACTGTCAGGGCACGGGCGATACAGAGCCTCTGCTGCTGTCCTCCTGAAAGTTTAAGAGCATTCCTGCCCAAATCTTCCCTGACCTCGTCATACAGTCCGGCCATCCGGAGTTTTTCCTTCACCAGCGCTTCCAGGGAAGCCTTATCCCGGATGCCGTAATACCGGGGCGCATATGTCATGTTCTTATAGATGGAAAATGGAAAGGGAGCCGGCGTCTGAAACACCAGACCCACACGGCGGCGAAGCACATCCTTCTGCATGGATTTTATCTCCTGTCCGTCCAACAAAATCCTTCCGGATACAGATACACCCTTTTCCTCTGCCAGCAATCCGTTCATACACCGCAGCAGCGTGGTTTTTCCGCACCCGGACGGACCGATGACGGCCGTAATCCGGCGGGCCGGTATGTCTAAGGACAAATCAGACAATACCTCCCTGCCGTCATAGGATGCGCTGACATTGTGAAGCGTCATGATATGTTCCATTTTTTCTGGCTCCTCCTTGCGTAAATTGTTGCCAAAAGGCTGCTGAATAAAATCAGCGCCATCATGACAAAAGCGGTCCCGTAAGCCGCGTCCATGGAAGTGGCTCCCTGGGCCACCAGCAGGTAAAGATGCATAGGCAGGGCCATGGCCGGGGCGGTGAGCCGGGCCGGGAGGCCGGAATACGCCACTGCCCCTGTGAATATGAGAGGGGCCGTGGCCCCCATGGCGTAGCAGCCTCCCAGTATTACGCCCGACACGATCTCCCCCTTACAGGCCGGCAGCACAATCTTCCGGATGGTATAGAACCTGGAACAGCCCAGGGCATAGGAGGACTGTACCAGCTGTTTTGGCAGCTCCCTGAAGGTCTTCTCTGCCCTGACCTCTATAAAAGGAAGAATCATCACAGCCAGAGCCACACCAGAGGACAGGATACAGCGCCCCCAGGCCAGGTCCCGCACCAGGAAGCTGTAAGCAAACAGTCCCAGGACAATGGACGGGATTCCCGAAATACACTGGATTACCATGCGGATTAATCCCGCTGTCCTGCGTCCTTTGCAGTAAAACACCATAAAGAGTGCTGTGGCGACAGCAGGGATTCCTCCCAGTACAATGGCTGTCGCCGTAAAACACAGGCTCCCCACAATAGCAGGCCAGATTCCGCCCTCCTCCCCCAGTACCGCTCCCCTGGGCGGCTGAGACAAAAATTCCCAGCTGATTGTGCCTGCCCCCCGGTAAAAAACATATCCGAACAGGAACAAAATGATGCCTGTCACCAATAACATGCTGGAATACGCCCAGAATTTTGTAAGTGATGCGCGCAGATGCATGGTTTTCCCTCCTTTATGCCTGTTCCGTCCTATGGCCCCGGCTTATGGTTCCGGCCTATGGTTCCGGCTTATGGTTCCGGCTTATGGTTCCGGCCTATTGCTCCAGTTTACTTCGCAGCAGGGTGATGCCGGAATTGATAAGGAACAATAAGAGCATCAGTACCAGCCCCGCCGCGTACAGGGCGTGGTAGTGGGTGCTTCCCACCACCGCTGTTCCCATCTCCAGCGCAATCACAGCGGCAATGCTCTCACTCTTGCCCAGCAGGGAGGGAAACAGGTTTGCATTTCCAATGACCATCATCACTGCCATGGTTTCCCCCATGGCCCGGCCGATGGCCAGAATCATGGACAGCAGTATGTTCTTCCACGACCCAGGAAGGACAATGGTGGCCACCATATGCCACTTGGAGATACCCAGGGCATCTGCTGCGGGCTGATACCGTTCTCTCACCTTCAGCATGGTCTCACTGCAGGAGGATATCAGAAATGGAAGCAGCATAACGGCCAGCAGGATTCCGGCCGCCAGCACGCAGGAGCCTGTGTGGACTCCGGCCCTGATGAAAAGCCTGACCATAAGGGTCAGCCCCATGAAGCCATATATCACGGATGGGATTCCTGCTAAAAGGTCCACAAAGGGATATAGGATTCCCCGCATCCGCTGGGTGGCAACGCAGGAAAGATAAATGGCGGCCCCCACCCCCACTGTCACAGCCAGGACCATTGCCACCAGAGATACGTAGAGCGTAGCCGCTATGAAATTAAAAATGCCAAAGGACGGCTCCCCTGTGTAAGCAATAGGCATCCATCTCCGGCCCAACAGGAAATCAGGCACTGCCACTTCATCGAACGTGGGCAGTGCCTCCTTGACAATAAAGTATATGACAAAGGCCAGGACCATCACGGTCAGGGCGGTCAGGGCCTTTATCAGAACTGAAAATAATGCATTCAGCTGTTTATTCATTGGTTTGACTCCATTTCAGGGGATTCTTTCAAGGGAATATTTCCCTGACAATCTCCCCGGCGTTTTCCCGGCGCAGATTAAGCCTCAGGTGTAAAGGCAGGTATGTATCCGTTGGCCTCCACCACGTCATATCCTGTCTGTGAGAAAATGTAGTCAATAAATGCCTGCTCAGACGGGGTAATCTCTGCACCGGTAACAAACATAACCGGTCTCTGGATGGTATACGCACCGCTTATGATGTTTTCAGCCGTGGCTTCCACTCCGTCCACCTTCATGGCAGTCAGTACCTGTCCGTCTGCGTTGGCCTTATTATAAGCGCCGAATCCCGCATAACCGATTCCCCATTTGTCTCCGGCAATGTTGGTGGCCAGCTCTGTCATGGACGCTGACTGAGTTGCGGACGCAGTCACCTCGCTGTCACCCATAACACTCTTCTGGAACACTTCATAAGCGCCGCCGGATAAATCACGGATATAGACATTGATGGCCTCAGCCGGCAGCGTGGAGTCCACCTGGTCCCAGGTAGCAATCTCACCTGCAAAAATCTGGCGGATGGTCTCAACAGGCATGTCGTCCATGATGCCGCAGATTGGATTCTCAGCATTGACCGACACGGTAAGGGCATCCTTTGCCACCACGAAATCCTGGTAATGCTCTCCCAGGGCTTCAATCTCAGAGTCCTTGATATCCCTGGCCAGCATACCGAAATCAGCGGTGCCGTCAATGGCAGCGCTTACGCCCACGCCGGAACCGCCCGGTGCCACGTAAACAGAGATATTGGAATCCGGAAACGATGAATCCACCGCATCCCAGGTCACATACTTCTCAGTAAAGGATGATGCCAGGGATGACAGAATCGGATACAGGGATGTGGAACCGCAGAACAGGATGGATGACTGGAACTGCGCGGAAGCTGCCCCGTCTGTTTTTGCCCCGGGCTCCGTCTCCTCTGCCTCTTTTCCGGCAGTCTCCTTCTCAGATGCCGCTTCACTGGCCGCAGCTGTTGTTGTCTCAGTTGATGCCGCATTAGAGCCGCAGGCAGTCAGAAGGCTGGCTGCCATTGCCATGGATGTAACTACTGCTATAAACTTTTTCATATTTTCCTCCCATTGTCATAAATTCCATATTTGTACATTTTTTGCAAGTCAAGAATAGCACATATGACAAAAGGGCTCAAATTCAATTTTTCTATGCATTTCCAGTCTGTTATTGCTATCTTCTATGACACGGCGCTGCCAAGGGACGGCCCCAAAAAGACACCGGCTGCCCCACAGGACTGCCGCAGCGAAAAGCCGCCATTCCTACAGCAGAGCCCTCACCACCGCCTCTGCGGACCGTTCCTCCACCTGTATGGTAAGATTGGCTTCATTGATATGCTCCAGATAATGGGCATCCGAATTGCTGATAATCCTACACTGCTCCAGATACGGATTATCACGCTTCAGCTGATGCAGTTTCTTCAGGTCCCTGACCTCCGCTGTCTTAAAACAGCTGTCCGGAGGGATAAAGCCCAGATTTGCAATCAGGCTGTTGGCTGCCTTATCCACATGGGCCGGAAACATGACGCCGTCATAGGAGCGGACCAGATTCCACAGACTGTCAAAGGATATTTCCGTTGCGTTAATCAGCAAATTGGGCTCTGAAGCGCACACCTGGTCCCGGTCATCGTAAATCTGCTGTTTTCCGAATATCTCTTCCCTGTTAGGAAATTTGATCAGTTTACCATAAACATAGGTATCAAAATCAAGTGCCTTCTCCAACGTAGGGAAAAGGCACACTGCATGGACTTCCTCGGACGTATTGATTTCCATGCCGGGCACTGCCAGCACGCCGTACTCTGCGGCCGCGGCCATGAAGGCCGGACAATTGCGGCATGTGTTATGATCTGTAAGGGCTACCACGTCCAATCCTTTTAGAGCCGCCATGCCCGCAATGTTGGCAGGCGTCATATCATCATCCCCGCAGGGCGACAGGCAGGAATGGATATGCAGGTCATAAGCCAGGTTCATCATGACAGCATACCGTGAATCTTAAGGGCCGCTTCAAAGACAGGCATATCTGTGGACAGCACCGTTATCTCCTGGTCAAGGGCCTTCTTCCTGGCGGCGTCATCCAGAACCGCTCCTTCCGCCAGAATGACACAGGCCGTATCTGTCAGGGCAGACACCGCCAGTGTATTCATGTTGGCCATGACGGTCACCCAGGCGCAGCCCGCCGGGGCGCGGCCCATGGCAATACTCAGCAGGTCGCAGCAAAACGGAACCGTAATCTGCCGGTCCAGGCTGTCACCCAGGTTCACCACGCCGAATATCTGTTTGTCAATCAATTCCTGAACTGTCATAACATCCTCCTCTGCTCTCAAAGCGTCGTCATTTCCGGAACTCCGGCCTGCGGCGCTTTCACTCTTCATCCTCGTCCTTCTTATCCAGCACGGACATCTCATCCGAAATTCTCTGTATGTATCCCTTCAGGATACGCAGTGTCTCCTGGCCTCCCCGGTCTCCGTTATGCAGGTCGTCTGCCAGCACAGCCACTTCCTCGGACAGCTTGTGCAGATTTTCCCGCAGATAGTAAACGCAGTCCGTCTCATTGGCATCCCCCCTGACAATATCCTCTGCCAGGGCCTTACAGGTAGGCGCTCCGCAGGAACCGCAGTCCAGCCCCGGAAACTTTTTCATGAGGCGCTCCACCTGGTTCAGCCTGGAAAAGCTCTCCATCATGTTATTGCCCAGGCGGAATACGGGCTCATACTGGACGCCGGTCGTCCATTTAATTACGTTCTCCTCGCTCTCATGCATGTGGCTCCTGGCCACAGGCATGTACTTGCGCAGGCGTTTCAGTTTAACCTCCGCCACATAGGGATTCTCCACAGTCAGGACACCGCCCACACATCCGCCGTTGCAGGCGTTCAGCTCCACAAACCTGAGATTGGTAAACTTCTGGTCCTCCATGTCCTCCAGCACACGAATCACATTCTCAATGCCGTCCGCTGCCAGGTAGTTTTCCGTAAAAAGTCCGCTGGCCTCTCCTCCGCTGTGTCCCCAGCTGATTCCAATTTTCCCTGATGTACCGATGACAGGATAATCCTCTCCCACCACGGTCTTCATACAGGCCAGCAGCTTGGGATACACGTCCTTGATAGCCAGCACCTGGTCAATCTCGCTCTTTTCCGTTCCCAGAGGTGACTTTACATAGGTCACCTTGGAGGGACAGGGGGAAATGAACATAATGCCAATCTCTTCCCTCGGAAGCCCCGTGTCCTCCATGGCCTTTCTGACAGCCAGAACAGCCGCCACCTCCACCGGAGGATTGATGGGAAGGAGATGGGGAATCAGGTTGGGGAAGCGGACCCGAATCAGACGCACCACAGACGGGCATGCCGTGCTGATAAGAGGCAGCTGCTCCTCATGCTCCGATATGTACTGCCTTGTAGCCTCGCTGACCAGCTCCGCAGCGGCGCTGACCTCAAACACATCGTCAAAGCCCATAAGCAGCAGTGCATTGAGCACAATATTCACATCGTCCAGATTGTTGAACTGGCTGTACAGGGATGGGGCCGGAAGCGCCACCGTGTATTTATACTTCTTCATCACATCCAGCTTATCATAGGTCGCAAGCTTTGCATGGTGGGGGCAAACCCGTATGCACTCACCGCAGTCAATGCAGAATTTGTTATTGATACTGGCCTTGCCGCCCCGCACCCGGATGGCCTCCGTAGGACACCGTTTGATACAGTTGATGCAGCCCTTGCACAGGGATTCATCCAGCCTTACGGAATGATAAAATTTATCCATCTTACCACCTCATTCTTTCATTCTCGCATTCTACAGATTCACCACCATGGTGATGGTGGTCCCTTCACCTATTCTGGTGTCAATATCCATGGAATCAGAGTACTTCTTCATATTCGGCAGACCCATGCCGGCCCCAAAGCCCAGGGAACGGATTTCATCCGGCGCAGTAGAATAGCCTGCCTGCATGGCAAGCTTCACATCCGGTATACCCGGCCCCACGTCGGCCAGTATCATTTTAATTTTCTCCGTGGTTATCTCCACGGTAATGACACCCCCTTTGGCATGGATTACCATGTTGATTTCCCCTTCGTACATAGCTATGGCCACCTTTCGGATGGCGTCAGGGCTCACGCCCATCTGTTTCAGTTTTCGCTTCACATCGCTGCTGGCTTCACCTGCCCTTGTGAAGTCATCTGCCGATATGTCATATGTTAATACAATTGCTTCCTCCATAATTGGTTCCCTTCATTATTAAATATATTTTCTCCCGGTATCAGCCGGAACACGCTGAGCCATTCCGGGACACACTGAATCAAACACCAGGAGCATCAGATAGCCCCGCCGTGCAGCCCAGCCTGGTACAGCATACCGCAGGCGGAGAACATACGGTGGCCCGTTTCCATGACCACAAGGCCCCGGTCCCTGGCCATCTCCAACATGGATTCATCTGGTTTCTTTCCCCTAACAAAAATGATACAGACAATGTCTAACATCTCCGCGGTCCGGATAACCTGCGGATTGCACAGACCTGTCAGAAGTACGGAGTGGTCTTTGGAAAATGCCAGTACATCGCTCATCATATCTGAACCGCAGGCCGACTTTACCTCCCGATCCAGGAATTCTTCTCCTGCCAGCACTCTGGCCCCTAATACATCTCTTACATCCTTAACCGTCATACCCTTGTCTCTCCTCACTATCATTACTTGTCAATTGTACACATTTCCGTACATTATAGCATACCATCCATTTTGTGTGTTTTCAATATAATTCCGTTTTTTTACATGTTTTTTATCGTTAGAATTTTCACATTAATAGTAGATTTTTTTTCCTATACGTGATAAAATATTGATACATTGCACAATGTACAACTAGTGAGGAGGTAATAAAAAGATGGCTTGCAAAAAACAAACTGTTCCCTTTAAGGGGACGCCTGAGCAGGAAGCAGCGCTGAAATCAGCGATTGCCGAGCTGGGTGACCAGCCGGGCGCGCTGATGCCGGTTATGCAGAAGGCCCAGGAAATTTATGGTTATCTTCCTATCGAAGTGCAGACCATGATATCTGATGAGATGGGTATTCCGCTGGAAAAAGTCTACGGAGTATCCACATTTTATGCCCAGTTCGCGTTACAGCCTAAGGGTAAGTACAAGATATCTGTCTGTCTCGGTACCGCATGTTACGTAAAAGGTTCCGGTGAAATCTTCAGGAAGCTGGAAGAATTGCTGGGCATCACCAATGGTGAGTGCACAGCAGATGGCAAATTCTCCCTGGACTCCTGCCGATGCGTTGGCGCCTGCGGACTTGCGCCCGTCATGATGATTAACGGCGAGGTATACGGAAGGCTTACTGTCGATGACATACCAGGCATTTTAGCCAAGTACAACTAAGCCTATGATGACAGAGATTTCCCTAAATGTATTGGATGTATCGGAGAATTCCACACGGGCAGGCGCCTCGCTTGTGACCATTCTGGTAACCGCTGATACAAGCGCTGACAAGCTGACCATTGTCATAGCTGACAACGGATGCGGGATGACCCCTGAACAGGCAGCCCATGTAACGGATCCTTTCTTTACCACCAGGACCACCCGGAAGGTCGGGCTTGGGATTCCATTTTTCAAATATGCCGCGGAAAGCACCGGCGGCAGCTTCCATATTGAATCGGAACCAGGTAAGGGAACCACCGTGACAGCAGTCTTTGGACTGTCCCATATCGACAGGATGCCTTTGGGTGACATGAACGCCACCATACACAACTTGATCGTGTATCATCCCGATACGGATTTTCTTTATACCTATACGTACAACGATGCATCATTCACCCTGGACACCAGGCAGATGAGGGAGATTCTGGGAGGAATCCCGCTCAACACCCCCGAAGTGTCCGCTTACATAATGGAATATCTGAAAGAAAATCAACAGGAAACTGACGGAGGTGCCCTGATTTAAAGGGGTATCGTCAAACATGACATGTATCGCACGTAAGCGCCTGAAAGACAGGCGCCAGGTGCTCATAACGAGCCACTCCACTAGGTTCGTGAAACACCTCACCAAGTGGAGATGACATGTATCGCACGTAAGCGGCCAAAAGACGGCCGCCAAGTGCTCATAACGAGGAGGATAATCGCACATGAAAACTCTTGCTGAATTACAGGCAATCAGAGAAAAGATGCAGAGCCAGGTCAATATGCGTGCCGAAGACCACGATCATATCCGTGTGGTTGTAGGTATGGCTACCTGCGGTATCGCTGCCGGCGCCAGGCCGGTTCTGAATACGCTTGCTGACGAAGTCCAGAAAAGAGGACTTACCAATAAAATTTCTGTTACCCAGACAGGCTGTATCGGCTTATGCCAGTATGAACCCATTGTGGAAGTTATGGAGCCTGGCAAGGATAAGATTACTTATGTAAAAATGAATGCCGACAAAGCCCTGGAAGTGGTTGAACGCCACTTGGTTGGCGGCCATCCCGTGGAGAAGTACACCATGGGCGCTGCAGGTCTTAAATAAAGGAGGAAAGTACGATGTATCGTTCACACGTATTAGTCTGCGGTGGTACCGGATGTACTTCTTCCGGCAGCCCGAAGATTATGGAAGCTTTAAAATATGAAATTAAGCGTCAGGGACTGGAAGAGGAAGTGGCTGTTGTAGAGACAGGCTGCCACGGACTCTGTGCCTTAGGCCCTATCATGATTGTATATCCCGATGCCACCTTCTACTCCATGGTGCAGGTAAACGACATTCCTGAGATTGTTTCCGAGCACCTGTTAAAGGGCCGTGTGGTGACACGTCTTCTGTACCAGGAGACCGTAAGCCCAACCGGCGGCATCAAGGCGCTGATTGACACTGACTTTTATAAAAAACAGCACCGTATCGCCCTGCGCAACTGCGGTGTCATCAATCCTGAAAACATTGAGGAATACATAGGTACAGGCGGATACCAGGCACTGGGCAAGGTGCTCACGGAGATGACTCCGGACGATGTAATCCAGACCCTTCTGGATGCCGGACTCAGAGGCCGCGGCGGCGCGGGTTTCCCAACCGGTCTTAAGTGGAAGCTCTGTAAGCAGAACGACGCAGACCAGAAATATGTGTGCTGCAACGCCGACGAGGGCGACCCCGGCGCATTCATGGACCGTTCTGTGCTGGAAGGCGATCCTCATGCCCTTCTGGAGGCAATGGCTATTGCGGGGTACGCAATCGGATCCAACCAGGGCTATATTTATGTCCGCGCCGAGTACCCCATCGCTGTGGAGCGTCTGAAAATAGCAATTCAGCAGGCCCGTGAAATGGAACTCTTAGGCAAAAACATTTTCGGAACCGGCTTTGACTTTGACATTGACCTGCGCCTGGGTGCAGGAGCTTTCGTCTGCGGCGAGGAAACCGCTCTTATGACCTCCATCGAGGGCAAGCGCGGCGAGCCCAGGCCAAGACCTCCATTCCCTGCACAGAAGGGTCTGTTCGGCAAACCAAGTATCTTAAATAACGTAGAGACCTACGCAAACATTCCTCAGATTATCCTGAACGGTCCTGAGTGGTTTGCTTCCATGGGTACTGAGAAGTCCAAAGGAACCAAGGTATTCGCACTGGGCGGCAAGATTAACAACACCGGTCTGGTGGAGGTTCCCATGGGCACCACCCTGCGCACCGTTATAGAAGAAATCGGCGGAGGAATTCCAAACGGCAAGAAATTCAAGGCAGCACAGACCGGCGGACCTTCCGGCGGATGTATCCCTGCCGAGCATTTTGATATTCCCATTGACTACGACAACCTGATTTCCATTGGTTCCATGATGGGTTCCGGCGGTCTGATTGTTATGGATGAAGATGACTGTATGGTGGACATCGCTAAATTCTTCCTGGAATTCACCGTGGAGGAGTCCTGCGGCAAGTGTACCGCATGCCGTATCGGAACCAAGCGCATGGTGGAAATCCTGACCAAGATTACAAAAGGCCAGGCTGTAATGGAAGACCTGGATAAGTTAGAGGAGCTCTGCCACTATGTAAAGGCCAACTCACTGTGCGGCCTGGGCCAGACAGCTCCCAACCCTGTACTCTCCACCCTTCATTTCTTCCGCGACGAGTACGAAGCACACATCAAGGAAAAACGCTGTCCGGCAGGTGTATGTAAGGCGCTTCTCTCCTTCAACATCGACCGTGACAAGTGCCGTGGATGTACGCTGTGTGCCCGCAACTGTCCTGCCGGAGCAATCGTGGGCTCTGTCAAGAATCCGCATGTCATTGACCAGAACAAGTGTATCAAGTGCGGCGCTTGTATGGAAAAATGTAAATTCGGCGCTATCTACAAGAAATAATGAGGGAGGGAATATACGATGGAGACAATTAATCTTAAAATCAACGGCATTGCAGTCGAAGCTCCCAAGGGTTCCACAATCCTGGAGGCAGCAAGACTGGCACATATCGAGATTCCTACTCTGTGTTTCTTAAAGGAAATCAATGAGATCGGTGCCTGCCGTATCTGTATAGTAGAATTAAAAAACGGAAAGCTGGTAACTTCCTGTGTCTATCCCGCCGAGGAAGGCATGGAGGTATATACCAATACACCTAAGGTTCTGGATTCCAGGAAAAAGACATTACAGCTCCTGTTATCCAACCACAACCGTTCCTGTCTGTCCTGTGTCCGCAGCGGACACTGCGAGCTCCAGGAGCTGGCCCATGAGCTGGGCGTGGACGATGAGGGATATTATGACGGCGAGATTACCCCGTCTGAAATTGATACCTCTGCCGCCCACATGATCCGCGACAACAGCAAATGTATCCTCTGCCGCCGCTGTGTGGCTGTCTGCGAGAACGTACAGGGCATCGGCGTCATCGGTGCCAACAACCGCGGGTTCTCAACCTCCATTGGTTCTGCCTTTGAGATGGGTCTGGGAGAAACCTCCTGCGTATCCTGCGGACAGTGTATTGCAGTATGTCCAACCGGAGCACTGACCGAGAAGGATTACACCGCAGATGTATTTGCAGCCATTGCAGACCCGAAGAAGCATGTAATCGTTCAGACCGCTCCCGCTGTACGCGCAGGACTGGGCGAGGAATTCGGGCTTCCTATCGGCACGGATGTGGAAGGCAAGATGGCCGCAGCCCTGCGCCGTCTGGGCTTTGACAAAGTTTTTGACACCAATTTCTCCGCAGACCTTACCATCATGGAAGAGGCACACGAATTCATTGACCGTGTACAGAACGGAGGCGTACTGCCTCTCATCACCTCCTGCTCACCTGGATGGGTTAAATACTGCGAGCACTATTTCCCGGACATGACAGAGAACCTGTCGTCCTGTAAATCTCCTCAGCAGATGTTTGGCGCTATTGCCAAGTCCTACTATGCCGAGAAGGCAGGAATTGATCCAAAGGACATCGTAAGTGTCAGCGTAATGCCATGTACCGCCAAGAAGTTTGAGATTGGCCGTGAGGACGAGGATGCCAACGGAATGCCGGATGTGGATATCTCCATCACCACCAGGGAGCTGGCCCGCATGATCAAAAAGGCAGGTATCAAATTCTTAGACCTGCCGGATGAGGAATTTGACGCACCATTGGGCCTTGGAACCGGCGCAGCCGTTATCTTCGGCGCTACGGGCGGCGTAATGGAAGCAGCACTGAGAACTGCCGTGGAAACCCTGACCGGCGAAGAGCTGCCCAAGCCGGACTTCACAGAAGTCCGCGGCACAAAGGGAATCAAGGAAGCCGCCTATAATGTGGCAGGCATGGAAGTAAAGATTGCGGTAGCCTCCGGCCTGGGCAATGCCAGGGAGCTGTTAAATAAGGTTAAATCCGGAGAAGCCAACTATCACTTCATCGAAATCATGGGATGCCCAGGCGGCTGTGTAAACGGCGGCGGACAGCCCCAGCAGCCCGGACACGTCCGCAACACCACGGATATCCGCGGCCTGCGCGCAAAGGTGCTCTATGATATAGATACAGCCAACCCAATCCGTAAGTCCCATGAGAATCCTGCTATTAAGGAGCTCTACGCCACTTACCTGGGAGAGCCCGGAAGCGAGAAGGCTCACCACCTGCTCCACACCACTTATGTGAAGAGGAGTATTAACCAGCATTAAGCACCATACCGTAATCCACATGTAATAATCACGTATATTCCGTAAAGACAGATTTTCAATGGTTTTTGCAAGCAATGTACATATATGCAAAACAGCGGACCGCAGGCTTGCCCCTGCATCCGCTGTTTTGCTACATTCCAGGAGGATACCATGACAGCACGTCAGAAACGGATTTGGGATTTACTGGCAGAACACGACTGCCTGACATCCCAACAGATTGCCGCCCTTCTGCACATCAGTGACAGGACAGTTAGAAGCGATATCAAGGAAATCAACGGAGAGCACGCCTCTGAGGTCATCCGCTCCAAAAAAGGACAGGGATACTTCATAGACGCCGGTCAGCCTGAAAAGAACGTCCCCGCCTCAAAACCCCAACGTCCGGAAGACGATCTGGAATGGGCCATTATCCGGCAGGTTCTATTCTGCCGTGAAACGCCCTATCTGGAACTGGCAGAAGAACTGTTCATCAGCGATACACTGCTTTCTAAAATCGTGTCCGAGCTGAACCGGAACATAACCAGGCGACACAGTCTGCCCGCCATCCTCAAACAAAACGGCATCCTCTCCCTGGCTGCCTCAGAAGAAGAAAAGCGTTCCTACTACACGCTATATATCATGAACCGGAATGTTAACCATTATTTTGACATGGAACAATTCCAGCCCTTTTTTGACATTGTTGATTTAAAGGAGCTGAAGGAACTTATGTTCCGTGAACTGGACCTGCTTAGCCGGCATCTTTATGACACTACTATCGTCCGCCTGATAATAGACACTGCCGTCATGGCCGAACGGGCTGTATGCGGCTTTTTCATGCCTGAAATGCCTTCTGTCACGCCCGAAACGCCCTATGGCAAATCATCCGAAGAAGGCGCCGTAAACACAGGCAGACACTTTTTAGAAGAACTGGGTTCCCGGCTTTTTATTTCCTTTCCCCCATCAGAATATGAGTATTTTTCCCGGCTCTTCCAAAATGATTTCTATTATGTAAGGGAGCAGCCAGACAGCCAGGCTGAAAGCCTGCTGGAGAAAATACTAATAGAAATCAATGTGGAATATGGCTTTGACTTCACTGTTGACAAGAACTTCTGCCACGAAATGACAGAACAGCTCCACGGAGCCCTGGAACGGAGACGGCACAGGCAGCATGTCATCAATCCTGTCCTATCCACTATCAAGTCCAAATATCCCTTAGAATATGATATTGCCATCTTTTTTGCAGACCGTTTTAAAAATCTTTCAGGCATATCCCTGAGCGAAGACGAAATCAGCCTGTTTGCCATCCACTTCATAAGGGGGGCCATGGAGACAAATCTCGGAAGGACAGAGCAAAGGGTGGGGCTGATTAATCCATATGGAAAACAGATTAAGGAGCTCATGGTCAAGCGCCTGGGGGATATGGGAGAGTGCCGTTTTCAGATTGCCTATACCTGGTCTGTCTTTGATTATCCCCATGAAATGCCCAAGGATATCCTGGCTGTCCTCACCACAGTTCCCCTGCCCGTCCAGCCCGCAGATGTACCGGTAATCCTGTGCAGGAACTTCCTGAACTATCATGAGAAGGAAAAACTGCTCACCGTTGTCAGGGACAGCGAGGTCAACAGCATACGAACCTATTTTAGGACGCTGTTCAAACCGTCCCTGTTCTTCACCGACATGGAGTTCGATTCCCGCCGGAGCGCCGTTGCCTTTCTGTGCGGAAAACTCAGGGAACAGGGCTATGTGGGACCCGGCTTCCTGGAAAGCGTCATGCAGCGCGAATCCATTGCTCCCACTGCCTTTGAGCCGGGTTTCGCCTTTGCCCATGCCATGGAAAACAACGCGAAACGGACCGCGGTCTGTGTATGTGTGCTGAAAAACAAGCTTCCCTGGGGCGAATACAATGTGAAGATCATCTTTCTTTTTGCCCTGGCGCCAACCTGGAACCATACCATTATTCCCATCTATAATGTGATGATTGATAATCTGTTTAAGACCAATACCATCTACAAACTGGCAAAGATCAGGGATTGCCGTCAGTTTATGGATTTGTTGATTTAACGGAGCAGATATAAAGCGGTAACAGCCTGGCGGGCAATGTGTCTGACCCGCCAGGCTGTTATTTTCATTGAAGCGTATTTATATTTTACCTTATTTATTGCTTTCTTCTCCTGCCTGCATATAGCTCACATCCCCACATGCCTTCAGTTCATATAGGCCGTCCTTATAAGTCAGGACCGTCACACTGCAATTTGCAATGCGTTCCCCCTGATACTGCTCAGGCACCAGCAAATCTAAAATAGTGGCAATCTCATCGCCGCTGGAAACTGCCAGGGCATTTCCGCCGCCTGCCTCCTGGGTTGCTTTTACAATGGTGTCCATAACCTCAATGGAACGCTTTGAGATGTCATCATAGGTCTCCGCCATATGCAGAGGATCAATGGCAGCGATTGTATCCACCTTTTCTTTCTTTGACAGCTCCAGATAGGTTGATCCCTTCTCGTCATAGGAAGCCCCGTTGGCTTCGTATATCGGACGCCACAATTCCTCGTCCGGTTTTCCCTCAAAGCCGCCGTAAAACTCTTCCCTTAACCCGATGACTTCCTGCAATTCAGGGATATCCCCTTGATTCTGAGCCAGAATATGCTTTGCTGTTGCCCGCTGTCTTCCTAAATCGCCGGAAAACGCAGTGGTAAATACAATATCCTTCATGCCCTTTCCGGCCGCGTCAGCCTGGGATTCCCCTTCCTCTGTAAGAGGTGAATCCGCCCATCCCTGTACCTGTCCTGTGGTGTTAAAAAAAGTCTTTCCATGCCGTACCAAATAAATTGTGACATCCTTCTTCTCCGGCGCTCCTGACGGTTCTGCTGCTTGTTCTACTGCCTCTTGTACCACCGGTTCCGTATTAGCCTGCCTTTGACAGCCAGCCAAAGCCACCACCCCCAAAATCATAGCACCTCCTAAACATAGCTTCCTTATCTTCATATTCATACCCCTCCCCCATTTTAAGCTCTGCTTTTGTACATCTCCACCATTTCCCTTGCCAGAGCCAATGTAATTTCAGCCCCCATCATAATATCCTCGCTGTGAATCATGATAAGTCCTATTTTATCCAACTCCCCGCTGGCATCCATAGTAATCAGTCTGGTATGTACATGGTGGGCCTCTTTCATCTTCTCCCCGGCAGCCGCCAGATGCTCCCCGGCCTCGTCAAACCTGCTGTTTCTGGCAGCGGCCAGGGCAGCCATGGACTCGCTCCTGGCCTCTCCCGCATTGCTGATAATCTGCAGGCATATCAGTTCCATATCCTCCATCACGCTTCCCCCAATTCTTTCTTAACCTGATTTAATACCTTCTCTCCATTCATTGTACCGTATGACACAGGATCAATGCTTGTCACCGGACAGGCCACCTGCTTCTTTACGGTCTCCATCTGGAATCGCACCTGGGGGCCTAAGAGAATCAGGTCGGCCTCAGCTCCAACTGCTTCCGCGTCGGAAACAGGGGCAGCCGAAATCTCACATGCAAAGTCCTGCGCCTCTGCTGCTGCTTTCATTTTCTTCACAAGGATTCCGGTGGATAAACCGCCATTGCACAATAATACGATTCGTTTCATATTTTTAAATCCTCCTTCTTTTGATTGATATTATATTTATAGTTTAAATGTCCTCTTCCCCGCTCTCCAGCTTAACCAGATTCTTCTCATAAATCTTAAAGAATGGGAAATACACCAGCCCGTCAACCACAATCAGCACCAGGATAAGCAGCGGCGCTTTCCAGTCCATGGTTGAGAAAAATGCTCCGATGACAGAAGGCATCTGCCAGGACAGCATGGCAAAGCTCTTTCCAATCAGGCCAACCTGCATGGTCAGATACGCAGCCGTACCGTTGATGACCGAGGTCAGCAGGAAGGGAACAAAAAATACCGGATTCAGCATAAGGGGCAGACCAAAAATAACAGGTTCCGAGATATTGAAAAATGCAGGCACAATTCCCAGCCTTCCAATGGTCTTTAACTGTTTTGATTTTGAAAAACACAGCAGTGCCGTCAATGCCAGCACGGATCCGCATCCTCCAATCACCACAAAATATACCCAGAAGGGCGTGGTAAATATGGATGGAAGGGCCTGCCCGGCTGCATGGGCAGCCGCGTTTATGGATAAATTGCCGTCGCGGATAGGCGCAAGCACACCTGAAAGGGCAGCGTCATGGATACCGAAGAACCAGAAAATATGTACCATCAGTGTTATGATAATGGTAAAACCAACACTGTCCGCTGCTGTCAGGGACGGGGAAATGGCATTGTATATCAGCTTTGGCAGCGTGGTTCCTGCCTTATTCATTATGGCGTACAATGCTATATAAATTACCATCAGCACCGCCCCCGGCACGATGGAGGCAAATACATCGGAAAGGGAAGCTGGCACCGTATCCGGCAGGGAAATTTTTCCAAAATCCCGTTTTCTCATGTAACAATATAAATCCGCGGTCAGAATAGATATGAACATGGCCGGAATCAATCCCTTGCCGTCCATATAGGACAGCTCCGCCATTTTTCCGTCCCATCCCAGGGACATGGGCTCCACAATAAGCATCAGAAAGCCGCAGACACCTAAAAGAATAGGCAGAAACGACTCTATCTTCCGGCTCTTGCACAGGAAATGAATGATTCCGATGCATATATAAAGGGACATGGCCCCCAAGGTCAGTGCGTTAATCCAGGAGAAAATCATGCTGTTGCTCTCCACGAACCTGGCCCAGGCCAGGGTGATTCCTGTTCCGGCCGCGTCCACGGAGGGAGCAGAGCTCAGTACAGCTGCAATACCTCCTGTAAAGGTGATGGGCAGAAGGGACATAAAGGCGTCCCGGATTGCCCGCAGGTGTATCTCATTCCCCAGCTTGTCGGCAAGAGGCATAACATATTTTTCCATTGAAACGCTCATACTCTGTATATTCATATAACACTCCCCCATTATTTTCCTGTGATATGTTTTCCATCCGTTTCAATTACATCCTTGTACCAGTAATAGCTTTTTTTCGGTCTCCGCTCCAGGCCGTTTTCATAATCAATGGCAACCAGACCATAGCGCTTCTCAGTTCCGTTTTTCCAGGAATACAAATCAAACGGCGACCAGGCATAGTACCCCCGCACATCACAGCCTCCCTCTTTGGCTTTTAACACCGCCGCAATATGCATGTCCATAAACTCAATCCTGTCATCATCCTCCACCTGGTTCACTGATGTGTCCTCATAGAGTCCGATACCATTTTCCGTGATATAGATGGGCAGATGGTATTTATTCCATACCTGTTGTATTCCCTCATACAGCCCCTCAGGAAATATCTCAGTATCCCACTCAGTATAGCGGCTGCTCTCCGGCCGTACCTGCTCAAACCAGCCCTTAATAATGGTCTGCGAGGTTCCCTTTGCCTTCTTTCCCTGGTTATTGACAATCAGGGTTGTCTCCCCGCTCTCATAAGGTTTCACCATGACCCTGGCATAGTAGTTCAGCCCAAGATAGTCCACCCTGTTCCGGCGGATGACAGCCAAGTCCTCCGGAGTCATCATGGACAGGTCGCAGGTCTTTTTAAGCTCTCCCAGCAAATCTCCCGGAATCTCCCCAATGGCTGCCGTATCCAATATCCAGTTATTATAGAAATTATCGGCAAATCTCCTGGCTATGGCTGATTCCACGCTTGTGTCCGTGGTATAGACAGGAGAAAAACTGTGCACAATTCCAATCTGTCCGTCATATCCGCCCGTCCTGAACGCCTCCACAGCCATGGCCGAGGCCAGCATCATATAGTAGGATGCAGTGACAGTCTCCTGGATGTCCTGATGTCCCGGAGGATAATTGCCAATCAGATAACCGCTGTTGGTATAATATCTTGGTTCATTAAAGGTTGCCCACAGCTTTACCCGGTCCCCAAACCGTTCAAAGCATACCTTCGCATAGTGGGTGTAGGCCACACACGTATCACGGTTCAGCCATCCGCCCTTTTCCTCCAGGTATTGTGGCAGGTCCCAGTGAAAAATAGTTACCATGGGTGTGATTCCATATTCCAGACAGGCGTCGATGAGCCGGTTGTAAAAATCAATGCCCTCCTGGTTCACTTCCCCTTCCCTGTTTTTAATAATTCTGGGCCAGGCCAGTGAAAAGCGGTAGCTGTTCTGTCCCCCTTCCTTCATCATGCGGATGTCTTCCCTGAAGCGGTGGTAATGGTCGCTGGCCACGTCCCCGTTTTCCAGATGGTTTTCGTGCAAATACACATCCCACATGGATTCCACTCTTCCGCCTTCCTGCCAGCCTCCCTCGCATTGGTAGGAGGCCGTTGCTCCTCCCCATAAAAAATCGTTCACGTTTAATCCCTCCTGTCTTTTATGAACTCATTATAACAAGCCGGGATAAAAAGATAAAATTTGATTTTTCCGCTGCATAAAGGAAAAAACGAGGGAAAATAACGGGTACAGAATTCAGGCAGAACAAAGCCTGGCGCAGAATAAAAGAAGCGGATGCAATGGCCACTCCTGCATCCGCTTCCGGCTGAATCACTGATTCAACCCCTGTTTTTTTATGCTATTGTCTTCTAAACCACGGTCTCGCTCCTGCCGTTTTCTCATCCTGTCATGCTCCCAAGGCTTAAAAACGCGGTCCAGAGCCAGGCATATGACGCCAACCGTCAGAAGCAGGTAAACCCATACACTCCGTACACCGTGTTCCGCCAGTCTCCACACAATGAAGATGCACACAAATGCCAGGGGAAACAGGCAGCGTCTCAACGTCTCACTCTTCAGCCAATGGTTCATATGCTTCCTGCTCATTCAAATACCGTCTGCTCTTCAATATCCGTGGACAATGCTTCCAGCGCCTTTTTAACAATGCGCCTCCTCACCTGAAGCTCATCCTCTTTTGGAAGGCCCGGATTTCCCACAGGATAAGGAATTCCCACTGCGGGTATGATTCTGTTTGCTCCTACTGCCATGGAGATGGGTACAATGGAACAGATATGTACAACCGGAATTCCAAAACTCTCTATTGTCTTAGCCATCGTTGCGCCGCAACGAGTACAGGTCCCTCAGTTGGATGTGAGGATTGCCGCCTGCACTTCATTACGTATCATATCCTGGGCAATCTCCTCAGCAAATCTCTTGGCGCTGCTGACCGCAGTGGTATTACCAACCGTACTGTAGTAGCGTCCGTAGAGTTCCCCGATTCCCCCGTCCCGCTCAATCTCCCTGCATACATCCAGGGGCAGGACACGGTTCGGATCCTCTGTTGCATATACCGGATCATATCCCCCATGGACAGTCATAAAGCCTTCACTGGTCAGACGGTCCAGGTTCTCTATGTCGTAGATGCCATATATGCCGGCATTGGCGGACGGGATATGGTCCGGATTTCCCTGAGGTACAATGCCGCCGGATGTAATCAGCGCAATCCTTGCATGAGCCATATCTTTCACAGCAGGGGCAGGCTTTACACGGTCAAATACAGGCATGGGAAGCTCGGTGACATACGGTTCCCCCCGCAGCTTCTTGATCATCATGTCCACTGCCCGCTCTGCTCCGTTCTTTTTTGTATGCACATTCACACGGAATCCCTGGGCAATATATCCCTCTTCCTCTGGAAATCCGATTTCCCCGCCTTCAAGCAGTTTTTCCGCCAGCGTTCCCATGACAGGCAGCGCCTGACGCATACCTGCGGCAGAGATGGATGTTTCCACAATATATATCTTACTGCAAAACATTTCAGCCCCCGGATTCTCCGGGTACAATGCGGTCAGAACCGGAATGGAAAGGCGTTTCTTAACCTCAGCGCAGATAGTTGCGCAGGCCAGGCCATAGCGCCCCGCATTGAACCCCGGACCCGCTATAAACATATCCGGCGCCAGTCCCTCTGTCATGGTCAGTATTGTTTCCAGTGCGTCTTCCTGGTGATCCGCAAAATAGTTGTCCCCGCAGATAATAGTGGCCACAATCTCAGCCTTTTCCCCCAGAACAGCCTGCAGACCTGTGCCAGGTCCCACAATGCCTTCCCGCAGGATTGGTTCCTGGTCGGCAAACTCCTCTCCGCCAATCTGACCATAAAACTGATTCAGATAATGTACAATTCTCTTCATATGGTTTCTCCTCTACCGCAAACGTGTTGTCATATGCTCATAGCCCATCTCACAGCATGAGCCCATGATAGCCGCAATCTCAACCGAAACAGTTCCGTCCTCACCGATGCTATCCACATTTCCTCCTGTGATGATGCGGACAGTCTCTATATCTCCAATCACCCGTTCCATCTTTGGCAGTACCACAAACTGATTGCCGTTTCCATTTGTTACCACAGCATCTGCCTCCGGGGTCACATCCGCCAGTCCCTGGGATGCTCCGTCACGCCCGCAGTACTCATCCGTAACCAAAACGGTCTTGATTCCCTTATTCTCATGGAGTCTGCAGTTGAACATCAAATCTGTTTCAGGATTACCGCCGCCTTCCTCGCTGACAATCACACCATCCACGCCTAACAGTTGGGACAGGCTGCTGGTATAATACGCCGCCCGTTTCTTTTCTTTCAGCATGGCGCTCTCATTGCTCAGCAGAACGCCCACAAAGCACAGCTCCTTCCCATGCCTGCGCAGCAAATCCAGTATGATGGGATTATTCTCATGATGGATGGTGGCATTCTTATGTCCGGGAGCAGCGCAGTTTCCGCTTATAATAGCTCCATCCAGCACCTCCAGGGGACCAATCATAGTGGAAAGGATTCCTTTCACATTGAGGCCATATACATACGTATCATGCATCAATCCCTGGCACTGTACCATGTCTACATATACAACCTTGGGCAGATGCGGATACTTCTGTCCCATTTCCAGGATGCTCTCATGTTCAAATACTTCCTTCTCATCCGGTTCCAGCCCCAGGGTTGTCTTAGCCATATACGCAGCCGTCTTAAGACCTGCGATGCGGACCGTGGCTTCGTGTGTATGCTTGTCCAGGCCTTCCACCGGGTATATCAGCGGTACCAGTATGTTCATCTTTGAAAAACTGTTAAATTCCGCTCCCGGCCCGGACATATCAATGATACCTTCCTGGAATGCCACAATTTTTCCCGAGGTGGCAACCGCGCAATCTTCCAGCACATTCGTTTCCCCATTTCCAACCGTTTCCACATCTCCTACAAATCCGGGAAATACCTGTCCTGAGCCGCTCTGCTTGAAGCGGGGCTGAACCACATCCTTGATGGGAACGATTCTCACAGACTCCCCCGGCCTTGCTATATCAAAATCCACACTGCGGATATTGGTATCTTCCATGAGATACTCAGCCAATTCTGCTTTATTTATGTATAAGACACCGCTGCAAAAGCTGCTTGCTTCTGCAAATTGGATGTCCTGCACATGAAATTTATTCAGTGTCAGTTTCATTATGTTTCCTCCAATATCAGTTTATTTGCCCATTTCCTCCACTTCCAGCGCCCGCTCAATGATGGATAAATCAATGAGCTGAAAATCTTCCCGGGCTGCCTTTCCCCATTTTTTGTAAACAGGTATATCCCTCAGCCTGTACAAATCCTCAGCATAGCGAATGGCCTTCCCAATCAGAGTCACTGATTCCATATCAATGGTCCCCGCCGTCCCCGACAGCAGAACCGTCTTATAGGGTGTGATATCCGGCCGGATGCTTCCTGTCAGCGGATGCGTAAGAAGACGGTATCCGCAATTCACCTTCTGAAAAACCACTCTGAACAGTTCCAACACATCTGTCTCGTAATACTCCAGGTCTGTGAAACCGCGGTCTATAAGCATTGGATTATTGGTAATACAACGGAATGGGTGACCCATGTCTGGTTCCTCCTTGTAAACAGCGTTATTTGGCTTCTGCCTTCAGATTTTTCACAAGCTCCACAGCGTCTTCCCCATATAATTCAGTCAGTTCAGGCCATACAGACTCCCAGCATTTGTTATAGAAATTCTGAAGCTCATCATCTGTAAATTCAATAATCTTGACGCCATAGTCTTCCAGTTTCTTCTCATACTCCGCGGTTTCCTTGGGCGCTACCTCCCACCTGTCATCTTCCAGTTTATTGGCCGCGGTCTGCAAAGCGTCCTGCTGCTCGGTTGTCATCTCATTCCATTTGTCCAGATTGATATACAGGTACCAAACCTCAAAATGATCATTGTATGGCAGATAGTAGGTCGCCACATCCCGGTAGCTGCTGTAATATCCTTCTGCTCCGGATCCAATCATTCCGTCAATGACCCCGGTCTGCAGGGCGGTAAAGCAGTCGTTAAGGGCCATTGGGGTTGCATTGTAGCCCAGCATGTTTGTCACCAGTTCCGCACCCTTCATGGTCTGGCAGCGGACCTTATAGCCCTCCCTTACATCCAGATTTGCCGGCTGATTTGGTTCCTTATTCAGGATTGCGCCGCCAAAGTACAGAGGATAAACTGACAGCAGTTTAATGTTCTGATCTTCCAGATGTGTCCGGATGGTTTCCGTAAATTCACTGTCACGGCTGAAAATTGCCTTTGCTTCATCCCAGGTAGCGCATATATAGGGAGCACTTGTGATTCCCAGGTATTTATCCACAGTGGAGCTGAGGGTGGCCATCTGCATCTCCACATCTCCCACACTTACCAGCTCCTGGACTGCTGTATAATCTCCCAGCTGCGCAGCGGGATATACCACCACCTCCAGGGAATCGTCAGCCGCCTTAACGTTATCCGCAAATTCCTTGGCATTGATATCCGCCGGTGACCCCTCTGCCCGGTAGTGGCTGAGTTTCAATGAAAATGATTTTTTCTCAGCGGCCTTGCCCGCGCTTTCCGTCTTGCCGGAACCGCCGCATGCTGTCATGCCTAATACCATTGCCGCAACAATCGCTATAGAAAGTCCTCTTTTAATATTTTTCATAGTATTCTCCTTTTTTATGGTAAGAAATCATTTTCTTATACAGCAAAACCAGCCATTCTCGGAATCGCAAGGGCCAAATCCGGCCAATAGGTGACGAGAAATACAATGGGTACATACCCCAGTATCAAAAATGTCATGGTGGGCTTCAGAATCTCATGGAATTCAGCCTTTCCTATCCTCATTCCCAGATAAAGGATACTTGCGTATGGGGGCGTAACTCCGCCCATGGCAAGATTCACACCCATAATAGAGGCAAAGTGAATGGGGCTGATTCCCAGCTGATTCATAACAGGCATAAGCAGGGGCGCGCATATCAAAACGCCCGTGGTGTCATTTACTATCATTCCTACAATAAACAGAAAGATGTCAATGATGAACAGCAGTATATATTTATTGGTGGTAATGCTCATCAGAAGTTCTAAAACCAGCTCAGGGACACGATACACGGTAAACACGCGGCTCAGCATCAGGCAGCATACAATCATGACCATAATGGATCCAACTGTACTGGTAGCCTCTTTTGTCATTGCCAGGAACCCCTTAAATGTGCAGGCCTTATACACCCACAATCCAATGGGAATGGAATAGATGGCTGCCATGGCTGCCGCCTCGGTGGGAGTAAAGACACCCCCATAAATTCCTCCCAGTATGATGAGGGGCATAATAAGGGCCGGTACAGCCTTAAAGGTCATTTTTCCGGCGTTTGACGCAAATTCCCCAAAAGGTTTCTTTTCCGTTACTTTCAAATCAAACTGGCGGCTCCAGAATACATGTATGATGCAAAATAACGCCGTAATGATAAGCCCCGGACCAAGAGTGGATAAAAAGCAGGCAAGAATCGAGCATTCCGTCACCCATCCAAACATAATCATAACAACGCTGGGAGGAATCAGAAGCCCCAGAACAGAGGATACAGTTACCAGTGCTGTCGCATATCCCCTGGGGTAGCCCTGTTCTTCCATCTTAGGAATCATGATGGGGCCGGTAGCTGCCACGCCCGTAAATCCGCTTCCTGATATGGCTCCCATAATAGCGCACACAAGAACAGCCACCACGCCCAGGCCGGATTTGATGTGACCCACAAATGCGTCTACACAGTCCAGCAAGCGTTTTGCTATCCCGCTGCCGCCCATATACGTTCCTGCCAGGATGAATAGGGGACTGGCCAGGAGCACGGTTCCCGTGGACTGGGAAAATACCCAAATCAGCATGGTCTTCATGGATACGTCGCCAAAGAGGCTCAAAAACAGCAATGCGCCGGCAAAGCAGACCGGAAGGGGGATGCTCAGCATCAGAAGAAAAACCAGCAATATTACATCCATAAGTATGATTGACAGAGAAGTCATAGGTTTTCACCTCCTTCCCTTGCTTCATCCTTGTTTTTCATTTGACCAATCAAAGCCCGGTAGGCCATATATACATCCCTTACCGCATAAATAAACATCAGCACAAATCCTACGGTAAGCGCTATATTCGCAAAAAACAGAGGGGCGTATGTAATGTCAGCCAGCTTCCAGGTTTTCAGGGAATAGGAAAAGAAATAGAATCCCCAGTAACAAATCCAGGCAAGAATAATGATACACAATGTACGTTTGATTGCATCAAAAATCAGTTTTGAGCGTTCCTTCTTGATATAAAGGGTCAGGATTCCACACTCAATATGGCTTTTCTCATAGGAAGCATTGGCGCCGCCCAGCATGTAAAGCCATATAATAGGAAATAACATCAATTCCTCAATGCCCATCAGTGATGATTTCAGTACGTATCGCGCGAATACCTCGTAGCCTATCATGAGCAATAACATGAGAGCAGCCACAATTGACGCGCCATACTGCACTTGGATCAGTGTTTTTCCCAGCTTCTTCATACATTTCCTCCTCTTATAGTTTTTTTGAATGATGTAAATTCATATCATTTACGATACCTATATTCTATATGATATGTCTAATATTGTCAACTATATAACGATATTTTTTTGATTAATTGTTAAGTTATACCGATAATTGCAGGATTATCCCCCTCCCCATCGTATTTTTAGCAGCAATTTACAGCAAATTACTTTTCTTCTTACGCCCCGAAATATATATCTATTTAGATATGTATTTAGATATACAAACAGTCCAAAAACCTGATATTGCTTGAAACGCATTCAAATCAATGATATAATATTCAAAATATTACCTATGAAGGGAGGTTATCCCCTTGTCCAATACCTCTTTTAATCAAAAAGGAGTTTCTCTTTACTATCAGGTAGAGACTTATATCCGGACAAAAATCGAATCAGGTGAGTGGCCTTCTGGATTTAAGCTTCCCACAGAAACAGAATTATGCCAATATTTTGGGGTCAGCCGCACTACCATACGCCAGGCTGTAAATAAAATGGTAGAGGGCGGCCTTTTAATGCGCAAACAGGGTTCGGGCACATACGTCACACAGCCCGCTTATTCCAGGAACAGACTTTCCACGCAGCCCAGTGATTCTGTGTGCAAATATATTTATATGCCCATTCTTCAGGATGACATGGAGCATTCCTACCAGAACCTTCTGCTGACCCACATCAGCCATATACTGATGCTGTGCGAGCAAAAGCTGATATCCCAGGAAGACGGAAAAAATGCCCTGGATTTCATTGTCCCCCTGATGGATATGCATCCCCAGACCATTGGCTTTAATCCGCTTAACGAGGATTATTTCTTAAATTTTGAACAATATCTGATTTCCCATCTGGGAATCGATCTGGCCGGAAAAATATATACCGGCAGAAGCCGCAACGATATGACTCCAACTGTAATGCGAATGAGCATCCGTGACAGCATGCTTGCGGTTTACGAGCGGCTTCTGGCACTGATACGCCGCTTGCTGGCTCTTGCCGAAGAAAATCAGGGACGTATCATCACAGGGTATACCCACTGCATGCCGGCCCAGCCCATAACCCTGGACCATTATTTCCTGGCTATAGCAGAAGCCCTGGTGCGGGATATGGACAGGCTGCTGTCTGCTTACCAGAACCTGAACCGTTCCCCCCTTGGAGCCTGTGCCATGGCCGGAACTTCCTTTCCCATCAACCGTGAATACACCGCCCAGCTTCTGGGCTTTGACGGCATTATAACCAACACGCTGGACGCGGTGGCCACCAGGGATTATCTTTTGGAGCTTGCCGCTGATTTTTCCACCCTGGGATCCACCCTGTCGCGCTTTGCCCAGGATTTGTACCTCTGGTCCACAGCAGAATTTAACTATGTAAGCTTTTCCGATGCTTATTCCTGCTGCAGCAGCATCATGCCCCAGAAAAAAAATCCTCTGTCAATCGAACACATAAAGAGCAAATCCTCCCACTTGACCAGCACTTATCTGGATATTGCAATGTGCCTGAAGGGAACCAGCTATGGTCATTGCAGGGACCTTTTTGAATGTATGCCCCCATTCTGGGATGCGGTGGAACAGGTCACCGGAATGCTGGAATTGTCCATCGGAACCCTGCAGGACATCACCTTCCACTACGACCGGATGGAATTTACAGCCAGCATGAATGACTCCATATTGACGGATATGGCGGATTTTCTGGTGCAAAAGGACCGCATACCGTTCCGCAGCGCCCACAATATCATCGCCTCAGCCGTCCGGGCCCAGGGTGATAATCCCAGCAGCAAAATCACCTTAAAGCAGCTCAACAAAAGCAGCAAACAGCATCTGGGCCATGACACCACGCTGACAGAATCAGAATGGGCATCCTTACAGTCACCGCGCAGCTCCGTGGCAAACAAACGCAGTGAAGGTTCCCCCGCCCAAAGCTCCTGCCGGAAAATGCTGCTGTCCCTGCGCATGGCCGCCGACCGCTGCAATGAACAGTACAATAAAATCATCAACTCCCTGCAGCTGGCCGAGCAATTCAGAAAGGAACAGATCGATGTGCTGAAAAATGGGACGCATTTTGAGCATAATTAATTTCTATCAGTTTTTATGAGTCCTATATATGCGAACAGCGGACTCCGGGATTATGTCCCGGGTCCGCTGTTTTGTTCTGCGCTCTGTTTTACTCTGCACTCTGTTTTACTCTGCACTCTGTTTTACTCTGCGCTCTGTTTTACTCTGCACTCCGTTTTACTCTGCGCTCTGTTTTGCACTGCACTCTGATGCATAGTGCATCCTGTCATATGTCAGAACACTTCCTGCTTCAAACACCTCCACTAAATATCCCATCCGATGTCCCCTGCCCGCAGCCCATCAGACTCCCAGGCTTTTAAACATCTTGTCTCTGTATTCCTTGTTCCTCGCCCCGCTCCATTCCTTTTTTCTCTCCATCCTCAAAAAGCATCTGTCCCAGTATTGTCATTCCTATCTTCTCCTTTACATCCATTAGCTGGTTCCGATCCAAAAATTTAACTGCCAATGCGTACAGCACGGACTGCATTCTCTTGACGTCCTCTTCCTTCATATCCAATCCCGGATTCTCCAGTATATCCATGCCGCGGCAGATGCGTTCGCTGATTTCCATAGTGCCTGACATCAAAGGCGTCAAAAGAAGCGAAAATACATCGCAGCGTTTCAGCCGTTTTTTCTTTCTGATTTTTCGCTCTGATTTTTGGAATACTTTATCTGCACGCCCGTCCTTCAGACGTATGGGCTCAATGCGGTATATGCTGTTTCCGTTCATCCGTTCCCGTTTCAGCACCTTTACATTTGATGTACACAGTGCTAATGTTGCAACCGGCACATTGTAAATCATGCCTATATATGCCTCGTACTCACGAAAACGCCGCAAATCACGTTCCGTTATGCTGTCACTCTCAAATTCCAGATGTATTCATGATCCACCCATACAGCCTCCTGTTCCGGCAAACCATACAGGAACCTGCCTCCATTATACTTAATGTCACCCTGCCAGACAAGGACGCCCTGCCTGATATCATACAATTTATAGTTACTTATTTTACTTGATTCGTTGGATTTCACACCCGGTACAGCGGGAAGATTTTTACATAGATACTACGTAATTTGATTTTTGCAGAATTCTGTTATCAGAACTTAGATTTTTATTCTTATACAATTATGGCGGAGGTCCCTCATATGCGTTCACGCCCCGGCGTCTGTTTTTTAATATAGCATGTCAGTGCGCCTATTGCAATCTCAAAATAGAAACTCATCCATACCCCCAGCCGCAAAAAACTTCATTTCCAAACAGCAGCGGCCGGGAAATGAATCACATGGTTTCCCGGCCGCAGGCTGCTCTTTACTTAAACTCCAACCTCAAAGTCCAATCCTTCCCTCCGGCCATTCATCCGCTAAACCAGCTGGTTATATTTTCCCCGCTTCACATAGTGGGTATGCAGCAGATGATGGGACAAATGTCCATTGGGTTCACCCAGATATTCGCTGTAGAGCTTCATCAGATCAGGGTTCTCATGGGATTTGCGCAGCACCTTGCGCTCATCCTCACTGTAGAGAGCGTTTGAACGTTTTTCACGGTAATTCTCTTCCGTGCATCTTGGCTGTCCGCCGCCGTTTATGCAGCCTCCCGGACATCCCATTACCTCTATGAAATGATAGGGCGATGTGCCTGCCGCCACCTCATCCATAAGCATGGAGGCGCCTTCCAGTCCGCTGGTTACCGCCACATTCACAGTTACTCCCTTTAAATGTTCGTATGCAGGAAGCGTATCCTCAATTGTGATGGAGGCTGTCTTTACCTGCTCCAATCCCACTATAGGCGCCACATGCAGCTTGTCAAAGGGAAGTTCCTTTCCGGTCACCACTTCGTATACCGTACGCAGGGCTGCTTCCATAACGCCTCCGGTTACGCCAAATATATCAGCTGCTCCTGTTCCCAGTCCCAGAGGCGCGTCAAACTCACCCTCCGGAAGATTCACAAAATCAATGCCTGCCGTCTTAATCATACGGGCCAGCTCCCTGGTGGTCAGTACGGCGTCCACATCGCGGTTGCCGTCCACTTCCATTTCCGGGCGCTGTATTTCATACTTCTTGGCTGTACAGGGCATGACAGATACCACAAACATGTTTTCCGGCGCGATTGCGGTGCGCTCTGCATAGAAGGATTTCACCACGGCGCCCAGCATGGTATGGGGACTCTTGCAGGTGGACAGATGGTCTAACTCCTCCGGGAACTGATGCTCAATATGCTTGATCCAGCCAGGAGAACAGCTGGTAATCATAGGAAGTACCGCCTTTTCCTTTTGGGACTCATCCCCCTTCAGAGCTGCGTTCAGGCGGCCTAAAAGTTCAGTTCCCTCCTCCAATATAGTAAGGTCGGCGGAAAACAGGGTGTCAAACACATCGTCAAACCCGATTTCGTGAAGAGCCGTTGCCATTTTCCCGGTGACAGGGGTTCCCACCGGCAGGCCGAACTCTTCACCCAGGGCAGCCCTCACTGCCGGGGCCACCTGGACCACCACTCTCTTTTCAGGGTCAGCCAGCGCCCGCCACACCGGTGCAAGGCCGTCTGTCTCCTTCAAGGCTCCGGTGGGGCAGACCACAGTACACTGGCCGCACATGGCGCAGGCTGTGGAGTTAAGAGGCAGCCCCATGGCCGGGCTTACCACCGTATCAAATCCGCGGTTCTGGGCCTGGATCGCTCCCACCTTCTGAATCTGGGTACACACAGTGACACACCTCCGGCAGAGAACGCATTTGCTGGTATCCCTTGTGATGGACGGGGAAATATCCACCATGGGCTTGGTCATGGCTCCCTCAAACCGGCTCTCGCTGACTCCCAGCTCATAGCCCAGCTCCTGAAGCTCACAGTTAGTATTCCTGCTGCAGTTGAGACAATCCTTTGGATGATTGGACAGCAGCAGCTCATACAGTACCTTTCTGGCAGCCAGCACCTTGGGAGAATGGGTTCTTATGACCATTCCCTCCCTTACCTTAGCCATGCAGGAGGCCTGAAGGTTCTTCATTCCCTCCACTTCCACAACACAGATACGGCAGGAGCCGTACTGATGGACATTCTTCATATGGCACAGACTGGGAATCCTGATTCCCACTGTCTCAGCCGCTTCCATAATGGTGGAGCCCTCTGAAACCTCCACCGGTTTTCCATTTATCGTTACATGTATCATAATCTACCTCCTATCTCCTGTCGCAGTGCAGGCACCTGAGAGCCTCGCCCATGGCATCCAGCTTGTGGAATCCGCAGTTCACTTCCCTGAAATTGTCCTTGCGCTCCTCCACAGACAGACACCTGGTCGGGAAACGCTTATGAGGTTCATTGACTTCAATATCCGCTATCTCAGGTATATCAAACCACTCGCCCATATTCAGCTCGCCCTTGCCTCCAAGGTACTGATCAATCTTCATGGCAGCTTTCTTGCCGTCCGCAATGGCGTGAATCACAACATTGGCGCCCCATGGACTTACATCGCCTCCTGCAAACACGCCTGACTCTCCTGTCTCAGATGTAAACCTGCCGATATCCAGCTTACCGTTCTTAGCCACCTCCACATGAGTGGTGCGGTAAACCTGATGATCCACATCCTGGTTGATGGCTGTAACGATGCCGTCGCACTCCAGGAAAAAGTCAGAATCCGGAATATGGGCCGTGCGCCTGCGCCCGTCGCTTCCATAATCAGTCTCTTTCCTGCGGACCAGGTGAATGCCTGTCACCTTACCTTCTGCTCCCAGAAATTCCACCGGTGACGCCATGGCGATCAGCTTCACGCCTTCTTCCCTGGCCTCGATGATTTCATCCTTTCCGGCAGGCATCTCCTTCTCAGACCTGCGGTAAATTACAGTTACTTCTGAGGTTCCCAGACGCACCGCGGTCCTGGCCACGTCCATGGCCGTGCTGCCGCCGCCGATTACCACCAGCTTGTTGGGCACGGACATATCCTTCTTAAGGCCGATGCGCTTTAAGAATCCAAGCCCGCTTTCCACGCCCTTAAGGTCCTCTCCCGGCACATCAAGCAGCCTGGATACCTGGGTTCCGGAAGCAATGTACACTGCATCCGACTGTTTCTTCATATCCTCAAAGGTAATGTCAGATCCTATCCTGGTATTCAGGTGAATCTGTACACCGCTCCTCTCAATGGCATGAATCTCCTTCTGCAGCACGGCCTTTGGCAGACGGTACTCCGGAATGCCCCAGTACAGAACGCCCCCTGCCACAGATTCTGACTCATACACATGTACCTCATGGCCCATATTCGCCAGATAGTAAGCGCATGTAAGGCCTGAAGGACCTGCTCCGATAACGGATATACGTTTTCCGGTAGCCGGTCTGGGTTCAACCAGAGGCACATTGTACTCATCCCGCAGCGCATAATCTCCGATGAAACGCTTCACGCTGCAGATAGCCAGAGGCTCATCCACCTGGGCGCGCCGGCAATGGTCCTCGCATGGATGGGTACAGACACGTCCGCACACTGCCGGGAACGGGTTATCCTGCCGAATCAGGCGGTACGCGTCCTCTGTTCTGCCGGCTGCCAGCAGGGACATATATCCGGGTATAAATACATTGGCAGGACATGCATTGCGGCAGGGTGAGGTCTGAAGCTCGGCGCAGACGCCTGCGCTGCAATGCTTCTCATAGATGTGGGCCTCGTATTCGCTGCGGAAATATTTAAGGGTGGACAGGACAGGATTGGGCGCTGTCTGTCCCAGGCCGCACATGGCTGTCTGCTGAATGGTTCCGGCCAGCTCCTCCAGAAGCTCCAGGTCCTCAGGCTGCCCCTTTCCCTCGGTGATACGCTCCAGTATTTCCAGCATTCTTCTGGTGCCGTTGCGGCAGGGAAGGCATTTACCGCAGGATTCATCGCAGATAAAGTCCATGAAATACCGCGCTGTATCCACCATACAGGTATCCTCATTCATGACAATGAGTCCGCCGGAACCCATGATTGCCCCCAGGCTGGACAGGGATTCATAATCCACAGGCGTGTTCAGATGTGTCTTGGTCAGACATCCGCCGGAGGGACCGCCGGACTGAATGGCCTTGAATTTTTTGCCCCCAATGATTCCGCCGCCAATCTTGTATATGATATCTCCCAGAATCGTACCCATGGGAACCTCGATAATACCTGCATTGACAATATCTCCCGCCAGGGCAAATACCTTTGTGCCCGCGCTCTTTTCCGTGCCGAATCCCCTGTACCACTGTGAGCCGTTCAGAATAATGGGCGCTGCATTTGCCAGGGTTTCCACATTGTTAATGATGGTGGGACTTTCAAACAAGCCCTTTTCAAAGGGGAACGGCGGCTTCTGCCTTGGCTCTCCCCTTTTTCCCTCGATGGACGCCAGAAGGGAGGTTTCCTCGCCGCAGACAAAGGCGCCTGCGCCGATACGGATTTCCAGGTCAAAGGAAAAACCGCTTCCCATCACGTTCTCTCCCAGAATGCCCGCTTTCCTGGCCTGGTCAATGGCATTGCCCAGCCGCTCCACTGCTATGGGATACTCTGCCCTCACATATACGTAACCCTTGGAGGCTCCTATGGCATATCCTCCTAACATCATGCCCTCGATAATGCTGTGCGGGTCGCCCTCCAGGATGCTTCTGTCCATAAATGCGCCGGGATCCCCCTCATCCGCATTGCAGACCATGAATTTGCGTCCGTCCTCAGACACAGCCTTCATACCTGCTTCCCACTTCACTCCGGTAGGGAATCCGGCGCCGCCGCGCCCTCTGAGGCCGGCAGCCTTCATCTCTTCCACCACCTGGGCCGGCGTCATCTCCGACAGTGCTCTTGCCAGGGCGCCGTATCCGTCCCTGGATATGTATGCCTCCAGGGAAGCATACTCCATGTGTCCGCAGTTTCTCAGCGCCACACGTACCTGGCCCTTGAAGAACGGAATATCCTCCATCCTCGGCACATGGACTCCCTCGTCCTCGTCAAAATATGTATATTCCTCGCACACCTCATCCTTCAGAAGATGCCTGGCCACCACGTCCTCTGCCTTTTCAGGATTCATCTTTGTGTAGAAGATTCCCTCCGGCTCAACCAGGATGACGGGACCCATGGCGCATGTACCCATACATCCGGTGACCATGACCTTAACCTCATCATCCAGCTTATATGTACTCACTGACTTTATAAGCGCATCCCTTACTTCCCCGCAGTTAGAGGATATGCACCCTGCTCCGCCGCACACCAGCACCTGACGCCGGTAGGACTTTTGCCGTCTCAGATATTCTTCTTTTATGCTTAATAAATCATCACGTTTTTTTACTGCATCCATTACTCCTGCCCCTCCTCTTCATAGTAGCGTTCCAGAATCTGTTCCAGTTTGTCAGGATTTACCTGTTTGTAAACCTGGTCGTCAATTGACATGGCCGGAGCCAGACCGCAGGCCCCGATACATCTGGCCACCTCAAAGGTAAACCTTCTGTCCGCCGTGGTCTCACCTATTTCCACATCCAGCAGTTCCTTTAACCGCTCTACGATTTTCTTCCCGCCCCTTACATAGCAGGCCGTCCCCAGACAGACACGTATGGTGTGTTCTCCTCTGGGCTGGGTAGAAAAGAAAGAATAAAACGTCACTACCCCCGATACCTCTGCCAGACTGATATCCAGAGCGTCTGCTATGACCTTCTGGACCTCCAGAGGCAGATAACCATATATTCCCTGCGCCATATGAAGGACCTGTATCAGACTTCCCTCTTTCCCCCTGTACTCTGCCGCCAACTCGCCAATCCGCTTTAACAGCGCTTCTTCACTGTGGTCACAGCAGCATGCATGTGTGTTTTCACCCATCACTTCATTCCTCCTTGTTATGAGCACTTACCGCCTGTTATACGGCGCTTGTGTGCAATACATGCCACTGGCACGAAAACGGCCGTCCCTTGACCGTTTTGCGCAGTGGCTCACCTCTAAAAGCGTTGCGCTGCTGGCCGGGCAGACAGCTGCAGTCTGTCTGTCGGCTCCCTCACCGCAGGTTCCCCCCATTGCGTCCGGAGGATTGTATTGTGAAAAATTATACAAAGTTAAGGCGGGAGCAACCTTACCGGTTACTCCCGCCAAAAAGACCCTGTATAACTTTTACTGACTTTTTAAAATTATCTCGTCTGCGGTATCGTAAATGACCGCGTCCGCCTTTGATTTTCATACCGCATCCCCCTGTCTTGATTTCACGTAAAAATTAATGTGCCTAAAAATTTTTGTATATTCTAACTTTTTTTGTATTTTTTCCATAATATCACAAGGACATTGTACTTGTCAATATACAATCTAATATTTAACAATCTCAAAAACAGCCCAACACTTATTTATTCTGTCTTTATATATCAGAAAATTTATTAATATTATCCTACAAATTCTGTCGATTTTCAGAACCTCTATTCCTTAATTTTCCAGCATATGTTACAATAGTACCTATCAAATACAAAAAATTTTCATATGCAGAAAGGAGTCCTTATGTTCGATTTAGACTTTATTCTCACCTCACTGGGATTTATTGTCCCGGTCATTCTGGTCATCATCATCATTACCCAGGGGTACGTCAAGGCGCCGCCTGACCACGCCTACATCATTTCCGGCCTGCGCAAGCAGCCAAGGGTGCTCATAGGACGGGCAGGCATCAAAATTCCGTTTTTTGAGCAGCTGGATAAACTGTACCTTGGACAGATTACAGTGGATATCAAGACCGATGAATACATCCCAACCAACGATTTCATCAATGTTATGGTGGATGCGGTTGCCAAGATACGGGTGGCTGACGACGACGAACGGATGAAGCTGGCTATGAGGAACTTCCTGAACAAAGAGCCGGCAAACATTGCCGCCGACCTGCAGGACTCCCTTCAGGGCAACATGCGTGAGATCATCGGTACGCTTACACTGAGGGCCATTAACACGGACCGTGATTCCTTCTCTGACCAGGTTATGATTAAGGCTTCCAAGGACATGGAGAAGCTGGGTATTGACATCCTTTCCTGCAACATCCAGAACGTGACGGATGAACACGGACTCATACAGGATCTTGGTATGGATAACACCTCCAAAATCCGCAAGGACGCATCCATCGCAAAGGCAGAGGCAGAACGTGATATTGCCATTGCCCAGGCAGCTGCGGACAATGCCGCCAATGACGCAAGGGTGGCTGCCGAGACCGAGATAGCCCAGAAGAACAACGAGCTGGCCATCAAGAAGGCCGAACTGCAGAAGGCGTCCGATACAAAAAAAGCGGAGGCTGACGCTGCCTACGAGATTCAGAAACAGGAACAGCAGAAAACCATCCAGACCGCCACGGTCAACGCCCAGATTGCCAGGGCTGAACGCGAAGCCGAACTGCGTAAACAGGAAGTACTGGTACAGCAGCAGGCATTGGAAGCTGAGATCAACAAAAAAGCAGATGCGGACCGATATGCCATTGAACAGGCTGCCGCTGCCGGCCTGACCAAGCGCCAGCGCGAGGCCGAAGCAAAGAAGTACGAGCAGGAGCAGGAGGCCCTGGCCAAGAAAGCCCAGGCTGACGCGGAACAGTATGAGCGTGAAAAAGACGCTGAGGCGCAGAAGGCCATTGCTGAGGCACAGAAGTATTCCATGGTCCAGGAGGCAGAAGGTATCAGGGCCAAGGGCGAGGCTGAGGCTGCCGCTATCCGTGCCAAGGCACTGGCTGAGGCAGAAGGTATGGAGAAAAAAGCCGAGGCTTATCAGAAGTATAATAAGGCGGCCATGGCTGAGATGATGATTCAGGTGCTTCCTGACATCGCCGGGAAGATTGCAGAGCCTCTGTCACAGATTGACAAGATTACAATTATCGGAGGCGGCAGTGATTCGGATAACGGCGTAGGGGCCATTGCCGGCAATGTGCCTGTGGTCATGGCAAAGCTATTTGAATCCATGAAAGAAACCACAGGCGTGGACCTGGCAGAAATCATGAAGGCGGATACATATGACGCCAAGGTCAACCGGAACGTGAACCTGACCGGCGCCCCTGATATTATCCTTGGAAGCGGGCAGAAGGCCCTTAATCCTAATCCGGATTCGGATAATATCCAGCCATAAATTCTTTCTGCCCATGGAGGATATTTTAAATTAGTATAGCAGAAACACCTCATAGAACAACCTGTGATATAGATACAGGGGATTTCTATGAGGTGTTTCTTTTTACTTCTATTCTTCTCTGTCTTTCTTACCTTCCTGGGCCTCCTTAGCGCCCCAAACCACGCCTTCCATGTCAAATGTGCCTGCGGATATGTCAATGTCATGGTCTGCTTCCACTCCCGCAGATACTCTCACATTCCCTTTCTGCACATCTGCTGCCGTCTTTCCCGGCCCATCTGCTGCTCCCGGCATTTCCGGCATATTAGGTATTTCCGGCATATTCGGCATACATGACATATCCGGTTCTCCTGCTGCTCCCGACACAGCCGCAGTTTCCCGTTCTTCCCGCACAGGCTCCCTCTCAGGATCCCTCCCAGGCTCCTGCCCGGCTCCGCCTGGTTCCTCTATCTTCCAGCGGATGGATACGCGGAACAAATCATCCTCCACTTCCAGCTTCATGGTACCGCCCTGGACCTCCACAAAGCTTCTGGCAATGGCAAGCCCCAGTCCTGAGCCCTCTGTGTTGCGTGATGTATCCCCGCGGACAAACCGTTCTGTCAGCTCCTCAGGAGATACCTCCAGCTCCCTGGCTGAAATATTGCGCATGGTTATCAGTACATGGCCGTCATCTTCCCTGACCACCTGGATATAGGCCCGTGTGCCCGGCATTCCGTACTTTGTTATATTTACCAGCAGGTTTTCAAATACACGGTAGGTCTTCTGGCTGTCCAGATAAAGAAGGATTTTCTCCTCAGGCAGATTGTAGCGGAACTCGATCCCGCTTGCCTCAATCTTATCAGACAGCTCAAACCGCACCTGCTTTAAAAGGCTCACGATATCCACGTCCTCCTGGTGAAGGCTGACTGTGCCGCTGCTGGCTTTGCTGACCTCAAACAGGTCCTCTATAAGCGCCTTCAGACGCATGGATTTCTGGTCCAGCACCCGGACATAGGACTTTCTCTCCTCTGCTGTCACATTCTCCTGCTTTAACAGATTTACGTAAGTGATGATAGCCGTAAGAGGTGTCTTTAAGTCATGGGATACATTGGTAATCAATTCCGACTTGGTCCTCTCGCTTTTCACCTCCTGGGCCACTGCTTTCTTAAAGCCGTCCTGAATCCGGCTCAGCTGCTCCTTAAACGGGTTAAAGATTCCCAGATCCTCCTGAATCTCCACATCCAGGTTTCCCTCTGCTATCTCATTGATACTTTTTAACAGCGTATTATATTTCTGCTGCATCTGCCCCCAATATTTCTGTAATAGGAAAAACAGAACCAGGGAGTAAATTACCAGGGCGCCGATTCCCCAGAACCAGAGACAGGAGATAATGGTCAGTATGACAAAATTTGCAATAATGGCCTTGCCTATAATCTTGGTGGAACGGCGCTCCCAGTCAGTCTCGTTAAAAACATTGAGGGCATTTAATGTCCAGCGCTTGATGAAGCGCAGGAAACGTCCCAGCCATGTGCGCTCTTTGAAATAGCGCCAGGGGCCCAGGGAAAAGATAGCCCTGTAACAGGTAATTCCCCAGTAAAACATTCCGTAGCTCACCATCCAGAACGCCAGATTAATGACCACTGCCATCACATCCGCGGACCAGGGAAGAAATTCCGCTCTCATAAGTTCGCTCTTTAAGCTGCCGTCCATGGTAGAAGCAATCAGCGCCATGGGTATGGTTCCCTCACCAATAATACCCAGCCAGGCCACTCCGATACAGCTCAGCGGCTCAAATGAAAGCCTGCACAGTGCGCTCTTACCAATCTCAAACCGTTTCACAGCCGGCAAAGCCAGGGCCAGCACGGTCAGAAGTCCCAGTACAGATGCGCCTATGGCAAAATAGCCGTTGCTGAAACGGTAATCCCGGATAGTAAGCTGCTGATCCGCGCTGTTAGACCTGACATCCGTATAGCCGAACATCTGGGATGGACTGCACCGGAACACCACTGTCATGTCCTTGGGTCCCTGGAATTCCACGCCGCTGTAGCGATAGTTCTCGTCCAGTCTTACCTCCAGCGGATCGTAAAATTCAAATCTGGTCAATGACTCCTTGATGCGCGTAATATCATCATCCCTGTTTCCCTTTATATCCAGAACCTTCAGTATGCCGTTTGAATTAAAGTTTATGGTGAACTGAATCTGGTCATCCTTCAGGGGTTCCTGGAAAAATGTCTTTGGATCCGTCACATTGCTGCGTCCATAGGTCCCATCCTGCTCACAGATCCCATAGGACAAGCTGGAATAATACTGCCTGTAGAGGCTTTCCCATTCGCTTCCCGCGCTGTCAATGGTCTGCTGCATGGACTGGTAATAGTAAATGTCATAGGGATCCCCACTGTCGTAGACCATGGTCTGTTCCCCATCTTCCCCATACTCTATCTGTACCGCGGCTTCGTCTTCCGGCTGCTGCTGGCGGATCTTTTCCTCCAGCCCCGGCAGGAATGTCTGGGCATAGGTCAGACGCCGTCCCGTATCCTCCTGCATTTTCTGATGCCAGATTTCATAACTGAAATTCATAACCTGGGTTGCCAGGTTTCCAAAATTACTGCTCTCCTCAACCTGGCGGACGGACCTCCTGTTGTGGTAGCTCTCCGCCTTTGTTTTCATATAGGGGTATAATCCTATGGTTCCGGCTGATGCCAAAAGCAATGCCAGAATAATAATCAATATTCCCAGCCTATGGCTGCTTTTCAATTTTGTATCCAACTCCCCACACCACCTTTACATATTTGGGTTCCCTGGGATTCACTTCTATCTTTTCCCTCAGGTTACGTATGTGTACCATGACCGTATCCGTATTCACTGCCCTCTCGTTCCACACCCGTTCGTAGATTTCCTCTGCGGGAAATACACGCCCCGGGTTCTGTATCAATAAAAGAAGGATTTTGAACTCGATAGGGGTTACCTTAACCGTTTTGTCATCCACGGTCACCTCTACCGTCTCCTCGTTGACCTCCAAACCTCCCAGCCTGTGCACCTTCGGATTCTCCGTCTGCTTTGAGTTCAAACGATCCAGAAACCGGTGGTAACGCCGCAGCTGTGAGTTGACCCTGGCCATAAGTTCCATTGGAGTAAAGGGCTTTGTGATGTAATCGTCCGCCCCCATGTTCAGGCCCAGTATCTTATCCACTTCCTCTGACTTGGCTGACAGGAAAATAACGGGAAAGTCATATTTTTCACGGAGTTTTGCTGTCATAGTAATACCGTCCATACGCGGCATCATCACATCCACAATGGCCAGATCAATCTCTCTTTCCTCCAGCACCTTAAGCCCTTCCACTCCGTCTGCTGCCTGGAATACTGCATATCCCTGGCTCTTTAAGAATATTTCCACGCCTTCCCGTATCTCTTTGTCATCCTCTACCAGTAAAATCCGGTCCCCATTCATGTTCATTTCCTCCTTACGCTATTTATACTAACAACTAAAACAAAATTTAACCTTCATAAAAAACAAAAGAATATCTAAAGTCTTATTGTAACATTCCTAAACACATTGTTCAACGGGGGATAGCTGTCTGATCCGGCTGCTTTGCCCCAGGCAGCGGTATATAATGGGCTGAAAATCACTGTCAATATAGGTGTTATCTGTTAAAAATTGTGCGATATTGTTATTTATTTAAATTGACAAAGCAATTTACTCATGATATTGTTGTAGTAAATTTTTTATTCAGAATTATCAATATTTAACAAATTATTTTCAATTAAAAGGGAGGAATTACATTGAGTACATACGTGATTACAGGCGGCACTACCGGCATAGGAGCTGCCACCCGCAAGCTGCTCCTGTCCCAGGGCCATGAAGTGTTTAACATTGATTTTAAGGGAGGGGACTGCCTTGCGGATCTGTCCGCTCCGCAAGGACGCCAGGGCGCTATTGACGAGGTATTCCGCCGCTATCCCGACGGCATTGACGTACTGATATGCAATGCCGGCGTAGGACCCACGGCTCCGCCCCAGATGATATTTGCGCTGAATTTCTTTGCCAGCGTCAAGATTGCCGAGGCACTGCGTCCCCTGTTAAAGAAAAAGAAAGGCAATTGTGTGGTAACCTCCTCCAACTCCATCACCAACATGACGGTGCGCATGGACTGGGTGGATATGCTGTCCAACGTTATGGATGAAGAACGCATCCTGGAATTTGTAAAAGACATTCCCCGTACCCAGGCCGCATCCTGTTACAGCTCCTCCAAGCATGCCCTGGCACGGTGGGTCCGCCGGGTTTCACCATCTTGGGCAGTGGACGGACTGCGCATTAATTCCGTTGCTCCGGGCAACACCACTACGCCCATGACACAGAACATGACCGATGCCCAGATGGAATCCGCACTGCTGATTCCCATTCCTACCCGCTATGGACGCAAGGAATTCCTTGACGCGGAAGAGATTGCCAACGGCATCACCTTCCTGGCGTCACCCATGGCCAGCGGCATCAACGGGGTCATACTGTTCGTGGACGGAGGCATCGACGCGCTGCTCCGGTCCGAACGTTTCTAAATGAAAATGGAGGATATGGATATGACAATTCTGGAAAGCTATATTGACTGTATGCAAAGAGGCGACGAAGCGGCCCTGGCGGATTTGTTCAACGAATACGGAGTGCTTCATGACTCGTCTCTCATTAAGGCAGGTATGGATACCCTCCACCTGGAAGGCAGAATGGCAGTGGAAATGATGTTTCACCACAAGTTCGGCTTTAACGGAGGTCCCTTTCCCATACACAGCGTAAAATATCTGGACGGCAATACGGTATGGTATTTCATCACCTACAACGAGCATGTGGTTCCTGTAACCGCCTTCCTGTCCGGGGTGGATGAGGACGGCAAAATCCTGCGGCTTAATATCTATCCGCTATAAAAAAGGACCGGAGCTGGAGGAAATCGTTTATTTCCCAGCTCCGGTTTGCGTTCTATTCAAAGATGACCAGTTTCTCCAGTGTTTTTTCCACATCTATCAGGGAATACAGGCTGCCATTCCACATAAAATATGCTTTTTCAACCCATAAACCTGACTCCTGCTGTTCCGGCCCCTTGATTTGTTCATCCACGCCAATTTGAGTCAGATATGGCTCCTGATACAGAAGGATGCCCAGAAAATATTTCTGATGACGGAGGACCAGTACCATCTGCCTGACTTCTGCCTCTTCTCCGCCGGACGCAGAGCCTTCCTGACAAACCACCGGCACAATGCTCCCCTTATAGTTGCAGACGCCTGCAAAATGTCCCGGAAGACATGGCATCAGGGATATCATCATATCCTTGCAGATTTCCTCCGCATAGGGAAACTCAACAGCGTAATTCCTGTGCTTTCCCGGTAAACAGAGCAATGTCTTTAACGCCTCATCCGCCATACCTTCCCTCCTTCTCATATCTGCTTATGATAATTTCCGTATCCAGCGCTGCGCAGATACGGCCGCTGCCCATGATGCTGCAGCCGCAGATGCCTGTCCTGGACCGAAATCCTGTTCCCAGAAGTGCAGGAAGATTCTTCACCACAATGCGCTTCTGTTCATAGATGGAATCTATGAAAAAGCAGCCTTCCTTCTCCGCACCCTTCACATACACCAGAATGGCCCGCTCCGGAATCTCCCCTCCCAGGGAATAGAACCTGCGGAGATTAATAAGAGGCATCATCCTGTCTTCATACAGGATGTAATCCCGTCCGTTAATTTCACGAATCTGTCCCCGGAAGGACTCATACTCCAGAAAATGATATACATGCCGGGCCGGTATGGAGAAGCGGTACTGGCCCACGCGGAAACGCACGCACTCGATAGATGCCAGATTCAAGGGAACTGATATGGAAAAGGCGCTTCCCTGTCCAATAGTACTGCGGATGGAAAGATTTCCCCCCACGTCTTCCATAATGTTCTTTACCACATCCAGCCCCACGCCCCTGCCGGAATATTCAGTAACTTTTTCATTGGTGGAAAAGCCGGGATATAGGATAAACTCCCTGATTTTCTGGGGGTCATACTCCTCGTCCGCACTGGCAAACAGCCCCTTTTGCCTGGCCCGTTCCCTGACCCGCTCCTCGTCAATGCCTTTTCCATCGTCGCTGATGGTCATTCTAAGTTCCCCGGCCACATTATCAGCCGAAAAGGTAATCTTTCCTCTCCTGTCCTTACCGGCAGCCAGCCGTTCCTCCGGGGATTCGATTCCATGGTCCACCGCATTGCGCAGAATATGCAGCAGTGCTTCTGATACATAATCCACCACACTCTTATCCGCTTCCACGTCCGAACATCTGACCACCAGGTCAGCCTCCTTTTTCTGGTCACGGCAAATATCCCTCAGTGCCCTCTTAAGCTTTGGCACAATTCTGGACACAGGCACAAGGCGCATCTCCATCACGGACCGCTCAATCTGTCCCACCAAAAGGCTGATCTGATGGCCCAGTCCGCTCTCTAAATCCTCCATCCCATTCCGTTTAAGTTCATTTTCCAGCACCTGCATCTGCAGCAGAAGCTCTGAAGCCAGGTTTTGCAGATAGTCCAGACGCTCTGTCCGAACCTCCATAAATTCGCCTTCCCTGGAATCTGTATTTTCCCGCTCAGGCGCCGCCTTCTGGGCAGCCGCAGCCGTATCCTGAGGCTGGCTGTCAGCCAATACCCTGCACTGTGCCACAAAAAGCCCCTTCCTCAGAGTCTCCAGCACCTTCTCCTTATCGCCGCTCTCAAAACGGATGAACACACCATGGCCTTCAATGTACTGCGCGCTTTCACCCTGTTTCTCCAGGTTTTCCGGATAAGTCTCCACCAGGGTACAGAGACCGGTAATGGATCGCACCAGCATGAAAGCACGTATATTCTCCATGCGGCAGCCTTCCTCCAGCGTCACATTGACTACGGTTCCGCTTTTGGAGACAAATAGTTCAGGTATGACAGGCAGTTCCTCTTTTCCCTCTTCCTCCCCCTGCGTCTTCCCGCCCTTCCCGCTGTCCTTCTCCTCTTCCCTGCTGACATGCCCCAGAAAGTCATCCGTCATCTGCTCAAGCACAGACGTATCCCCGGGCGCATAATCCTCCCTGTTCATCTGTTCCAGTTCCTGGGCAATAAAATCAGAGGCAGCAAACAAAAGGTCAAAAAGGTCCGGTTCCGGATGCTCCAGCTTGTCCATATTTTCCCTGTAGTAAGAAAACAAATCTTCCAGCTTATGGGCCAGGGAAGAAAGACCGTTAATGTCCATCATAGCGGAGGAGCTCTTGATGGTATGCATGACCCTGAAAATACTGTGAATACTGCTTTCGTTAAATCTGCCCGCTCTCTCAGCCTCTAAAAGTATCTCTGACAGCTGGCCGTTTAACTGCCTGGTCTCCAACAGGTATACTTCCAGCATCTCCAGGGCATCTGACTCAAAATATCCCATAATACACTCCGTCCATTACTGCTCCTTATACCACACGCTCTGGTTCTTGCCATGCCGTTTGCCATAATACAGTGCCTTGTCCGCACAGCCAATTCCTTCCTCCAGCCCTTCCTGCTCATGGAAGATGTGAAGTCCCAGAGTCATGGTACAGAAAAAGCCCTTATCGCCGTAAGGTATCACAAATTGTTCCACCTGCCGGCGCACCTTCTCACTGAGTTCATATGCCTCGTCCTTTGTCACATTAAAAAGAATTAAAAGAAACTCCTCGCCGCCCCACCGGACCACTCTGTGTCTGCGGCAGTTTGATTCCAGGATATTGGCAATGCATACCAGCGCCATATCTCCCGCGTCATGGCCGTATGTATCGTTCACCTGCTTGAAGTCGTCGATATCCGCCATGATAAATACGGTTTTTACCTCATCCTGACCGCAGGAACGCATATCCTCCATCAGATCTCCCACCACATACCGCCGGTTATACAGCCCCGTAAGCCCGTCCCTGTAGGCCATATAGTTAAGCTTCTCCATATTATTGCGAAGCTCCCTGTTCTGGCGGTCCAGGTCGTCCCTCTGCTTTTTCTGTATCAGATGCGCACGGATTCTGGACTGAAGCTCCTTTTTCACAAAAGGCTTCTTGATATAATCACATGCCCCCATAGAAAAGCCTTTTACCACATCCTCGTCGCTGGACCTGGATGTAAGAAAAATAATGACGGCATTTTTATGGTCTAAGTCCTGTAATATTTTATACAGTTCATATCCGTCGGCATCCGGCAGGACCACATCCAAAAGGATCAAATCCGGCTGGCACTGTCTCAGCTGCTCCTGAGCCTCCAGTCCGCTGTGAGCCTCACAGATTATGATACTCTCCTCCTTCAGCGCTGTCTTGATTTGTTCACAAATCAAAAGACTGTCATCCACAATTAGTATTGTCTGTTTTTCATCCATGGACATTATTTCCCCTCCCGGCCTTACAATACGACGGCTGAATGCCTGACCGTATTCACTTCCAGCCTTCCGTTTTCTGCGTAAAATAGTATGGTCCTGCCGTAATTCTGACCTGTATGCTGGGCTACCAGACGAATCCCCTCCTGAGCAAGGCATTCCCTTACGGCCACTACATTCTGCTGTCCTATATCCAACATTCCGGACGGCGCACCAAACATTCTGGCGCCCCCGGCAATCTTTGCAATCAGACCTGCGGGCCGCGCTCCCTGCTCTCTCATCTGATTTATCAGCTCATGTACGCCCTCATCGGCAAACTTGTAGGCGTTATCCCAATGGATTGAATACTTCCTTTCCGGAAGTATAATATGGGCCATGCCCGCTATGCGCTCCCTGCGGTCGTAGAGACAAATCCCCACACAGGAGCCTAGGGCATAGGATATAAGCACCTGATTTTCCCTGGCAACCTTTCCTTCCGCGATTCCCACAATGATTTTATCCATAGCGCTGCTCCCTGAGCCGTGAAAGCATAGTTCCCAAATCTTCCTGCTCCGGAAGGAAAAGAATACGTCCTTTAAAGATTTCCCCGGACATATGGAATATATTTTCTATGAGAAGTATGTCATCGCTTACAATTACCCACTTGGACATGGGATAGGTGAGAATTGCCCCGCCCATATCAATGCACAGCTCCGGCACCGACACATCCATATCCATGTCCATCAGCTGGGACAGGGCCCGTATGTAGGAACCGCACATGATGTTCCCCAGCTCGCTGATCAAAGAACACTCCATATCATCCAGAGACGTAAGGTTCCGTTCCTCCTCCCCCAAAATGGTATTTATTACGGTCTTGGTAAAGGCTTCGCTCAGCATAAACAGGAAAATCCCCTTTAGCTGACCCGTAACTTCAATCAGAATGCCTGTCTGCAATTCCTCCGGCTGTTCCAGGAGTTCATGCATCTTATAGTACTTTACCACTTTTAGGGAAGGCATATCCAACTCAATGGGCTGTTCCATCATCTGTGACAGTGAAGTCACTGCGTTTCCCGTCCCCACATTTCCTATTTCTTTTAATATATCCCTGGATATCTCATCCAACTGTACATAACCATCCATTCCCTGTATCTCCCGTGATTAAAATTCAAACCTTTCCACCAGCTCCTTCAACAACTGGGCCTGGGCAGACAGCTCCTCGCTAGCTGCCGCGCTCTCCTCGGATGTAGCTGAATTTCCTTGAACAATCTCAGAAATCAGTTCCACGCTCTTTCTTATCTGTGTAATGGCATCCGCCTGCTGTACAGATGTCTCTGAGATCTTATCCATCTTATGGCTCACCTGTCTGGCGCCTTCCACGGAAGTCTTCAGGGTTTGTGCTGTTAAATTCACTGCATCCATGCCGTCGCTTACCGCATCGGAATTCTTTTCAACTAATTCAGCTGTCAGCTTGGATGCACCTGCGGTCTTGGTGGCCAGCCGCCTTACCTCCTCTGCCACAACAGAGAATCCCCTGCCTGCATCTCCTGCCCTGGCCGCTTCAACAGCAGCATTAAGCGCCAGTATATTGGTCTGGAAAGCAATGTCCTCAATCTGTCTGACTATGCCGGTAATCTTTCCTGAATTGTTCTTGACCTCATGTATGGACTTCATCAGGGTTTCCATCTGCCCATCACATTCCTCCAGCTTCTGTCCCACCAGAGCCGCCTGCCTGCTGGAATCCACGGCGCTGTCAGCATTATCCTTTACGCTCTGCGCAATCTCGTTGATGCTGACCGCCAGCTCCTCTATGGAACCCGCCTGTTCAGATGCTCCCTGGGCCAGAGCCTGAGAACTGTTTGATACCTGCTCCGCTCCCAGTGACACCTGCTCCGCACTGCTGTTAATCTGTTGAAGTGAATTGCGCAGCAGACGGCTGATTTCCTTAAGCCCATTGCCCAATGCCACGAAATCCCCTTTGAATTCCACTTCAGAGCGGTAATTCAGCCGGCCATTTCCAAGGGCGGTCAGTCCGCTTTGTATCTCAGACACATAGCTGTTCAGAACCTTTGCAGTACGGCGGATGTCATCTGCCAGCTGACCCAGCTCATCTTTGGACCTGTACCCAAGGGCAATATTCAAACGGCCGTTGGATATGGTATTTGAAGCCTCTTTCACCTCATTGATGGGGCGCACGATATTTCTGGTGACCATGGAGCATATAAGGATGGTGGCTGCTATACATACCGCCGACAGTATAACCAGCATGATTATGACCCGATGGTTGCTGTGGTGCTCTGTTTCTATGCTTGCAGCTGTTTCTTCAGCTGACAGGTCCGCCACTTCCGAGAGCACTATCCTTACATCATTGGAACGGGGCAGATACTCGTCTGCATATAAGGACAGCACCCTCTCATCCTCGCCCGCTTCCAGAAGGGTCATTATCCTGGCCCTTGTCTCTGCCAGTATCTGAAACTTTTCGTTCAGCTCCTCCACCTTTTCCGGCGCTGTAATATATCCGGTGGACAGCTCGGACAATGCAGCCTGTTCATCCCGGATCAGCTCCCTGGTATTCTGCAGGTATTCATCCTCGTCCACCAGCCCCTCCGTGGCAGCCAAAATAGCGATATTTCTCCCAACTGCCCGCAGACTGGCAGTCATCCGCAGGGATGACTGCACATTGGCAAACTGGTCAGCGTAAATGGCCTCCATACGCGACGATATCGTTTCCACGTTGACAATGGCCACTGTCACTGTCACTACATACAAAAGGATAATGGAAAAAAATGCAATGACCATCTTCCTTCCTGTCTTATAGTTCCTGAACCGCTCTCTCATCCTTTGTTTCCCCGCTTTTCTACTGTTCCAGGCAGCGATTGACTATCCTGGAGAACTCATCCGCCTTAAATGGTTTTACGATAAAATCAGCAGCCCCTATGGTCAGGGCTTTCTGAATCATCATCTCCTGCCCAACGGCAGAGCACATAATGACCCTGATATTGGGGACCAGGCTCAGCATCTCCTCCAGCACCTCCAGGCCGGAACGTCCCGGCATGGTGATATCCAGAAGCACCAGATCCGGGCTGACTTCCCGAAACAGCTCCATGGCCTTTTCCCCATCCTGGGCCTCCCACACCTGGGTATATCCGTCCTCCTTAAGTATCTTGCGAATGATGCTCCTCATGAACATGGCATCGTCTACTACCAGAATCTTCTTATCCATATAGTCCCCCTCTATCCTCATTCTCTTTGACAGGTTTTTTATATACAGCCGGAAAAACTGCTTCCAGCCTGGTCTCCTCCCTGGACAAAAGCTCTGCATGGCCCACCAGAAGGTAACCGCCCGGACTCAGGCAGCGTTCCAGCTGCTTTATAAGCTTCTCCCTGGATATCCGGTCAAAATAAATCATAACATTCCGGCATAATATCAAATCGAATTTCTCCGGCCCAGGAGGCATCTCCATCAGATTATGCCTTCTGAAACGTATATTGTATTTTAATTTCTCATCCACCCGGAATGTATGGTTGTCCTCCACCGTACAGTACTTTCTCTTCCAAAGCTCCGGAAGATCCTCCATTTCCTTCAGCGGATATATTCCCTTTTCTGCCTTTCTCAATACTTCTGCGGATATGTCTGTGGCAAGAATGCGGACAGCCGGCATACGCTCAAACCTATCCCCGTAATCCTGAATCAGCATGGCTATGGAGTAGACCTCCTCCCCGGTGGAACATCCTGCATTCCATATGCTGCAGCCCCCCATCTTCCGGTTCTCAAACAGCTCCGGCAATATTTTATTATTCAGGATAGAAAAATGGGCCGGCTCCCTCATAAAATAAGTATAATTGGTGGTCAGGCGGTTCACCATCTCACCAGCCATCTCACCGGTCCTGTCCTTTCTCATCTGCTCCATATACTGGGCAAAGGAGGTCAATCCCCTTTTTTCCAGCTCCCTGGCCATCCTGCACTCGATCAGCACCTGCTTTTTTTCCAGATTTATACCATAATTGTCCCGGATGTATCCCACAATCTCACAGAACTCCCTGTCATTCAATCGTATCACATTTTTTCTCCCATATTCCCGGCATGACTTCCATCATCTTCTCGGGTTCCCCGCTATCTTCAGCTCCCGGTTCCCCGATGACTCCTATCATAGTCCCGTCCCTGAGTCCCAGGATGAATCCACAGGTACAGCCGCCGCTGTCTCCCAGCCGGCAGAACACAACCGGAGTCCTTTCATACAGCATGATTCCGCAGATATGGTCAGGCGCGCCAGGCACCTGCTGTATCTGCGGATGTATCACCACTTGCTTGATAAGATTTTTTTCCACATACACGGTACAGCTTCCGTCTTTTACGGTCACCAGCTCCATCATTCTGTCTCCTTCACAGCACCGGCCGTGGTATAAGAAGAGACGGGACCACTATAAACGCCAGTTTTCCTTTTTCCTCTTCCGCATCCAATGCCGCCATGCGATCCATATACTGGTTCCGGCTGCTTCTCACCGCCTCAGGAATGGCATATATCTGTTCTTCCTCCACCTGTACCAGACCAGTCACTACCTCTGCCCTTATACCAATTTCCCTGTCACCGCAGTCTGCAATAATCAGATAGGCCTGGTCTGACAAATTTCCAGCCTCCGGCAGCTCCAAAAAGTCAGCCAGGGCCATCTCCGGCTCCCGTTCTTTCATGTCCGTCACCCGCTTTACACAGGAAAGCGGAAGAAGGAAATGAGAACCCGCTGAAAAAAAGAGCAGGTAGGAATTCACACCGTCAGCCATCCTTTTTCCCTCCCCATGATTTGAGTTATTCTGAGCCCTTAACATTTTGTTTATATTCTACCATATATGGGAGTTATTTACTATTGGAAAATTCAAAAAAGGTCCGGGAGCATATCCCGGAACCTTTTCTAGTCCGTATTAAAAAACAGTTTCTTTATTTTTTCTGAAAAATCAATCCCCAGCTTGGCAGGCATCCGGACTAAAAATCAGTAAACACCAGCACTGTCCTGCTCCCTGAACCTCACTGGCGCCACCTCCGGCGTCAGCGGCTCCATCCTGTATTCCGGCAACTGGTCAATGAGACCATCCAGACAAAGAGATGTACTGTGGACCATGTCGTGAGCCAGAAGGACTACCTGCTGCCTTCCCAGAATGGTTTTCATGGCATTGTCAATCAGCTCCTGGGGCCGGGACTTTTTCAGCGCGTCGTCCAGACTGGCATTCCAGTCAAAATAGACAAATCCCCGTGCGTCCATCTCGGCTATGATTTCCTTGTAAACCTTCCGGTTATAGCCATTGATGCTGCCTCCGGGAAACCGGTAAAGAACAGGCTTTACCCCGGTCACTTCCAGAACAGCCCTGTAAGCTTCCTCAAAATCCGCCAGATAGCTGTCCCTGCTTTCGTAGAGTTCCTTATAGTCATGGCGGTTGCAGTGGATACCAATGGTGTGTCCCTCTGCCGCGATTCTTTTTGCAACATCGGGGTGTTTCCTGACATTTTCTCCCACCACGAAGAAGGTAGCTCTTATATTCCTGGCTTTCAGCACATCCAGCACCGCACTGGTATTTTCAGCAGAAGGACCGTCGTCAAAAGTGAGATACATGGTTTTGGGATTAAAATACAGATCAATGCCTTTGGCAATGCCCCCTGCCAGTTTTTCCTGGTACTGCGGGTCTGTCAGCCGTTCTCTTTCACGGGGATTAGACAGAAACCCCGTCTCGATCAGGCATGATGGAACAAAGGTCTGTCCGGTGACTGTAAATTCTGCATCCCCTCTCAGTTCGCGGGCCACTGCCCCTGTACTTCTGACTGCTTCCTTATGGACCAGCGCGGCTAAACGCCTGCTGTTCGAAGCCCCGTCCTTTCCGGAATACCAGGTCTCTATTCCCCTTGCCGCCGCGTCCTCCCATGTATTTTGATGAATGCTGACATAAGCGCCGGCCCGGACCTTGTGTGCTGCCTCCACCCGTTCTTCCTTTGAACGGTATGCGTCGCCCTCCCGCACCATCACAACAATATATCCCATATCCTCCAGTTTCACCTTCAGCCGCTCCGCAATGGCCAGGTTAATGTCCTTCTCCATTATGCCTTCCTGGCTGGCGCCTTCATCCTCACCGCCATGGCCTGCATCCACCGCAATAACAGGGGGACCTGTATATAAAGAATTCTGACTGCCAAAAGAAAGGAGGGATTCCCCCTGGCCTTTTATGGAACTTTGCAGGACATGTGTGTCTTCCAATATACGGGACAGAATTTCTGTCCCTCCCCGTCCTGTAAATTGCCGCTCTATCCTTTCCCGCTCTGTTATTTCCTGCTTTATCTGTCCCCGCTCTGTTATTTCCTGCTTTATCTGTCCCTGCTCTGTTATTTCCTGCTTTATCTGTCCCTGCTCTGTTATTTCCTGCTTTATCCGTCCCTGCTCTGTTCCTGCCATTCCCAATTCCCGTTTCTCCGGTATGACCATGGCCATCACTGCCATGGTCATGCATACGCCTGCGGCCAATTCTGCGGCGGCCAGAAAAAATGCCCTTCTCCTGGCCCTGCGCCTGGCCTGCCTTCTGCGCTCTGTCTGTCTGCCATAATCATACGGTTTTATCTCTATTCTGTCCATGACGCCTGTCCTTTGCATATAAAAAGCTCTTGTGTACTGCAATCAGCATACACAAGAGCGGCATCAAATTATCATCATTTTTGCATCAAAGTTGCATCATCTGGAAATTTTCAGGAACAATTCATTGATTCCTTCATAAAAACCAACTGTTACTATGGTTTCTTCCTCCTCCCCTTGGCTGATAACATATTTTTCAAAGTAAGGGGTTGCTTCCATTAACGGATTCTGGTCCCCGAAGGCCGCCGGCTTCTCTAACCCCATATAGGAACTCCACGTACCCACAATCTGCTCCGGATCCATGTCATCCCACAGCCTGGACGACCTGGCATAGAATTCATAAATCCTTCCGTTATCTCCATCTATATAGGCTTCCATGAGACGGTTTTCCTTGTCCGTATTTTTCTGGCTGTTTATAAGGCTCAGTTTCCAGACCGCCACATTATTCCTGGGCTCCAGCACATCAATGGCTGAATAGAGGACAGCGTCATACTCATCCTTTTCCACTGGCCGAACGGATTCAGGCAGGATTCCCAGTGTTTTCAGTTCCTCCAGCCCCCGGTTGCATGTCTCATAAATCTGGGAGTCCGTGATTTCCTGGCCGGAAGGCCCTCTGTGATTCATCACAAATGCATAAGCCCCCTCCAGACTCTCATATTCCGCCTGGCTGCCGTTTGCCGCCGTCAACGCCTGCCCTGTTTCAGATATCAGAGCCTGTCCTGTTTCGGGAAAGGTCTGGCTGCTCAGGCTTTCTGACAATATGTGGAGCTTTTCAGCGGCGCTTAATGTATAGCGGTATCCCTCCCCCTCCGTATCCGCTGTCATGGCATGTATCTCCCCCAACATGGTCCTGTCCCTGTATCTGGTCAGCATCTCAGGACCGCAGATGGACAGGGCCATAATCAGCCCCGCAAACAACAGGAATAACAGGTTTGCTGCCATTCTTCTCATAACTGGTCCTCCTTCCAGAGGGGCAGGGTGAAGCTCATGGTGGTTCCCTTCCCCAGCTCGCTCCTTATGTTCAGGCGGCTTTTGTGAAGCTCCAGTATTTCCGCGCACAGAGCCAGTCCCAGCCCTGCCCCGTTGCGGCTTCTGGACCTGGACTTGTCAACCATGTAAAATGCCTTGGTAATCTTGTGGAGTTCCTCCTTCGGTATGCCCACTCCGTGATCCTTTACTTCAAAACAGTATCCGTCCTTCATCAGATGGCCGTAGACCTCAATGAGGCCGTCCGCCTCGGAAGCTTTGAACGCATTGTCCAGCAGGTTCATGAGAACAGACTTAATCAGATTGGCCTCCGCCCTCACCATGCCGTCATCATAGTTAAAATATATTTTCATGCTTTTGTTGATCACGTACATGTCATACAGGTACAGAAACAGGGATTCGGCCGACACCATGGTAAATTCCACCTCTCCCCTCCTGGTGACCATGATGTCTAACAGGCGGAAGGACATGGCCTCCAGGCGTTTCCCTTCCGTGTAAATATAGTTGGCGGACATAAACTGTTTTTCCTCATCCAGCCTGCGGGAGCGCAGGGCATCCGCATAACCGATAATGGAGGTCAGCGGCGTCTTAAGCTCATGGGCAAATGCAGCCACAAAGTCCTCCCTGGCCTGAATCTCATCTTCCAGCTGATTGATGTTATCCTCCAGGGCATTGGCCATCTGGTTAAAATCCGTTGTGAGCTGTCCCAGTTCGTCGCTGCTGACTTTCCTGGCCCTGTGGTGATAATCCCCGGAGGCCATGCGCTTGGTGGCCCTGGTCAGCAGACGGATGGGCCTGGTCAGAAAGGACGCAATGAGATACATAACAGCCGTACCGCAAAGCAGCATGGCCACAGTCACCCTGCGGTAGACAGAGAAACCCAGGGACCTGTCCCGAAACACCTCTGACACGTCCTTCATGGTCTCCAGATACAGCACCCGGTCCAGGGCATTGACAGCCGTACCTGTCTGTATGTAGTATGCTCCATCCTGTTCTATGACTCTGTATGTCCTGGTATCCTGGCCTGTCCGGTCCAAAAGCCCGTCTCCCCCGCCGAATCCGGTGCTGGCATAGAGCACATTTTTCTGCTCATCACAAATACGCAGCAGGCGGCCGGAGCTCCTGCCTCCCGACTCCAGATTGGATGCTATCTGACTCACCGTGGTATCCTGGAGCACATCATACTTGGCCGGCACATTGAGGGCAGCTGTCTCAAATGCAAAACAGAGAATGCTGCTCTCATCCATGGCCTGGTTTACTTCCCGGTCCATGGAGGTCTGAAACACGTAATTGACAAAATAATATCCGCTGAACCCAAAACCCAGGGCCATGACAATCATGGTCCACAGCAGGAGTTTGAACGAAAATTTCATTGAACTACCTCTAGGCGGTATCCCACCTTGTAGACTGCCACCAGATTATTTTCCCATCCCAGTTTTCTTCTCAGCCGCTGCACATGCAGGTCCAGGGTGCGGCTGTCCCCGGAGTACTCCCCTTCCCACACCTTTTCATACAGGGTCTCCCTGAAAAGAGCCACATTTTTATTTTGTATGAAGAGTACCAGAAGGCCGAATTCCTTGTTGGTCAGTTCCACATTCCTGCCTGCCCTGGTAACCCTGCGGGCCTCCACATCCACGGTCACGTCGCCGGCTGTCAGCAGACGCTCCGTCTTATTGTATCTGCGGAGAACAGCCTCCACTCTGGCCACCAGTTCCACCACGTCAAAGGGTTTCACCAGATAGTCGTCCGCGCCCAGGCGCAGTCCCTTTACCCTGTCCTTTACCTCATGTCTGGCAGTTATAAAAATCACCGGTATATCCATGGGGCGGATGTAGCTCATGATATCGTAGCCATCCACTCCCGGCAGCATGATATCAAGCAGTATCAGGTCAAAAAACTGGTTCTCTATGAGCCGGAGGGCCTCCGCCCCGTCCTGGACAGACGTACAATGGTAACCGCTGGCCGACAGGTTTAAATCAATCAAATCACAAATTGGTTTTTCATCATCTACTATCAGTACTTTTATCATGGTTCTGTCCTCCACCCCCAATATGCGCGGGCCCTGTCCGTCAAGCCTGACAGGGTATCGCCTTCCTCTAATATAAGTGTTTGTTTCATGTCCGTATCTTCAAAAAATCCGCCGGTCCGCTGATAGTAAATGGCGTAGCTTCCCTCCACGACCGTCCCGCCGTCACTTCCCTCATAGCTGTAATCCGCCAGTATGACAATGTCTTTAAGTCCGTCCCCGTCTATATCCTGGCAGGTAACGCCCTTTAACGCATAGAGATGTTCATATTCTCCCATGGGCTGGAAGCTCCAGACAATATAGCCCTGTTCATTTACCAGGTACAGCATGAATACCGTGTACTCCGCCATCCGGTAGGTGCCCGGGACAACCAAAAGGCGGCCGAACTTCTCAAACCGGATAGAACGGCTCTGCTCCGAAATGACCGTCATCCCGTGGGACAAAAGCTCATCCTGGGCAGTGGATGTATACAGAAACTCGGTAGAGTATCCGTCCCGGACAAAAGATGTGATGAAACGGATGCTCTTATTCATGCCAAAACGGTTCATCTTTTCTGAGAGTCTGTAATCCCTGTAAAAACCGTCATTTTTCTGAAACAGCACATCCCCCACCTTGTATGGCTTTCCCGGTTTACCGGCTCCCTCATTGGCACAGGCGGTTATGAGCACGATATCCTGCCATCCGTCCCCGTCCATATCCTGAAAGGACACGGCGGCCACCCGGCTGTCGGGCTGCCTGAGCTGACCTCTTATCCGGTTATTGGTCTCCAGCTGGTCTGTCTTATATGCCATGGTCCCGTCCGCCCTGGCAAAAAACAGCACCAGCCGGTTGGACTCCCTGTCAAAGGCCGGTATAAAGGACACCTCCCCCTCTCCCTTCATGGTCATGGGGAATATCTGGCTGTCCACCGCCTCAAATCCTTCCCTTTCAATATCCCCGGTCTGACCGACCGCGTTAAGGCGCTGCCTGTATTCACTGTATGAACGGGAAACAGCCTGGGAATCCGGAGCACCGTTGGATGCCCCAGGAAAGCCCAGGCATAAGACAGCTGTTGTGATCAGAAACAGGATGGTCCGGAACGAAAAGGCAGAATATGTTTGATTCATCAATGGCATGCACCAGCTTTTCTTAATGTACTATTCCGATTATATCAAATAAAGATGGGAATTCAAACATATTCATGGCCTGTGCCAAACAAAATATTTGAGGGGATGCCGCCGGTACTCAAAAGCTGCCCGAAAAAAGAAACTTAAGGATTGTTCACCGCGGGACGATTACACACCCCTATATACAGCGGGGCTCCCATATATCCGGTGACCGCATATAAAAAGGGCCTGTCCAGGTTCATCTGCAAAACTGGCTCACCTGAATACAATCCAGCAAATCCGGCTTCTCCGTTCTCTGAAAATGGACCCACACCGTTTTCATTGACACTGAACACGGTGGATTGGATCACGCCGGAAAGTGAAAGGCTTTCGCCTGTAATACCTGTAAAATCAGCCCGGCTGACATCAAATGCACCGGTCAGCCCCAGACCGGCCAGCGAAGGACCCAGGTCCGCCGTGGTGGCGGTCTGGAATTTAGGAATCTTCCAGTAAATTCCGCCGTAGGATTCAAGCTCATCAATCCTGCCAAACATTTCCCTGGTATACTGTTCTGAGGTGAGCAGTTCCCGGATTGTCACTCCCTGGTCAGGCAGAACAACTATCATGGACGCGTTATCCGTAAGGGAGAGTGATGCGCGCAGGAATCCCTGGCCCCGGTAATAAGTGCCGTTCCAATGTCCTGTCATATACTGACAGGTTATATCCTGTCCATCGGCAGAATGGAACACATCTGTTATATTGTCCTCAGTCCTGAAACCTCCTGTCCACTGGGCCTGGTAATTCACTGCATTCACAAGTTTCATGCTTTCACCGGAAGCGGTTGCCACGTCCATGGAAATAGCCTGATCCGTCTGCCAGCCAATCCACTGTCTGATAATGGCCGGCAGGTCCGGATTTCCAAAGTCCACCCGGAAAACAGACGCATAGTACTCGTTTTCCGATGTTCTCTTAAATGAGTCGTTCAGCGGGGCCCCTTCCTTCAGCCACATGGAATTTACCAGCTTCAATTTTGTCTTTTCATTGTTCCTGAATATCTGCCGGTACAGACGTCCGCAGGAAGCCGCCAGGCCGGCCGGAGGCTGTGCCGTGTGCAAAGCCTGGGCCGGTTCCGGAGACTGAGACCCGTCAGGTGTCTGACTGCCGATTCCCATAAGCGCCAGCATCTGGGCCCTGGTGTTTCCCTCTGCGCCCTCGGATGCCTGGGCCAGGGCATAGTACAGGCTCACCGGCGAAAAATTCATATTTTCCCGGCTGTCCCTCAAAAGCGGCAGGAACACCCTATAGGAAAACCGGGATATTCCATCTGTAAACTCCGGATTCACCGTGTTGTTCTGGGCTATGGCGCGCATGCTGCCTGAATCATTGTACGGTATGGGATCCGGGTCCCTGGAACCGGATTCACATTGATAACCTTCTCCTGATACACCGTTAAAAGGCGCGGCAAAGGCCGCAGGACTTCCTGCGGCCAGTACGGATATGGCCGTGGCCAGAACGCCTGCGGCGGCAATGGATATTATATTGCGTTTCATGATTCATTCCCCCTGTAATGACTGAAAAACCAAAACAATTTGCTTCTGATTTTATTTTACCAGAATATCATCAGGAAGATGTTTCTATTTTCTTAATTAATGCGGTCGTTATCTGTTACCAAAGGGAGAATTCCTTATCTCCCACCACAGGGTCCGCGGTTCCCTTCTTCTTGTCTATCTCATATGTATTGATCCGGTGGAACACATCCGGCTTATCCTCATATCCAACTGAAACCTGGACCATTTGATTGTTCTCATAATCCACCTTAAACTGCAGGGGTTCTTCTTCGTCCTGGTACATTCCCATCTCCAGAAGCTTATTTTCCAGAAGGCGGCAGGCTGCCTCCGATGTCATGGACGGCTTCTCAATCCATACGCCTGTCTCTGTATCTAGGCAATACCAGATTCCGTCAATCCGGTTCCAGCCTTTTAGGAGCTCCTGATTTTCTTCGTAGACCCACTGTCCGCTCTCCTCCTGTATCCATTCCCCTGCCCAGGCCGGAAATGTACAGCCCAGTATGGATACCATGACCGCAACCCCAGCCAATCTGTGTCTTATTTTCATTCGATCCCGCCTCCTGTTCCAGCGCAAGTCTTAAAAATATTTTTAACCATACACCAGTATACCTCATAAACATTAACTTTATATAAACTGGTCCGGGATTCCTTAACTGTCGCAACACCTCTTTCTTTTGTCCTGCTTCCTTAACCCGCTTCCTCAAAATTCCCTGTATACAGCTGATAGTATTTTCCCTTCCTTCCAATCAGCTCCTCATGGGACCCCCGCTCGATGATTCTTCCCTGTTCCATGACCATAATACAGTCTGCATTGCGGATAGTAGACAGTCTGTGGGCAATGACGAAGGTGGTCCTCCCATTCATCAGGGCATCCATGCCGGCCTGCACCAGGGATTCCGTCCTGGTATCTATGGATGAGGTGGCCTCGTCGAGAATCAGTACAGGCGGGTCTGCCACGGCTGCCCTGGCTATGGCTAAAAGCTGCCTCTGGCCCTGGCTCAGACTGCCTCCATCCCCTGTAAGGACGGTTTCATAGCCATGGGGGAGACGGTTTATGAAGCTGTCTGCGTTGGCCAGTTTTGCTGCATTGACGCATTCCTCATCTGTAGCGTCCAGCTTTCCGTATCGGATATTGTCCATGACAGTACCTGTAAAGAGGTGGGTGTCCTGGAGCACGATGCCCAGGGAGCGGCGGAGGGCCGGTTTCTTAATTTTATTGATATTGATTCCGTCATATCGGATTTTTCCGTCCTGTATGTCATAGAAGCGGTTAATCAGGTTGGTGATGGTGGTCTTGCCCGCCCCGGTAGATCCTACAAATGCAATTTTCTGACCGGGTTCGGCAAACAGCTTGATGTCATGGAGCACCATCTTGGATGGGTCATAGCCGAAATCCACTCCGTCAAAAACAATGCCGCCTTCCATTTTCTTATAGGTAACAGTCCCCTCTGCCTTATGGGGGTGTTTCCAGGCCCAGACACCGGTGCGCTCTTTTGTCTCTTCCAGTGTGCCGTCCTTCCGTTCCCGGACATTCACAAATTCCACATACCCATTGTCCTCCTCCTGCTTCTGGTCCAGAAGCTCAAATACCCTTCCGGCGCCTGCCGCTGCCATGACCACAGAGTTCATCTGCTGGCTGATTTGGGTAATCGGCTGGGAGAAATTTTTATTGAGTCCCACGAAGGCAATGATGGTGCCGATTGTAATTCCACCTATGCCGTTTAATGCCAGGATTCCTCCTGCCACTGCGCACAGAACATAACTCAGATTGCCGATATTGGCATTGACCGGCATAAGGAGGTTGGCGTACCGGTTAGCCTTATCAGCGTTGTCCCGAAGCCTTTCATTCAGCACCTCAAACTCCTTTTTGGCCTGTTCCTCATGACAAAATACCTTTACCACCTTCTGTCCGTCCATCATTTCCTCTATATATCCGTCCACCTCTCCCAGGGAGTTCTGCTGTTTTCCAAAATGGGAGGCAGATTTGCCTGAAAGACATTTTGTGGCAAACAGCATGACACAGGCCATAGCAAAGGTAAGTATGGACAGAGGTATATTTAAAATCAGCATGGAAACAGCGGTTGCCGCCAGTGTGACCGCAGAATTGGCTACCTGGGGAACACTCTGGCTCATGAGCTGCCGCAGGGTATCCACATCATTGGTATATACTGACATGATATCGCCATGGGCGTGGGTATCAAAATATCTGATGGGCAGAGATTCCATCCTGGTAAACAGTTCCACCCTCAGCCGCTTCATGGTGCCCTGGCTTACTGTGACCATGATTCTGTTATACGCATAGGCCGCCAGAATGCCTATTAGGTAAAGGACTGCCATCCTGCACAGCGCCCCTGCCAGGGGAGAAAAATCCGGCGCTGTATTCCCCGTTGACGCCTGTTGGGCCAACGGCCGGATATAGTCATCCACCAGGGATTGTATGAACACCATCCCCTTCAGGGTAGCCCCGGCGGACACTATGATACAGGCCAGCACCGCGGTCACCGCAAGTTTATAATTGGCAGCCATATACCGGATGACGCGGCCCAGGACCCTGAGGGCTTCCTTTGTCTCCCTGGCCTGCGCCTGTCTGCCGGTTTGTTCTTTCCGGCTGCTCTGCGCCTGTCCGCTGTTCTGTTTTTTCAGGCTGCTCTGTCTGTCTTCCATCATGCCACACTCTCCTTTCCTGCGTTTTCTGCCTGAACCTGGTCAAAGTCCCCTCCGCCCCTGCTCTGTGACTCGTATATTTCACGGTATATCTCATTGGACCTCACCAGCTGGTCATGGGTTCCGTATCCGTTTATACGCCCGTCCTCTATCACCAGTATGTGGTCCGCATGCTGCACACTGGATATGCGCTGGGCAATGATGATTTTGGTGGTTCCCGGTATTGCCGCCCCAAAGGCTTCCCTGATTCTGGCATCTGTCGCCGTATCCACCGCGCTGGTGGAATCGTCCAGTATCAGGATCCTGGGGTTCTTTAACAGCGCCCTGGCAATACACAGCCTCTGCTTCTGACCGCCTGACACATTGGTTCCTCCCCGCTCCAGGAAGGTATGGTATCCGTGGGGTAGACGCTCTATGAATTCGTCGGCACAGGCCGCCCGGCAGGCTTCCCGGCATTCTTCTTCCGTGGCATCCTGATTTCCCCACCGCAGATTCTCCAGAATCGTACCGGAAAACAGTACATTTTTCTGCAGAACCACTGCCACGGAGTCCCTGAGCGTTTCCAAATCATATTCCCGCACATCCCTGCCTCCCACACATACGCTGCCGCTGTCCGCGTCATAGAGGCGGCTGATTAGATTTACCAGGCTGGACTTGCCGCTTCCCGTGCCTCCTATGATGCCCACAGTTTCACCGGACCGGATATGCAGCTCAATATCGGACAGCGCCTGCCCGCCTCTGCCTTTGTCCATTCCCTTATCCGTTCCCCCAGCGTCCTCCTTACCCTTCCCATAGGAAAAACATACACAGTTAAAATCAACGCTTCCGTCTGCCACATCCATGACAGGCCGTTCCGGGTTGCGGATATCCGGCTCTTCCTTAAATACCTCCTCAATTCTCCTTATGCTGGCAGCGCTCATGGCAATCATGACAAATATCATGGACAGCATCATAAGAGACATCATGATTGACATGATATAGCTGAACAGGGAGGTCAGCTCGCCGCTGCTCATAGTTCCAATGACGATAAACCTGGCTCCAAACCAGGATACGGCCAGTATACAGCCGTAAACCACCAGCATCATGGCTGGATTGTTAAATGCCAGGGTGCCTTCTGCCTTTACGAACAGGCGGCAGAGGTTTTCTGCTGCACTGGTGAATTTCTGGTTCTCATAATCCTCCCGCACATAGGCCTTCACCACCCGGATGCCGGAAACATTTTCCTGGACCCCTGCATTCAGGTCGTCATATTTTGTGAAAACAACGTTGAATATCTTCCTGGCCGCCATCATGATGATTCCCAGTATACATGCCAAAAACAGAATGGCTCCCAGGAAAATCATGCTGAGCCGGGGGCTAATCATGAAGGACATGACCATGCTGCATACCAGCATGAGGGGCGCCCTGACAGCCACCCGGATGCACATTTGATATGCGTTCTGGATATTGGTTACATCCGTGGTCATACGGGTCACCAGACCTGCCGTGCTGAACTTATCAATGTTTGAAAAGGAAAAGTCCTGCACCTTGTCATAGACTCCCTTTCTCAGATTACAGGCCAGACCGGAGGATGCGCTGGCCGCGTACTTTCCTGCCATAGCCCCGGATATCAGGCTGATAAAAGCCATGACAATCATGACTCCTCCATAGGTATATACCTTTCTCATATTCCCTTCCTGGATTCCCTCATCAATAATCAGCGCTGTGATAAAGGGAAGCATGACCTCCATAATTACCTCCAGGGCGGTAAAGAGAGGGGTCAGAATGGAATCTTTTTTATACTGTTTAAGCTGTGCTAAAATCGTTCTCATATTCTGTCTCCTTATATAGTGTCTCCTTATTTTTTAGGTATTGCAACTGACTGTGCCATTAGCCGGTAACGGTTCTGAACACGCACAAAATAGTTAACTAGCTAATAATTAGCTCCCTATATTTATACCTCATATCCTGTTGAATGTGAAATTCAAATATGTTATAATCTATAAAAATATTTTATTGTTTACTATTAGTATTGTTTTTAGAGTCAATCGAACAAAAGAAGATTAACAAAGATTGAAAAGAAACAGCAACAGAAATTCAAAGGAAATTCAGGAGGCGATTCCTATGAATACAGTGCAGTTAGAATGTTTTCTGGCCGTGGCGGAATATCTGAATTTTTCCAAGGCAGCTGATTTTTTAAAAATTACCCAGCCGGCTGTAAGCCATCAGATTACATCCCTGGAGGACGAGCTGGGGACCAGGCTCTTTGTGCGTACCAGTAAAAATGTAAACCTGACTGAAGCCGGGCTCATGTTCATGGAGGATGCATCCAGCATCCTGAAGATTGCCTGCGGCGCTAAAAAACGGCTGGGCATAGGAAGCAATGACGTTCTGTTTCTCACCGTGGGGTGCCATAACCAGTCAGAGTTAGAGCTTCTTCCCCCTGTCATACGCAGACTGGCAGATCGTTTCCCCACCCTCCACCCCACTGTGAAACTGATTCCGTTTAAGTCCATGGCCAATCTTCTGGATGAAGAGCGCATCCACGTCATGTTCGGCTTCCAGCAGGATGAGCAGAAGAAACCCATTGGCTTATTCCATGAGCTGGCCCGGATACCGCTGGCCTGCGTGTGCAGTGCCGGACATCCCTACGCCGGGCGCACCTGCCTGAATGTGGATGAGCTGGAGGGGCCCATAGTCCTGGGTGAGCCCCACAGGCTGCCTGCCACCGTACTCCAGTCTCAAATCCGTGCTTCCTCCTCCTGCCATCCTTCGGAGCTTTTCTTTGTGGATACCTATGAAAGCATACTGGCTCTGGTAAGGGCAGGCCTTGGATACAGCCTTCTCCCCTTCTATCCGGGCAGTGATAAGAAAGGGCTCTGTTATATCCCGGTAACGGGAATACCTCCCCTTGCTTTTGGCTTGTATCATAAAGGAGTAAAGGGAAATACCATACTAAAAGAATTCATCCGGCTATTGGATGAGGAGGTGGCTGCCGGTGAATTCCGGGCATGACAACCCTGCATGTTTTTCAGCAGGACTCTGCATGTTCCCCCTGAAAAACCGCAGAAGCCTCATCCTTTACTGTACTCCACGGTCTGTCCCTTCATGGTGGACTTTGCCTCGTACAGGGCAATGTCCGCACATCTTACCAGTTCCTCAAATGTACAGAGTTCACCTCCATACCAGGCAATGCCTGACGAAAGCTGGATTTTCAGCTGTATTCCGTCAGGCAGAACGGCTGGGTGTTTATCCAGAATATCATAGAAATCCCTCAATTGTTTCCTGACGCCATTCCTGTCCTCATAGCCAAACAACAGAATGAAAAACTCGTCCCCGGAACGCCTGCCAACTATGGCATGGTCCTCCGGTATCCCTTTCATGCATACTGCGGTCTCTCTGATATAGATATCGCCGCTTTCATGGCCGTAGGTATCATTTACTGACTTAAGGCCATCTAAATCCAGCATAACCATTGCGGCGGTTCCCAGATTGACAGGGCCGTTTCCGCTCAGGCCCGGCATTTCTCCTGTCTGTCCCGGCATTTCTCCCGCCTGTTCCAGTATGGCCTCTGCCTCCCGCTGGAAAGCTGCCCGGCTGTAAATCCTGGTCAGGCTGTCATGGTCCCTCTCATATTTAATTCTCTGTTTTTTCATCATATCACCGGTCACATCCTCAATGATTCCCAGGGAATGGCCGTGGCGCAGAGACAGGGTAATCCGTACCCAGCGCTCTGTTTTTCCGCTGATTCTGTAGATTCCGTTTTCCTCCGGCACCGGACATCTTTGCATATCCGACAGCCTGAACAGAAATACCTTCTCATCCACATACAAATGATTCTCGTCCTCACATGGAAGTTCCATAAGGGGAAAGATCTGTTTTGTGACCTGTACTCCATATCCGCCGGGACTGTACTCAAAGGCACCGATATGAAGGCCCAGAAGGTCCATGATTTCAGACATCTTAAGTGTGTTGTCCAGCAGATTCTGATTGGATATCTCCACTGCCTGAGACAACAAATCCAATTCCTCTATCCCGGTCCTCTCCAGCCTGATTTTTCTGGTATAATCAAAATTCCTTACTTTGGTGGCCAGCTTTGCCACAGGTTCCGTGATTTTCCTGCTGATGAACCCGGCGGCCCCGGCACCCAGCAAAAGGGATACCATCAATGTCACTGCAAAAATCTTTATGATCCGGTGAAGAAAACCATACAGTGCATCCCCTCTCATTAATCCCAGAACCACCCAGTTCCCGCTGTCATATGGAACATTCTTTGTGCCGTATAAATCCAGGCTCTTAATACAGCCGTATATCTTTTCTCCTGTAAGGCTGGATACCTGACAGATAGAGTACGTTTCGTCCTCCTGCTTTATCCTGAGCAGCGGTTCATCCCCAAAAAGCCTGTTCTGGTACTCGCCCTTCTTGACCAGAACAAACAGCTCCTGCGGGTTCTCCTGCATTGCGGCAACCATGTACCCCGGTGAATCCTGGGCAGACAGCTCGTTGGCAGGCAGCAGCTTTCTTATATGCTCCAGGGATATCTCCACCCCAATCACACCGTGGACCTGGCCAACGCGGTCAAAGAGCGGAACGGTGTAGGTGATGACAGGCACATCCTCAGGTGTCATGTAGAAAGGCCGGCTCCAGTATCCCAGCTTTTCATAATCCCTGGACTGGCCGGCCGCCTGAAACGGCATATCAAAAAACTTCCTGTTTTCTTCATTCAATGACAGGCCGTAATGCCAAACGCTGTCCAGAGGAATCTGGTATCTCCTGGATATCTCTGCAGGTCCCATTACCTGGAACAAATCACTGTTGTCCGCGCTGTATGTCTCCGGGTCATAGTCCCTGAAATACAGAGCCGGCATGCTTTTTCCCTGCCCCGGTTCATCCAGTATCAGAAATGTGCCCGTGGTACCGCTGACATGCAGCATGGATATAAGGGTATCCGCAGAGCCAATCAGAAATGACTCCGCATCCATTTTTTCCTCCCCATAGCCGCTCTCAGACAATCGGTCGGACAATTCCTGTACATAGGGATGAATATTGGTCCACCGGTTGTCAATCTGGTCCTGAATGGAGCTGGCCCTGAGGGTCACAGTGGACGCAAATGACTGGTACGCCGTATCCCTGGTCTGCTTCAATATTCCGCCCGCTATCAGCATCCCCAGAACCAGCAGAGACTGAAGAATCACCAGACCCGCAGTAAAGGCAGAGCATTTTGATGCTATGGACTGCTTTTGTTTCATATTCCTCATCAGCTCCCTAATAATTTAGCGGCATTATCCTGCCACCCTTCATACCATTTCTGGAAATGGGCCTCATCCGTGACCTGGGCCTGGGCCTCTTCCTTTGTCATGCCGGCCTTCATCTTATCCTCAGCCTCCAGACGTGCATTGTCCACAGAAGCCTCCATATATTCGCCGTAAAACTGTCTCATCTCATAGCTTCCCTCAAAGGGAGGATTGGAATAAAAGCGGTATTCAGAGAGCATTTTCAGAGTAGCCTCTGCGGACCCTCCTATCGTGGGATTATATTCCGGCGTACCGGAATAGGCTGCCATAGCCTTGGCATATCCCTGGTTCAGGGAACTGTTCTCCACCGGCAGATAACCGCTGTTCACCGCAAAATCCAGATTCTGCTCCTCCTGGGTCAGCCATTTCAGAAATACGGCCGATGCATACTCATGGGTACTGTCGCTTTGTGCAATAGCGAATCCGGCCCCCTGGACCATGGCGCACAAGTCCCCGTCGCGGAAACAGGGATATGGAAGAACACTGCTCTCAATCCGGTAGATTTCATTCTGATTCAGGGTCACTTCCTTTGGAAAATAAACCGCCCCTGCGCTGGAGCCTACATAAGCCAGTATATCCCCTGTCTTTTCATCATCAGAACGGAACTTGCCCAGATTTGCATAATAGCCCTTTACGTAGGGCACATACAGTTCATCCCACAAAATCCTGGCCAGGTCCTGGTCAAAGGAAAACGTCACCTGGCCGTCCTGCAGCTTATAAATATCATTTCCTGTCTGCACGGACGCAACAATGATGTAGTTGGCCAGGCTGTCAATGCCCAGAAATGCCTTGCCCCCCGACCACTCGTAATAGGCCTTGGCTGTCTCAGCCACCCCCTCCCAGGTAGAAAGACGGTCCAGCCGGACCCCTGTGTCCCCTGCAAACCTGTCCCAGTCCGTCTTATTCAGAAACAGATTTTCCGTAGAGCGCACAACAGGAAGAATTTTAAGCCCATAATTCCCGCCGAAGCTGCAGTCCTGAAGAAAATCCGCCCGGTATACCTTCAGCTCATCCTCGGAAAAATATTGATTCAGGTCCACAAGCTTGCCCAACACATCAATGCGGTAGGCATTTTCCGGATACGCTGCAAACAGATTGGGCATGGCGTCAGCTCCCAGCCTTCCGCTGGCTGAATTGTAAGCCTCCTCCGCCAGCTGGTTTACATCTCCATAGCTGACACTGTCCACAATGATTCCCATTTCCATGCCCACTGTTTCATTGAATCTGGACACCAGATTGTCAAAGGCCTGTTTTGTCTGCCCGTTATAATAATTCCATACCGTAATCATAACCGGCTGTTTGGGATTCAGCTGATACCTGGCTTCCTCACTGCGTGAACAGCCGGCTGCCATCCCTACTAACAGGAATACCGCTGCCGCCCATGCCAGTATTCCTCCCTCTCTCTTTTTCATACAAATCCTCCCATTCCTGACAGACTCAGCTCACCGCGTCCCGTCCTTCCCCTGAATCAATCTTCACACTTTCCAGACTACCGTCATCCCGCTTTTCCACCCGAAGGACAAAGGGGAAGATATCATGCTTTGTGCAGAGCCAGAAATCCTCCTGAGGATAGATTTCCTGGGTATGGGGATTAAAGAAATGTTCGCCGCCGGCTGTCTTCAGGGACCGTATTTCCTCGTCTATAAGGCAGGGTCTGCCCTCCAGAAGACATTTGATATACCGGGCGCAAATCACATCCTCCCTTGCAGTCCTTTCTCCTCCGTTTCCCATGGCTACCAGGGATACTGTCTCCGGCTGTCTTCTGCTGATATAATCGGCAACTGCCCTGGCATTCACCAGGCTTCCGGTCAGTATCTCCTCTGCGTGTACGGCATTCACGATTCCCTGTGTTCCCGCGCTTGTAGTATGTACGATTTTTTTCCCTGACAAGTCCGCGTCCCGGGTCTGGGACGGTGAATTTCCATAGTCAAAGCCCTCACACCTGCGGCCCCAGCGCTCTCCAATGAGAAGATATTCCGGATGTACCTGTTTCATATGCCTGGCCTCCTCCACGCTTCCGGCCGGGAATACGGCAGACGCCCCCCGGGCATACAGATAGCACTCCAGGGAAAAAGCCCGGAACACATCTATGATAACGGTTAATCCCTCTGCTTTCTTTGCTCCTTCAATCAATTCCAATATTCTGATTTCCATGCTGTTTTTCCGCCCTATTCTCTTGACCTGCTGTTTGTTTATTGTTGGTTTATTGTTTTTTCCATTATACAGCATCCCGGGGCTAATGCAAAGAAATAAAGTTGTGGAAATGGAACCGGGATTCCCGGCTGCCCTTCTGGATCTCAGCCATCCCGCTCTCCAAAGACTCCTATGGTCTGTGAATCCGCTCCGGGAAATAGGAGTACAGGCATAAAAACGCCAGGAAAACCGCGCCTAAAAACACTGCTGTATACCGGATGGTACTCTCCATAACCAGGACCCGGTCCTGTGCTGCCTGTACGGCCACGGTCCAGCCATAAGGTTCCAGACGTTTATACACCACATAGGTTCCGTCCCCAAGAAGGCTGCCCGTCTCCTGATTCATGGACGGGAGAAGGGACGCCATACTGTCCGCTGTATTCCCGCTCCCGTCGGTATCAACACGGTAAATGCATGCTCCGCTATCATCCATAATATAAAAGGATGCGCCGAATCCCAAATCTATATCGGAAAGCGCGGACTGCAGCCTGCTTACATCCATGTCCATATAAAAATGGCCCAGACAGCTTCCTATGGTCTTTAAGGAGGTGATATCCTGATAACTGCGCCGGAAGGTAATGACCTGACTCCCGGAATCCTGAAAATAATCATCCATATGGGCGGGCAGGACCGAAAAATCCCCTTTCTCATCCTCTTTCCCGGTCCAATACCGGAACGCGTCCTCATCCAGTACCTTATACGCGTTCCTGGTAGCATAATAAATCTGCCCTTTCCGGTCCTTAAAATAAACGCTGCGCAGCCTGCTGTCCCTGTCCAGAAAATCACTCAGAAGAAGGGTAATTTCCATTTTCCTTTCCTCCCGGCCAAGACCGGGGGATTTTAAAATCTGGTACAGGAACATTCCATCATCCGTGGAAACGTCATAGATATGCTTTGTCAGGCTGCTGCATTCCTCCAACACCGCCTCTGTATTGCTGCCCCCATAGCTCACCATGCGCCCTATGTCATCCAGCACCACACGTTCCATATTGCTTCTGAAATGTCCCGTTAACACCGTGCCGGCAGCCAGAAGAGGCACCAGGCCCAGAATCACAAAGGATGTGGCCAGACGAATCAATCTGTTTACTTTTCTCTGCATCACGGCTCCTCCCAGCGTTCCAACATATTATCTGCCAGGGATGAAATTGATGTTCCGCCCCACAGCGTCTCAACCAGCATCCGGTCATAGCATTCAATAAAACCATCCGGCGGCTGGGCATCCTTAAGCAGAAACTCCGTATGCACAGGACTTCCCTCATAAGCAGCCTCCATAATTTTCCTGTCCGGCGTGTCCGGCATGTTCACCCGGCGGACTGTCACAGAGTTCCCGTTCATGATTTCCAATATGGTTTCATATACGCCTTCGGAATAGCAGAACTGAAGGAACCGGGCACACGCATCCATCTTTTTTCCATCCCTGGCAGTCAGCGACGAAATCCCCCACTGCACACTTCTGTCGTCCATTGCATAGACAGTCCCGTTCTTTCCAGGAAGAAAGAAGAAGCCCAGGCGGATCTGAGGATTCAGGTTCTCTATCTGCTGCAGCATCTGAGGCCCTGCATACACCATGACCGCCTGCCGGGTGGATATGGCCCTGGCTGTCTCACGGTCTGTCACTGCCCTGTACCGGGAATTGATATATCCCCGGCTGGCCAGATCACGGAAATCCCCCAGCATCTCCGCTGCCTTTTCTTTGGTCCAGCAGGCCTGTCCGTCCCCTGACGCAATGTAGTTGCAGAACAGGTAATTCCCCCAATATTTCATATGCCGGTCGCCGGCAGCTCCCAGGGCAATGGCATCATATCCTGATGCCTTAAGGGTGGCGCACACCCGAAGAAATTCCTCATATGTGCGAGGTGCGCAAAGTCCCAGCCGTTCAAATATCTCCGCATTATAAATCATCCCCAGGGTGGTGGTGTAAAGGGGAACACCATAGCATATGCCGCCGCAGGTACCGGGATTCTCCACCAGCGAATACACTTCCTCCGGCATGGGGGCCAGAAGCCCTGCCTGTACAAGGGAGTCCGTCTCCCTCAGCTCCACGATATCGTTAAACTCTCCCTGGGCAGCCAGCACTTCCAGCCGCCTGGCGTATGTCTGGTTTTCTGCTTCCGGCATGAAATACAGCTCCACCTTAATGTCCTGATTAGATTTCATGAAAGCTTCTGCCGCATTCTCCATTCCGCTCTTCCATCTAATGTCCCCTGATGAGCAGACCACCCGTATTTTCACCTCTGGGTCCTGACGGCTGACGGACCCAGGGGGCGCTGCGGGGCTGCATCCTGTCACCATAAACAACAGACCAGCCAAAAGAAGGATGCTGGCTGACATCCTGCTCACGGCTGGTCTGCTGTGGGATTTTGTGGTTTCAAAGCTTTCTTCCCGCCAATTTTTCTTTTTTCTATCCCTGGCTCTGCGGCCGGTTTTCTCTTCTGTACTCATCTGCACCCTTCCCATATTTCCCCCTAAAAAGCGCCCCGCACTGCCGGACCTTCCTGTATCCAGCTGCTTCTGCCGCTTTATATATCGTTACCGCCGCATATTGACCCGGTTCCTGAGTGGTTGGCTGTAATACGGATAAACGCATCCATCTCTTTTGTCAGCCACTTATTCCTGTTATAAATAACCTGCTGATACATGGCCAGCCTGAAGTCAGCCACATCAAGCACAGCCAGCTCCCCACGTTTTACATATTCCTGCACCGCAAACAGGGGAAGATATGATATGCCCCGGTTCTTCCTTATCATCCTTATGATGAATTCCGTATTGCTGATTTCCAAAAAGGGAGTGAGGACCATTCCCTGTGATTCCAGGAAACAATCCAGCTCCCGCCTGTAATTTTCATTCTTTTCCGTCAGGAAGAACGGCTCGTCCATGATTTCCTCCAGGCTGATTACCCTGTTCCCCCCAAGGCCGCAGGAGGGAGAAGCCACGAACACAATGGGTTCCCTGACTTCCATGACCTTATTCCAATTATCATTATACCTTGGCCGGTCCAGAATGTATATCAAATCCAGCTGGTTCCTCTCCATCATATCAATCAGCTGGTTTGGTGTGGAAGCAGTCACCTTGACCGGAACCCTGGGATGGCTGCTGCGAAAGGAATTCAGTATCTGGGGAAGCTTTGAAAAACACAGGGATTCCAGTGTTCCCACATGAAGGGGGCTGCACAGCTCCTCCTCGCTTTTTGCAAATTCCCTGGCACATTTTATATCCCGGATAATTTGGTTGGCATGGCCCAGAAACTGCCTGCCGGGCGCTGTCAGGTAAACCCGTTTCCCCATACGGTCAAACAGTTTTACTCCCAGCTCATTTTCCAAAAGGCGTATCTGCACGGTCAGGGCTGACTGGGTATAGCCTAAAACCTCTGCTGCCCTGGAAAAGCTTTCGGTCTGGGTGATAGTCACAAAGGTCTGCAGCTGTCTTAACTCCATTTAACTACCTCCTGACAATCTATGAATTTAATTTATTATATATATAAAATTCATGAATTTGATTTATTTATCCTTTATGATACAATGCACTTACGCAGATGTCAATTACCTGGGTTCAATCAAGGATAAGCCTCTGCAGTATCATCTGCAAAAAAAGAAAAGGATGAGATTACATATGGCATTTATCAGTATATTTGACGTGTTGGGCCCGGAAATGATAGGGCCCTCCAGTTCCCACACAGCCGGCGCATGCTCCATTGCCCTGCTGGCCGGGAAAATGGCGGACAGCCCCATTACACATGTGGAATTTACCCTCTACCAGTCCTTTGCAAAGACCCATAAGGGCCATGGAACAGACCTGGCGCTCCTGGGAGGAATCATGGGCTTTTCCACAGACGACAGAAGGATACCCCTTGCATGTTCCGTGGCAGAAGAACGGGGACTCTCCTACCGTTTCATCACCGATGACACTGATTCGGACACCCACCCCAACACAGTGGATATCCGCATAACCTGCTTAAACGGGCGCACTTACTCGGTGCGGGGCGAATCCCTGGGAGGCGGGAAGGTACGGATCAGCCGCATTGACCATATAGACGTGGACTTTTCCGGCGAGTACAGCACACTCATCATCATACACCGCGACCGCCTGGGTGTCCTGGCCCATATCACCCGCTGTCTCAGCGAGGGATATGTAAACATTGCCTTTATGAAGCTGTTCCGGGAAACAAAAGGAGACAGGGCTTACAGCATCATTGAATTTGACGGAAGCCTGCCGGACCATATGGTATCACGGATTTACGAAAACCCGGATGTACAGGATGTTATGTTTATACCGGTGAAGGGAGAAAACGAAAATGGATTTTAAGAATGCAAAAGAGCTTCTGGACTTCTGCCAAAAGCTGAACTGTCCTATCTCAGATATCATGAAACAGAGGGAATGCACCTTGGCTGAGACCAGCCTGGAAGATATATATGCAAAGATGGACCATGCCCTTTCCATCATGCGTGAATCAGCCTCTTCTCCTATCCAGGAACCAAAAAAATCCATAGGGGGGCTTATTGGCGGAGAAGCCAGGCTGGCAGACCTGCACCGGGCCAGAGGAGCCGCCATCTGCGGCAGTGTTCTCTCCAGGGCAATCACCTATTCCATGGCCGTCCTGGAGACAAATACATCCATGGGGCTCATTGTGGCGGCTCCCACGGCCGGATCCTCCGGCATTGTCCCCGGCCTGCTTCTGGCGCTCCAGGAAGAATACAGCATTCCTGACAGCAGGGTAATAGATGCTCTGTTTAATGCCGGCGCCATCGGTTACCTGGCCATGAGAAACGCCACCGTGGCAGGCGCGGTGGGCGGCTGCCAGGCAGAGGTGGGGGTTGCCTCGGCTATGGCTGCCTCGGCTGCCGTGGAGCTCATGGGAGGAACTGCAAAACAGTGTCTCAATGCCGCCTCGTCGGTTCTCATGAACCTGCTGGGCCTGGTGTGCGACCCCCTGGGAGGTCTGGTGGAATGCCCCTGCCAGGGCAGGAACGCCGCTGGCGCCGCTGTTGCGCTGACCGCTGCGGAGCTGGCCATGAGCGGCATCCGCCAGCTGATTCCTTTTGATGAAATGCTCGCGGCCATGTACCGTGTGGGAAGACAGCTGTCCCCTGACCTGCGCGAAACAGCGCTGGGCGGATGTGCGGCCACGCCCACAGGGAAGGCGCTGGGGTGCAGGGCGTGTCCATGCAGTCCGTAATTATGCCAACTGTCTCATTTTTTGGAATCCTTGGAACACGGGCCTCCCGGTGTAGAATTTTGGACACTCTATGCCGCGGAGTACCCGGAGGGCTCCAGCTGCAAGGCCCTCCATCTCAAACTCACCGGGAAATACACAGACCGGCGCTATGAATTTGGTCATCTGTGTGATAATTTCTACCAGATATTGGGAATGGGCCAGACCTCCTGTCAGCAGTATGCCGTCCACTTCACCGCACAGCACCGCGGCATAGGCGCCAATATCTTTGGCAATCTGGTAACCGGTGGTTTCATAGACAAGTTTTGCATACATATCGCCCTCGCCAATCCTTTGCTCCACCTCCAGAGCGTCAGCGGTTCCCAGCAAATCCGTCCAGCCGCCGGTCTTCATGATTTTATCCATCAGCTCCTTTTGCGTATACTTGCCGGAAAAGCACAATTCCACCAAAGATGCGGCCGGCAATGCGCCGGTCCTGGTAGGGGCCATTCTCCCCTCTCCTCTGGTTGAATCAGCCGTATCCACCATCTTCCCCTTTTCATGGGCAGTTACAGATATTCCGCCGCCCATATGTACCACTACCACATTAATATCCTCGTAACATTTCCCTAACCGGGCTGCATAACGTGCGGCTACCTCTTTCTGGTTTAGAGGATGCCCCCGGCTGGTTCTCTGGATATCCCCCAGCCCGGTGAGACGCGCCTCCAGGCGGAACTCATCAGTGCTGCTGGGATTGACCACAAAGCTGCGGCTGCCAAACTGTAAGCCGAAGTCCCTGGCTATCATAGGACCCAGATTACCCGGATGCTTACTTCCTATCCCCATGCTTCCGTGCCGGTACATAAGGTCGTTTACCTCATACACTCCACCTGTCATGGGAAGAAGCCCTGTACACCGCCCGGAAAAGGCATCTGTTTTTCTCAGGTCCACATGGTGTTCCTCCAATGCGCTGAGAATGGTCTTCTTCCGGTAGTCCAGCTGGTCCACAATCTCCTGGAATTGTTTCAGTTCGCTGACCGGATGGGACACATTTACGGAAAAGCGTTTTTTATCATTGTCAAACACCGCAACCTTGGTGGATGTGGATCCGGGGTTAACTGCAATAATCTGATATACTTCACTCATTAGAAAAGCTCCTTTGTTTTAGATGCAATCAATACGCCTAATGCAATGGAATATAATTTGGACTGAGGCGAGGCAGCCCTGGATGTCAGGATAATCGGGACCTTTGCCCCCATCATAACTCCGGCCTTGTCTGCACCGGCAAAATACTCCATGGCCTTGTTTAACATATTTCCCGCCTCAATATCCGGCACCAACAGTATGTCGGCACGACCGGCCACAGGACTGTCGACCCCTTTATGTTTTGCCGCCTCTATTGAAACCGCGTTATCCAGAGCCAGAGGACCGTCCACCAGGCAGCCGGGAATATCACCCTGTTTATTTTGCCGGGCCAGCTCTTTGGCATCCAGTGTGCAGGGCATTTTAGGATTCACCTTTTCCACGGCACATAGTACAGCAGCTCTGGGCATCTCATTTTCAAGAGCATGGGCAACCTCCACCGCATTCTTTAAAATTGCGGCTTTCTGTTCCAATGTGGGCGCGATATTCATGGCGGAATCGGTCACATAAAACAGACGGTCAAATCCAGGGACCTGCATTACCGCCACATGGCTGATTACAGGACTTTTTCTTAGGTTGTTTTCCTTATCCAGTACGGCGCGCATGATTAACCCAGTATCCACCATGCCCTTCATTAACACATCGGCCTTTTTATCTCTGACCAATTCAGCCGCCTTCATACAGGCTGATTCCTTATCCGGTACATCAATTACATCTCCCAGCTCCAACTCAATTCCGGCCTTCTGTGCAATATGGATGATACCTGTTTTATCACCTACCAGCAACGGCTTAACAAGACCATGTTCTGCAGCCAGATGCACAGCCGTCAGAACCGCCTCATCCTGGGCTGCTGCGACTGCCATGACAAGCGGCCTTGACTGGGCTGCAGTCCTCAAAACATCACCTAACGTTTTAATCATCACAAATCCTCCTCTTTCCCGGCTCCCTTCCCATAATCCCACCGGCGCAGCAGCACAGTACGGAAACCAGGATGCCTAAATACAATGAATCTATAGGCAGGGCCAGCAGCTTTCCCACCAGCACAGCGGCCGGTGCCAATACAATTGCCGTCAGGACCCATCTCTTGTTAATATCGTATTTCAGCCATAAGGCACAGCTCATGGGAACCAGCACCACGGACCCCCTGAGCCCCATGGATAAAAAGCCTAAATCATTAATGGTACTGCCGGGAACCAGGGACGCAACACACGCTGCGGTTACAAGGATAGCCCCAAGGATACCCCGTGTTGCTGCCAGCTCCTTTTTTTCATCCATCCTCTTAGTGGTCATACGTTGATAGATGTCCTTGATAAGAATGGTGGCCATTCCCAGTGAAAGTCCGGCCCCGCCGCCCACCGATGTAATAAGAAGGGTACCCAGCGCAATGCCTGCCAACAAGGGCGGCATGTAGTCCAGAACAAAAGCTGGAAACACCTGAATGGTGCTGGTTAATACCGGCAGGTCCGGTATTGCCATGCCGGCTGCTTTAAGGGTCTCTGCTTCTGCCTGCAGCATATAGTGGGAACGCATGAACAGCCCAATGCATATACCAGCGATTCCTAAAGGCGGAATCAGCATAGCGCTAAGCAGCGCCCCCCGTTTCGCCTTCCGGTCCGACTCCGCGCTCAAAACAGCCTGGGCATAGGTCTGGGTGGACAAAACTCCCAGCATCAGCGACAGACCGGAGCCAATATCCTTCATGGCTCCACGGGCAACCAGATTTCCATATCGGTCTGCCAGGTCCGCAGTATCTTTCAGGTTGCTCACACCATTTGCACTCTGCTGGACCAGACCAAGTCCGGTCCCGCAAAGCTGCTCTATGAGCTCCGAAAAAATCCCACCTATCCCATGGCTGACTGACAGAGCATAGACCATACCGACCAGAGAAGCTGCATACAACAGCACCAGCTTTACAATCCCCCCCATTCCAGCGCCCCAGGCGCCTCCAAAAATCACATAAAAACACATGATAATAATAGATGCCAGAGCCGCTGCCCAAACAGGAATGTGGGGAAACAGAGTAATGGTCAGACCAGAACACGCCACCACCTGAGCCAGCACACTGATAAATATACCGGTGGAGCACAATACAGATCCCAGGCTTCCGGCAGCCGCGCCATATGATCTGGAGATAATCTGTAACTCAGTGATACAGCCGCTGTCTCTTAAGGGTCTGGCGTACATCACGCCAAGAATCAGGCATCCGATTCCCGCCCCCAGGGTGAACCACCAGGCGGCCAGGCCGTAATGGAAAGCAAGCTGGGCTGTCCCGACCGTGGCCTGGCTGCTGACCAGGCTTCCCATAATGGTACCGCAGACCAGAAAAGGACCGGCCTTTTTACCTCCATCCACAAAATCACTGGCGCCCTTTACCCTTTTTCCGGAAAACAGGCCCACGCCTACGATAAGAAACAGGACCAATGCAATACCTGCCGCTGTCCAGACTGTCATGATACAAACGCCTCCTTATTTCATTCAACCACACAGTGGTACCGGCCCGCTGTGGCACCCGTCCATATTTCTTCCTATTTCATATCCTGTCTCAAATGCCCTGATGTTTAACGCAACTGTCTTTTCCCCGCGGCTGCCGAAGAATTCCCTGATTGCGTTCAAGACTCCTTCTGCTGTCACCACCTTCAGAACTCCTGCCACGATTCCCAAAGTCACAATATTGGCCACTGCCGTATTGCCCAGCTCCCTGGATATCTTTGTGATATCTATTCCCTGCTGGGAAGCGCTGTACGCCGGGTCCGCCGCCACCTCATCCTGATTATAAATAATCAGGACTTCCGGCCCATACTTGCCTGCATACCGCTCATAGGCTGTCTGGGCCAGGCAGACAATTATATCCGGTTCTGTCACATCGGGAAAATATATCTCCTGGTCACTGATAATGACATCTGACTTTGCAAAGGTCCCCCGGGTTTCCACACCGTACTCGGATGAAAGTGTAGCCTGTCTGTGGTCATGAAGCACGGCTGCCTGGGCCATCAGGGTCCCGCACAGAATCAGTCCCTGTCCTCCTACACCGCTAATAATTATCTCATTCTGTTTTCCCATCACGCTTCCCCTCCCTTCAACTCATCAATCACATGCTGGTAAGCAGTGCTGTAGTCTTCCTGTTCCCGGTTTTCCATAATGCCGGTCACAAATTTTCCTTTTAGTTCTTCCCGATTCATTGAACCTGCCTTTGCATCTGAAACTGTGTTTTCTTTTATCCATTCCATCATGGCAGGCGCCTTTCCCAACTTATTAGAGCGTCCGTAATGCGTAGGGCAGGGTGATATGACCTCCACAAAGGAAAACCCTTTATGGGACATGGCCTGTTCAATCAGACGTTCCAGCTGGACCGCGTCAACCACAGTTCCCCTGGCCACAAAACTTCCGCCTGCCGCCTTCACAACATCGCAGACATCAAAGGATTGTTCCACATGCCCGTAAGGAGATGTCTTTGTAATTGCGTTCTTTGGGGTGGTGCCTGAATACTGTCCGCCGGTCATTCCATAGTTTAAGTTATTGACCATGATGGCAGTCACATCCACATTTCGGCGTGCCGCATGGATCAGATGGTTTCCTCCTATGGTTATGCCGTCCCCATCCCCCATCAGTGTAAGTACATGTAATCTGGGATTAGCCAGCTTGATTCCGGTGGAAAATGCCAGAGCCCGTCCATGGGTGCCATGGAATGTGTTTGTCTTCACATAGTCATCCGCCTTGCCCCAGCAGCCGATACCAGTGGCAACGACCGTGTCCTGGCAGGTCCAGCCCAGTCTGTCTATACTGTTCAGAATTGCATGTAATACAATGCCGTTCCCGCAGCCTGCGCACCAAAAATGCGGAAGCTTTTCCTCTAATAAAAAATCCTGCAGCATTATCTTGCAACCTCCTCTATTTTCTTCAAGATGTCAGCCGGTTCAATGGGCTTTCCATCCACACGGTTTACACCTTCCACCGGAATATGTTTCGGGTTCCTCATACGTATTTCACCAATGTACTGTCCCAGGTTCAGCTCAGGAACCACCACCGCCTCAGCTTGTTCCATAGCTTCCCTTATATCCTTTTCCGCTATCGGCCAGATTGTGACCAGCTGCAGAACACCAATGGGTATTCCCTGACTGCGGCCTTTCTTCATGGCCTCAAGAGCGGAACGTGCTGAGCCGCCATAGGCAATGATGACGTACTGCGCGTCCTTCATTGCATACTTACGGGTAATAGCAATTTCATCACGGTGTGACTCAATCTTATCTGATAGATGGCGGATCATCCGGTCTGCATTGTCCGGTCTGGCACAGGGATACCCCATTTCATCATGCATGCTTCCATTTACCTTAAATACATACTTGCTTCCATAAGCCGCAAGAGGCGCCAGCCCCTCAGTATGGTCATATGGCTTATACATCTGCGGCGGACAATCCGGATGTCTCCGCTCCACTACCTTGATTTCCTCCGGGCTGCGGATAATCACCTGTTCCCTCAGATGGCCGATAATCTCATCCGAAAGAAATATGACCGGAGTGCGGTACTGCTCCGAATAATTAAAAGCTGTAATCATCAGGTCAAAGCAATCCTGTACCGAGGATGGCGAAAGCACAATCATGGAATGATCGCCGTGGGTACCCCAGCGCGCCTGCAGTACATCCCCCTGAGCCGGTTTGGTGGCCAGACCTGTACTTGGACCTGAACGCTGTACATCAATGATGACACACGGTATCTCACCCAACACAGCCACCCCCAGATTCTCTTGCATAAGCGACAAGCCGGGACCACTGGTGGCGGTATAAGACTTTTTTCCGGAGCAGGACGCTCCAATCAGGGCTGCTATGCTGCTGATCTCGTCTTCCATCTGTATATACACCCCACCCACCTGGGGCAGGCGGATGGACGAAGTCTCAGCCACCTCAGTAGATGGGGTGATTGGGTAGCCGGCGTAAAACCTGGCACCTGCGGCAATTGCTCCCTCAGTCATCGTCTCATTGCCCTGCATAAACCTTAATTCTCCCATAATCATCCCTCCTCAACCTTTACTGCAAAGTCCGGACAGCGCAGTTCACAAAGCCTGCATCCAATACAGTCTTCCTGCCTGGCCGGATATGGATACCCATTCTCATTCATTTTAAATACATGCCTGGGGCAGAACGCTATACAGATTCCACATGTCTTGCACCATTTCTGATTTATTGTAATCGTACTCAAGTTAAAGCCTCCTTTTTTATTTCTTGTTTTCATTATAGGTGATTGCTTTTTATTTGTAAAATTGATATAATAGAAATTATAATTCAAAAAAATTGATAAATAGAGGTGTGAATATGGAGTTTCGGAATCTCTATAGCTTTCTGCGCGTGGTAGAATTAGGAAGCTTTACAAAAGCCGCCCAGGAGCTCGGCTATGCGCAGTCCACCATAACGACGCAGATCAAGCAGCTGGAAGCAGAGATGGGATTTTCCCTGTTTGAGCATGTTGGACGCCGTGTCTCTTTGACTGTTTACGGCCAGCAGGTCATTCCCTATGTCAACCAAATCCTTCAGATTCAGGAGCAGATATCCTCCATCAGTCTGACAGCGCCTTCTGAAATACATGGAACACTGAAGATTGGTATTGTGGAGTCCATCATGAATTCCCTGCTTCTGACTAATATTAAAAAATACAGGGAACGTTTTCCAAATGTGATAATCCAAATTTATCCTGCCGTCACCAGACCTCTGTTTGAAATGCTGCGCCGTAATGAAGTGGACCTGATTTTTGCCATGGGTGACCAAATCAGCATGTCGGATTGTGTGTGTGCCTGCAGCCATGCCGAATCCTCTGTGTTCATCAGTGCGCCGGAGCACCCCATAACACAGATGAAGCAGGTCACTCTGGCCAAAGTCCTTGAGGAACCTATGATTCTCACCGGTGAGATTACTTTCCTGCGTCAGGAACTTACCAAAAAGGCCCGAAGCCTGGGTATAGAGCTATGCCCTGTAATCCAGACTGAAAGTTCCAGCATCATCATCAACTTAGTACGCCAAAATCTCGGCATATCGTTTTTACCGGAACATCTTGTCCGCTCCGCTTTCCTTAGCGGAAAAGTGGCAGTTCTTCCCATAACAGATTATGAGCTGCCCTTTCATGTACACATTTGTTATCACAAAAACAAATATCTAACGCCGCAGATGGCTGGTCTCATCCAACTGACCCAGGAATACTGGTCTGAAATCGACCTGTTAGATGATGGGGTCCGCCAGCATCCGTAATGCATCATTCCCTTTACGACAAAAAGCAGGAAGCCCTGGGTTCTTACGACCTTCCCGGGCTTCCCTCTTCTTTTATTCACAAACACACTCTTGTCTACATAAGTGTATAATCTCCCTGTTGTATCCAACCTTTTTTTCTCATGAACTCGGAGATAACAAAGGATAGCAGGGCAGGAAGAACAAAACAAATCAAGGCAAGTCCAATCCAGTCCTTTAATACCGGTGAGATTGCAGTCTCATTAATCAATACCGCTGCCTGGTCTGGTGAGAACCAGCCAGTCACCACACCGATTGGACCCACAAGTCCGCATGTTCCCATTCCGGATGAGATTGGTGTACCATTCATTTTCAGGCGAAATACACAGGTTGCTATAGGACCGGTAATCATCCCGGTAATTAAAGGCGGCAGCCACAAAACAGGCTTCTTTAAAATATTCGGCAACATGAGCATGGCAGCGCCTAATCCAATGGAAGACAGACCATTAACACGGTTTTCCCGGTAAGAACATACTGCCAGTCCCACCATCTGGGCACAGCATCCGGCTACCGCCGCTCCTCCGGCCAGCCCCACAAGGCTGAGAGCTGCGCAGATTGCAGCGGAACTGATGGGCAGCGTAAGCGCAATACCAACAATGGTTGCCACCAGCACCCCCATAAGCAGAGGCTGCTGTTCCGTAGCCCACATAATCATATATCCCACTGCGGATGCGCCGGCTCCAATGGGAGGCGCCAGAAAATTTGCCACCATAACACCTACAACAATGGTGACCGTTGGAGTAACCAGAAGGTCCACCGCTGTGCGTTTTGATACCAGCTTTCCAAAAAAAATTGCAATCAGCGAGACAAAGTATACTGCCAACGGACCGCCGGCACCGCCCAGTGCATTGGTTGCAAATCCCACCGTAGCCAGGGAGAACAGGACATATGGCGGACATTGCAGCGCGTAACCGATGGCCATAGCCATGGCAGCTCCCTGCATCTGCCCTGTATATCCGGATATCCCCTTGCAGAATTCACCCACTGACCCAGGTATGAACTTTCCGATTGTACCAATAATTGTGCCAATCAGAAGAGAGGCAAAAAGTCCCTGAGCCATTCCGCTCATTGCCTGGATAACAATGCGGTCAAAGGTGAGTTCTATGTTTTGTTCTTTTAAATAGGTTTGAATGTTACCTGCTGATGCCTTTGAATCTTCCAAGATGATTTTCCCCCTTCTAGTATAAAAGCCTGTCTTTTAGCGCAGTAAAGGTTTCGCGGATGCCTGCCAGCTGTTCTGGGAATATTTCACTCTTTACCACTGTTTCCATATTACCTGCCGCCGCCTGGACTGTTCCCCAGGGATCAATCACCATGCTACGGCCGATAAACGGGTTGCCGCGGCTGGCACCGGCGCAGCAGCAGCTCAGCATATAACATTGGTTTTCCATTGCCCGTACCGGATGCAGCATATTCCAACTCTCCACACGGGGATATGGCCATCCTGCGCAGTTAACCAATATTTCAGCTCCCATTTCCACCTCCTTGCGAAAGAGCTCAGGAAAGCGGATGTCGTAACAAATACTCATACCTATTTTGCCAAATTCAGTATCAATAACCACCGGCTTGTCACCGCGTTCCATATACTGGCGTTCGGCTGCGAAAAGATGCATCTTCCGGTATGTACCCAGCAGTCTTCCCTCCCGGTCTATCAGGCCGGCTGTATTATAACACTTATCCCCATCCTGTTCAGAAATGCTTCCTGTAAAGATATAGGATCCCAATTCTTTTGCCTTCCTTGCCAGACTGCTGAAGGTGGGACCGGTAAGCAGCTCACTCTGCTTTGCATATTCCTCATAAGCAAAGAAACCAATATTCCACAGTTCCGGCAGGACGATAAGGTCAGTTCCCTTTAAGTTATCCAGGATACCTTCCATACGGATAATTTTTTGTTCCTTACTTTCTTCATCATTAACCGCAAATTGTACAATTGCAACTTTCATACCTTACTTTTACCTCCTGAGCCCTTCTCCGGCTGTATCCGGGCAGATTCCCTATTCCCTTGGTCCACCCAATTTTAATTTGAGGAGGCTGCATTCCGGATCAATGGGCTTGCCGGGATCCTGGTAACGGAATTCCATTGTTGTGCATCCTAGAGGAATGCTGTAGGGACCATGCAGCATTCCTGGAAGGCGGGAACCATAGTAGCCTTTTGACATGGTCAGGTTTTTTTTGGTATCTGTCAGGTACCCATCCACAACATAAATCTCTTCACAGAAATCATGGGTCAGTACTTCCGGCATATCTGTCTTAGGCGGAAACTTTAAGAGGCGGGTATAGTTGCCAGTCTCAGGGTCATATGAGAGAATCTTCTCCATTGTCCCATTATAACCGCCCTCTACCAAACGCCACTCTCCAAATAAATCCACATCCCTGATTTCATACTCCTGTTTTGCCATAGTAAAATCCTCCTTTGATTTTTTTATATTATTCTCTTATTTCTGACTGAATCAGTCGCCCTTATACCAAGAAGAGACACAATTCAGTTCATATACATTGTTCAGCTTTCTTCCAAGAACCGGATCCTCCAGCTCGCTTTCAAAATACAGGCTGTAGTCAGCCTTAAATAATGCTGCAACGGTTCCTGAGTAAATAACAAGTCCTTGTGTGTCATCCGGATTCTTAAGAAGCTTTTTTACCCGTTCCAAAAGATCCATCGGATCCAGCATAGCTGTCAGCTTTGCTTCCTGGAGAACCTTCTTATCTCCGTTGTTTATTACCCAGCTTCGGATTATAATATCATCCCAGTGGCCAGCCACATCCTCCAAACGCCAAAGTTCACGGCTAATGGTATTTGGATAGATTTGCTTGGCCTTTGGTATATCCACCACTTCAAGCTTGCGGTCCGTGTGGTCGCTTCCCACTCCCACATAGATGGATTCCCCGTCACAGAGAAGTACGAATTCCACTTCTCCGGAGTGGTCTGTCTCATCCAGCACCTCAAATGTCTTCTCCTGTGTGATTTTACCGGGGAGCTTCACGAAGTAGACCGGTGTCTTGTCAGGCGCAGGAATGCCTTCTTCCTTCAGTTCATCAATGTGAGCTTTCACAGCGGCCTGGTCCCTGCCCGTGTATCCCGCATTGATAACGTACCTCTCCTCAAACTCGATGGTTCCTTCAGTGCCGTCCTTTTCCAGAATTTTGAATTTCAACATAATCATCACCTTTCCATAAATTTTTACTTTATTTTTTAATTTTTTATAACTTTTGCACTAACTATAATATGAGTATAACGGTTATATTCAGTTTTGTAAAATTGATAGTTTTGAATTTATAATTCATTTTTTTCGATTGAACGCCCCCACCTGCAAGTACAGATATTGGGTCAAATACATTCAAAAGCCCCGGGAGCGCCAAACTCCCGGGGCCTTGCTTTTATTAATATTTTACGGTCGATTCTATCCCACGTCAGGGTACGTTCGAGCACAGCGGCCAGCTACCCTTTCCGCCTCCATTTCCTCACTAAACGCTTCACCCCACTCTCTACTCTGCGCCCTTTCAGCAGCCCCACTCCCAGATTGGCGCTCAGAAGAATTCCGGCAGAGCCTGCAAAAACATACACGAACCGCTTTACGCGTCCATGCCGGCCGTCGGAAGCAGAAGAACCGTCCCCTTCTCCCCCTTCCTGTCCGTCTCCCCCTGGCCCTGATTCAACCTTCCCGGCATTAGCCTGGAGCGCATCACCGGCTTCTTCCGTATTGTCTCCGTTTTCATCTCCAGGCATCCCCCGCCTTCCATATGCGTCTCTGCCCAGTCTGTTTCGTTCCCCAAAAAGTCCATCCTCAGGATGGTCTGATGCAGACGCATCCCCTTGCGTTACCCGGGCCGTATCCGGCCTGTCAGTATCCGGCCGGATGCTGTCCGGCTGCCCTGTGGCAGGAATGCCAAAACCGCCTCCCCACACCCCGGCTCCTCCCGGACTGCCCTCTCCCATACCAGCCTGGTCTCCTGCCATCTCTCCTCCGCCGGCGCTATCTACCCCGCCGGCGCCATTTACCCCGCCGCCGTTTACCCCGCCGGCTCCAGGTCCTCCTGAGGCATTCCCGGAAACCACACCGCCCCTTCCGGATGTTCCCTGTCCGCCTCCGCCTCTGTTGCCCCCGGAACTTCCATCGCTGTCAGACGACGGCTTTGTGGCTTCCGGCACCAGACTGACCTGGCATTTTACCGGATCGGAAGTCATAGTGCGCACCGCATCCCCATCTCTTACTTTTAGCTGGGTTTTAAACCATATGGGCCGGTTTCCTATGTTGTATTTAAAGACAATATAATCATAGGCCTGGCCGGAAGCAGCATTTTGTTCCAGGTAGTTCGTATATTCCCCATCTTTCCCTGTCCATGCTGCCATCTCATAGCTGACCTGGTCAAAACTGTAATAAAGATACAGTCCCACTGCATTATCAGGAATTCCCGCAATCCGTATCCGCATCACTGCATAGCCGTCCGCGTCTGCTGACAGAATGTCTGCCGCTTCTATTTTCATTGACGTTCTGCTCTGCACCGCCACGTCCAGGGATGCCCGCAGATCGCTTGGGTTGCACAGGTTCCGGTCTGTCAGAGCCTCCTTGGAATAATTTCCCCATACCCTATACACACCCGCCCGGTTAAAATCCACGGAGGACAAGTCCCACTGCACCGGTATTTCTGCCCACTCATATTTCCCATTGTCCGCCTGATAAAGCACAAGGTCATAAGCAGGGTACTCCTCCTTTTTCGGCGGTTCTCCCTCCGCGCAGGCCACAGTGGGAACAGTACTGTCGGGATTGGGCAGTAGCGGCCTTGCCGCAGGCACGTCCTCTCCCCAGCTTTCGCCGGGCGGATCTGAGGTTTCCGGCTCTCTATTTTCATCCCTGATTCCTCCCGCCAGATGAAAACGGGAGGAAATCTCGTATTTTCCTCCCGCTTGGACCAGGATGTGATCGGAATACAGGCTTTCATATGTCCCGCCCTGAGACAGAGACAGTCTGCCTCCGCTCTCCACGGTCATGATTTCCTTGTTTCCCATAAAATAAAGGTCCGGGTTGTCCACTGTCAACCGCCCTTTATTAGCGATATGGATGGTAAAATCCCTGGTGTTTAATTCCCTTCTCCGGCCTGCGTTCCCCTGTTCCATCCCCAGCTCCACCTTACCGTCTATCACCAGGTCCGCGGTAAGAACGGCGAATCCTCCATTGGCACTGTCTGATTGATACCAATTCAGTAAATCCTCCTTGCCTGCGATTCTCGCAATGGCAATGGGTCCCGCCAGACAGAAGGACGGTTTACCTGACAGTATGCCTGTGTTCACGTCTGATACGGCGATGAAACATAGTAAGACCAGAACCGCAATCCATGTTTTTCTTTTCATGTCTTTCTTTTCACTCCGGCTCCCCCTTTGCAATTTAAATCCCACCAATTCGCCCTGTCTGTTTCCATTTTATCATCCCGGCTTATTTCAGGCAATGTGATTCTGAAATGGAAAAGGCATGGAATATCAGGCTGTCTTGGTGGGAATTATATGATATCTGTAATGCATTCTCTTACAGATGCAGGTTCATCTGATTGTTTCCATTCTGGAAACGATGGCTGTACTGGCGCACCACCCTGGAGAGCGGCACCATGGACAGTGAATCAGAACAGCCCATAAGCGGCTTAAATGCATTGCCGCCATAGGTCACTGTCACCAGGCAGGATTCATCCGCCTCAGACACCTCAGACACCTCAACCGCAAAGCCCAAACGTATCTCATCCCCCATACGCCCCAGCAGTGTCTGGACACACAGTTCCTCAAAGATAAGTTCAATATTGTTGATATGCCTCTGGGAAAGAATCTGCCTGCGTCCAAATTCCTCAATGGCCATATTGATTTCGATGTAGTCAAAACGCCGGGATGTAATCTCCTGTTCAAAGACTTCGAGCCCTTTGACAAAGGCCCTGGTACGCTCCTTTTTTGGATGGCCGAAAATCTGTTCCGGAGGACCGTCCTCATATAGTTCTCCCTGGTCCATATAAAAGATGCGGGAGGAAACATCCCGGACAAATTTCATCTCATGGGTAACAATCAGCATGGTGAGCCCTTCCCCTGCCAGGGCGCGTATGACGGAAAGCACCTCACCCGCCATGGCAGGATCCAGGACGGATGTTGGCTCGTCAGGAATGCTTCCGTGCTCCCGGTAAATTCTACCTGCACCCGGGCATCCTGATTCACCAGGTCTTGTACTCCAGGCCCCCCTAAAATGGAAGACGGACCCTCTGCCCCTTATACAGCCAGTAAATCAGCCCATAGAGTACCAATGGCATAGCCATACCGATATAATCATAATCTGACTGAATCAACAGGTTGAACAGGGCATGCATGGTGATGGAAATGGACAGAAGCCCGAAGGTTCCGGTGTAGAACAGCTTTTTTTGTTTTTTAACGTATGTGATTCCGGTTCCCGCCACCACGGTGCACAGTCCGTGCATCAGGCTGGCGGAGAAGCCTCTTGCCGTGGCCCACAGTACGGTTACCGATCCCACGTTGTCAATTAAGATCATGGAATTTTCCAGAATGGCAAAGCCCACGCCCACCGCCATGGCAATCGGGAGCACCCTGTTTCTCCGGTCATCCAGTAAAACCGCGTACAAAAGCACCGGCATTGCCTTGAGCAATTCCTCCGTCATGGGCGGAACCAGCTCGGAAAAGCTTCTGGCGCTCAGTCCTGTCATGGGATACACGATGGTATTGATTTCATAGGCGGACAGGGCTGTGACGGTCCCCAGAAGCATAAAACCCACTATGCAGCGCGACCTGATCTCCAGCAGCGGAAGCATCAGAAGCATGGGGATGGTCAGGCAGAGAAATATTATATAAACCATTTGCGCACCCCCATTTCGGCCATTGGCAGCAGCGTCATAAGAAGCACCGACGACAGGACAGACCCGGCCGCCCGGATATCCAAACCAGAACATGCAGGGGCCTGTAAAAGGACCTGCACCATGCAGAATACGATGACGCAGGCATTGTAAGGGCGCATCACCCGGATGATTCCCAAATCCACATCCGGCAATATCAGGTGCTTGATGGAAAAATACAGGGTCGGGGCAATGGGCAGGCATAGGAGGGCATAGGTCAGGCAGGCCCCGTCCCCCAGGGTCCGCACCGAGTGGGCAAGCAGCACCAGCACCAGAAGGGGACCGGAGGCAGCAGCCAGCCTGTATCCCCGGTATCTGGCCTCGCCGCCGTCCGCCAGCCGGTTGATAGCGCCATAGTAGGAGGACAGCAGGAAGAAATAGGTTCCCATGTAACCCAATATTCCCACATGAAATCCCTCCGGTTCATGGCCATAGACCAATGCATAGCCGGCTGTGAACAGGGTTCCCAACAGATAACTGGCCATGGCGTAGAGAAGGAGCTTAAAAAAGAGGGGCTGCTTTCTGCGGATACACTCCCATCCCCCGTAGAGTACGCACACCAGGGCGGCTGCCAGCTTCAGGCCGGTCACGAATGGGCCTCCTTCCCGGATCCCGGACCTTTCTTTTTGAGAATTCCCCACATAACAGCCATTCCGATGAACACGCCGATTATCATACTGGTGGCAATGGGCGCTGTATTCACAACTCCTCCATGCTGGGAAAAAAGGCTCTGTCCCCTGGTAATGCCCTGGAGGGGCTTATACCCGCCCTGAAGGGATGAGGAGGCTCCCTGGCTGTAACTGTTATACTCTCCCATAAGCTCCTGCATCTTTACCATAAGGGACTGAACCTGTGCGCCGGTTTTTTCTATATAATCCTCCAGGCCCCGTATAACAGACTTCCACTGGTCCGACGAATACAGAAGGCCCTGGTTTGACTTGGGGTATGATATCTTATTGGTATCCATGTAGAACTTCATCGTATCCGGCATGGCAATGCTTTTTCTGGAGCTCTCTGCGCTTTTTTGTATCTGCCGTGCCTGGGATAAAAAGCTGCCTGCCCTGTTCTGATTCTCCTGAATACGGTTTATCTCATTCATATAGGGCGTCATGGTATCTTTGGTGCTGTTGGCCAGCTGTATCTGTAGCCTGGCCAACTCAAGATTTATATTGGAAGAACTGCCTCCCCCAGAGTCCGTGCCACCTGCCCCTACCATAGCCCCGGTCATGGACGCGCCCCGGCTTTCTCCTTCCTCTGAATCAAGCCCCGGACCGCCCACGTCCATCGGCTTTAAATCCTCCACCAGCTTCTGCACATCCTCCCACGGAGCGCCTTCCTGTATTTTGTCCAGTATATCCCCGGAGGCGGCAATGCGTTCCGCTATTTCCCTTAGAATCTGATCCTGGTCTGACTGTTCCGACCCGTAGGCAGTAAACGATATGAGCGTCATGGATGCCATGCAGGCAAGCAGACATTTCCTGATATTTATCTTCATATTTTATCTTCCTCTCTCATGACCCTTCTTCCTTTGCCCAATGGGTCAAAGACGTTTCATCAATGTCAATATATTACAGCCGTCCCTGTATTCATAAACAACATCATCCATGGACTTCTTCACCATGAGGATTCCCAGTCCGCCGATGTCCCGTTCCTCAGCGGAAAGGGTGGTGTCTGCATCCGGCTTGGCCAGGGGATCAAATGGCTTGCCGCTGTCTAAAAACTGAATGGTTACCTGCAGGGGATTTCCTCCCACCGCACACCGCACCGTGGCCTGCCCGATTTCGGGGTGGTATGCATACCGGGCAATATTGACATAGATTTCCTCCACTGCAATGGAAATCTGCATCTGAATCTTCATGGAAATCCCCTGTGCCTCCAGCGCCTGTTCCACAAATTCCTGTACATGCTCCAGTTCCTCCAATGCGGCCGGTACCGTCAACTCTATCATAGCGCTCCCTCCTCTGCTGGCTGTCCCCTTTTTTCTGACAGCTTTAACTTTTCTGACAGCTTTAACGCAAGCATGGTTATATCGTCAAACTGGGGCGCGTCCCCTGCAAAAGCGTCTATATCCGCCTTTACAGCAGGAAGAAGTTCTTCCGGCGCAGCGTCCTCATGAGCGGCAAGCACAGATAAAAGCCGTTCTTCACCGTAGAGTTCATTCTCCCTGTTGGCGGCCTCGGTGACGCCGTCTGTATAGAGGTACAGCGTACTGCCGGGAGACAGGTCAATTTCACCTGACTTATACCGGATTCCCTCCATTCCGGCCAGCACGAATCCCGGCCTCAGCTTCATGTATCCGAAGCTGCCTCCTGCCTGACGCACCAGCGGCGGGTTATGGCCCGCATTGACATAAACCATATGCCCGGTGGCAATTTCCAGAACCCCCATCCATGCGGTGACAAACAGCCCTTCCTCGTTGCTCTCGCAGAGCTGGGCATTTACCTCGCCGAATACCTCAGCCGGGGTGGCGCCTGCCTGGGTGTGGTCCTTGATCAGCGTCTTTGCGATGACCATAAACAGGGCAGCCGGCACACCTTTGCCCGACACGTCCGCGATCACCACTGCCAGATGTCCCTGGTCCACCAGAAAGAAATCGTAAAAGTCTCCCCCCACCTCCTTGGCCGGCTGCATGGTTGCATAGATGTCAAATTTCGACTGGTTTGGGAAGGCCGGGAAAATGCCCGGCAGCATGCTGGCCTGGATATGGGTGGCCACGTCCAGTTCCGCCCCGATGCGTTCCTTTTCCGCTGTCACAGCTGACAGATTCTCAATATAACTGTATAGCTCATGGGCCATGTGGCTGAAGGCTTCCCCCAGCTCCTCTATCTCATCCCCGGTCTTTACGTCCACATGGAAATTAGAGAGGTCATCCATCTGTTCGCTGACAATGGTCCTCGCCGCCTGACTCAGGCGGTTTAAGGGCCTTAAGACCGACTGTCGGATAAAGAAAAAATATCCCACGATAAAGACAAGGAGGACTGCCAGGATGACCAGCACCACCGCGGCTGCGAAGCTCCCTATCTGCCTGTTAATCATGTCCATGGAAATATCCACGCAGGACAGGGCCACTGGCCGGTCTGAAGAATCCCGAATAGCCACATAGGCGGAAGCCAGATAGCCGTACTCCTCATTATCTGTTATGAGAATGGTGTCCTCACCATCCGGATGCAGATAAGCGCCCCGCATGATTTCCCTGCCGCCCTGATAATAGTCGTCCACATCCCCCAGTCTGCATACTCCCTCCTCCCCCGTCTTTCCCACGTCCCATATATAGTACATATGGTCCTCGCAGGGGATGACCACGTAAAAATACTTGATGCCTATAGTCTCCTTCATATACAGGAGATAACGGCTTACCTGGTCGTAGTAGCTGTCTGTCTTTCGTGTCAGCGCATAGTCCTTAATGGTGTCTCCGTCAATATACTCCGCAGCTATCTTAGCCTGGTCAAAGGCCATCTTGGTGTAATATGATTCCATGCTGCGGCGGTACTGCCGTGTGATGACAAGACACAGGGTTATCATCAGGACCACGGTCATTGCAATCAGTCCTATAAGGAACTTAAGCTGCAGCTTTCCTTTTTTTCTGCTTCTCATCACGCCTATTCCTCCCACACCGGCACCAGGTCCAGACGCAGATGCCCGTCAGCCACGCCGTACAGCACCCTGTTTTCACGGACAAACAGATTATGGCTGTCATCCTGCCCCAGAAGCACGCTTCCTGCCGCAAATCCATCCACATAGCAGGAACGTCCGTCTATGCACACCGTAGTCATCTTATTGAAGCACCGGTACACCCCCCGGGCTTCCTCCACCGTCATGCTGTGATTCAGGGCCAGCGCCTCCTTCTTGGGACGGTTCCAGTAGGGAAGCTTCTCCTTCTGGGGCCTGGCATTTGACCATACCCTGTCAAAATCCTCCATCAGCTCTTTTACCATGGAAAGGGCCTGGCGTCCGCTCTTTAAATAAATATCCACGCTGTCATTACCCGGCTGTATGTCATACTTCCTTTGGGCCAGGATGTCCCCCCGGTCCAGGGACTTTGCAATCTTATGCATGGTCACGCCGCTTCTCCCCAGCCCGCGCTCCATGGCACACTCGACGGGATAGTAGCTGCGCCCCTCAGGAAGCAAGGAGCTGTGAATGTTGACGCCGTAAAACCGGCTGTCATCCGGCACAGGTGTTGTCCTGTGAGTAAAATGTAACTATTCCCTTAGTCTTTGGGTGATTCATGAACCCTTAAAAAACCTTAAAAGACTTTAAAAATCCCAAAAAATCCTTATTTTATGCGGCTTTCTCCTTAAAAGCATTTAAAACAACGTAATTGTTGACTAAGGGAACAAAACGCAACTAACCATTCAAAAATAACTGACTAAGGGAATTCATAGCAATTTAAACAAAGTCCGAAAAATACGTTTAAATCAGTATTTTTCGGACTTTTTAAGTATGATTTTATAAGAAATGGACTAAGGGAAAATAAAGGAAATCAGCACTGTATAAATATACATATAGGCACATAAAAATGCAACACTATATATTTTCAGTAATATTTTTTAATTGTTCCAATTCATTACCGATTGCTTTAATAAAATCGTCCTGTCTTCCCAAATCCTTAATTTGATGATTGCTGTACTCTACATTTATTTTTGCTATTTGTGCGAGATAGCTAACTATGTTATAAGTCATATGGATAATTCCTTCCGAACGCAGATCACTTAATTCAGAAGAATTTTTTGCTATATCAATAAGCAATCTTATGGATTGAGTAGTATCATACATTATACCAATAGGTAATTTATATAAAAGCTCATAAAAACGTAATGAATTTTTTTTGTATATTGCTAAAAGTGCGTCTTCTAAATCTTCCGGTTCTTTTCTCGATTCCCCTATACCAGATTTTAACCACTCAATGCTACAACCGTACATCGAGCATATAAATAGTAGTAGCATTTCAGAAGGATGTTCTACACCCTTTTCTATTTTACTAATATGTGTCTGGCTGATTCCAAGTTCCCTTGCAAATTGAACTTGTGTTCTATTATTTGATTTTCTAACAAATTTAATACGTTCGCCTATTGTTTCCATATATCCTCCTTTTATATGTGCCACACATAATTATATTGACAAATATGTGTGACACATATTATAATGTTTATGTTACCAAATAAATATAACAGAAATGTATCATTGATACAACGGCTAAAGGGGTGAAAAAAATGCCGAGACCAATAAGCATGAGAGCAAAGTCACATTTTGGGATGATTATTTATAAACGCCTTACTCAGATGGGCAAAAATCAAAAGTATCTTGCTGAAAAGACGGGATTTTCACAGCTATATATAAGTGAAATCTTAAACGGAAAGCATAACCCATCAATCAAAGCAATCTATAACATCTCAAAAGTAACTGGAATCAGCATTGAAGAACTCACTAAAGCTCTACTTGATGAGAATTAGGTGGTGAGAACTTTGACATGGCTAAAAGTAAAAGAAGTTGCTAAAATTTTAAATTTAACAGACAGTGCTATTAAAAAGGCTATCAAAAAAAATAAATATGAGTACCGCCATGTCGAAGGGATCGGCCGGGGCGGTGTTCGGATTGAGATTGCTTTGGAAAGTCTGCCACAGGAAGCACAGGACAAATACAACAACGTACAAAAGGAACAAGCTCATAATGACATGATGCAGTTCACAGGGAAGCAGCGAGAGGAAGCCAACTTTAAGGCATTAATTGTGGAAAACTATCAGAAGTCGCAACGGTCCCCTGATGATTACATTAAAGATTTTAATGAACGAAATCCTGACAGCATGATTACAAAGTCCCAGCTCTTTCGCTGGCAACGCAAGTATAAAAACGGGGATATTGCTGTATTGGTTGACATGCGCGGCGGACATAACAGGGGTAAGACGGATATTCCACAGGATGCATGGGAATATTTCTATGCACTGTACATGACCTTACAAAAACGCAGTATTGAAATTTGCTGGGAATATACAAAAACGGAATATCCAGAGATTCCTTCCGTATCGGCCTTTGAACGAAAAGTCAAAACAATTCCGGAACCCGTAATCATCTTTTACAGGGAAGGCGAAAAAGCGTTCAATGATTCCCTTGTATGTATGGAACGAAGCAAGAAAGACATCCACTCCAATGACATCTGGTTTTCTGACCACCATTTAATGGATGTAGCAGTTTTAAACAATCGCGGCCGGGTGTTCCGCCCATGGCTCACTGCTTTCTTTGATGCGCGTTCCAACAAGGTTATTGCTTTCATTATCCGGGATAAATCCGCAGACGCAACCGTGATAAAGCAGTGCCTCCGGAAAGGAATGGAAGAATTTGGAGTTCCTAAAGAACTTTATTTCGATAACGGAAAAGATTACCGCGAGAAATCATTCAATAAAGATTTCCCTCTTTCCCTTACCAAACAGTTGGGAATCAATCAGATTTACGCGACACCATACCATGGACAGGCAAAGCCCATCGAGCGGTTCTGGGAAACCCTGGAAGACCGTTTCTGTAAGTTTTTCCCCACCTATCTGGGAAAAGACGCGAAGAAACGACCGGAGGATATGCGGGTAACCTTTGAGAAGCTGAAAGATAAATGTCCTACCATGGAGCAGTTCACAGATCTGCTTGGGAAACACATGAACAAGTACAATAATACACCATCTGGCGGAATCGACATGGACGGAAAATGTCCGGATCAGGTATATTTTGAAAACCTGGCCGTAAAGAATGAAGTCCATGACAAGTCAATCCTGCGGATCCTCTGCGGAACCTTTGACGAAAGAACCGTACAGAAAAACGGCGTACAGTACCAGGGAAGATTTTACTACCATACGGATCTTATCGCCCACCAGGGAGAGAAAGTTATCATCAATTATGACCCGTCCAACATGGATGAATTAAATGTTTTTGATGAAAACATGCGTGCGATCTGCAAGGCAGCCGCAAAGGTAAGAACCCCGTTCCGTCACACTACCCAGGAACAGATCCGGGAAGCAATGAAAGAAAAAAAGAATGCCAGAAAGCTGGTTGAACAGTATGCACCGACCAGGGATCTGGACGTTATGGCAATCGTTGCCCGCAACCAGCTTGTAGAAAAGCAGTTCACAGAAGGCGAACATACAAAGACTATTGAGAACATTAACCCTGTTCTTTCAGAAAACAGCAAGATCCTGGAAGAATCCACAAAGCAGAGACGCACGAGCCGCGAGGAGAACCTTTTAGGAAAACTTATGGAAGCAAGCAACCAGTAAGGAGGAACACATGGAAAAGAAAGAATTTCGGGAAGAATTTTCCCAGTTTATGAAGCAGACAGGGAAGTCACAGAAACAGGTCAGCAAAGAGACCGGGCTTTCTACTTCCGTCATCTCCCAGTTCCTGGATGGGAAATACACCGGGGATAACGAGAAGGTGCAGGATATTTTAAACAAGTTTTTAAGCATCAGTAAAGACCGTTTAAACAGCGTTTCGGGAACAGCGTACTATCCCGATCTTTATAACACAAAAGAAGTTTTATACGCCTGCTGGTATGCCCACAAATATAACGATATTGCCCTTGTTGCAGGGGATGCCGGAGCCGGGAAAACCACCGCGCTGGAACACTACAGGGACAGCAACGCAGGCGTGACCATGGTAACAGTAAATACCTGCACCACATCCGCAACGTCTGTATTAAAGCTGATCGCGGATAAGATCGGACAGGCAACAGACGGAAGGCGCAGCGCGGTAATGCAGGAACTTATCTCTCAGCTTTCCGGAAGCAACCGTCTGATCATCATTGATGAGGCCGACCGCTTGTCTTTACAGGCTTTACAGGCAATCCGGGACTTAAACGACCAGGCACATGTGGGGATCATTCTTTCTGGCAATGATAAGATCTATAAGCAAATGCTTACAGGCCAGAAAGGCCGGGAATTTGACCAGATCCGGACGAGAATCATTGTCAGGAAGCGTGTAGAAAACAACTATACCGTTGAGGAGATGCAGCATATTTTTCCAGGAGTGCCGGAAAGCTGCCTTGCCTTTCTGATCCAGATGGCAAATCTTGAAAGTCTGCGTACAGCGATCAAGCTTTATGAGATTGCCCTGGAATATGCCCGTATCAGTAAGGAAGCCGTCACATTAAAGATGCTGAAAGATACACAAAAGCAGCTCTTTGGGAGGATGTACTGATGAAGGGCAAAAAAGAAATAGCCAGCCCTGCAAGACTGACTATTCCATCCGGCATAAGCCGGAACACAAGTGTTCACAGATAGTATAGCAGACCGTTTCCGGTGTTGCAATCATTTTTTGCAGCCGTTCCCAAACCATGAGACGCAGATGGGCTCAGGAATCCGTTTTCAGCGATATATAAAGACTTCCTTACCACGAATGCTTTAAACGGTTTTAAAAGGGATATGAACGATTTTAAAAGGGATATAAAGCCAAAGGAGGATATGAACATGAAGAAAAATACAGAAACTGCTAAGATCCCCATGATTAACCAGGTGCTGAAAGATGCCGCGCTTGGACATCTGGCAGAATGCGGGCTTCCCCAGAGTCTGATCTCTGGCGTGGACTGCTCCAGCTATGAGCGGATGGAGGAGACGCTGCTGGAAGTGAAGAACTGCTTCTATTCTTCCGTAAGAAAGAATATCGAAGACACTTACGGCCCATCCTGCCGGGCCTATACTCCGGATGACGAGTATAAGCATTTGATGGAATATAAAGAACGGGATTACTGGAAAATGTTCGACAACATGGACTGCCACACAGAAAGCAACAAGTATATTGCAAACCTTTACTGCATCATCGGAGACCATGTAAAGCTGGGTGAATTTGGAAAAGAGAACGCGAAGCTCTTTGAAAAGGAGCGGCTTTTAGAGAAGATCCTGGAAACAGGCGTGGATGAGGAGCTGCTGGAAAAATTAAAAGCCTACTGGGAACTGCAGGGAGAGATCCGCGGCGAAGTTGAACGTGAAGGGTTTATTTGTGGATTCCGCACCGCTTACCACCTCTTAAATGAATGCAGGTCATAAAGCGGCGCGAAAAGTAAGGGGAACTGTTTTGTCTGTCAAAGCGGTTCCCCATTATTATATTATCCAGAATGGAGGGATGGACAGATGGGCGCTTCTATTAGGGAATCACAGATCCGCCTTTTAACACCGGATCAGAAGGAAATGGCGGAATGCATTGGGTTTGAAGCATACAGCAAGCTGGCCGCCTACTATGGCGGAAGCCGTGTTTATGTTGCAAAACTGGCATCATTGGAGCTTGCGGAACGTGACAGCCGGATCATCAGAGATTACAAAGCCGGGAAAACGTCAACGGCAGAACTTGCGGCAAGGTACGGCGTAAGCCCCAGGCGTATCCGGGAAATCATCAAAAAGCAGCAGTAAAACAAGGATGTGGAGGAACTACACAATGGGAAAAACACTGGAGGAATTATTAAATGAACTTAGTGAAGCGGATGCAGCCCTTTTGGGTGAAGACTGCCAGGCACTGATCCGAGCCATCGGGCTGGAAGGTTTCAAAAAGCTGATACAGGAATTTTCTGGAGTACAGCTGTATATCCCCAAACAGGAAAAAGTATGCCGCTATCTCAGGGATAAGAAGATCCGCCAGGAGTTTGACGGAAGCAATCACAAGACACTGGCGAAAAAGTATGGTGTCACAGAAGCCTGGTGCCGCAAGATCATTGCAAGCGAGTTTTAGAGCCATGAGCCTGTTTTTAATGATTCAGCAGTACGAAAACGAATTAGCCAGGATCCGGGGACAGATCAGAAGCATGGAACAAACCGGAGAAGCGGACACAGACCGGAGAAAGTACCGTCAGTTAAAGCAGATCCGTTCAGAACTACAGTCCAGTATCCGCCAAATGAAGCAGTATACAAAGAAAGGATGATGAGCATGGGATTTATTGATCAGATCATGGGAGCCATGGGCATGGAAGCAGCCCAGACAGTAACAGAGGAACCTACGAGCAACGCGGATCCGCAACGCACAGAGGAAACCAAGACAGATGAGATAAAAGAAAAAGCTGAAAAAATCCAGGGTTTGGATGATGGAACCGATCAGGGGGAAGGAGCTTCCAGCGAGGAAAAAACTTATTCCCGGGATGAGTTAAACGACATTCTGGACGAAAAGAGAAAAGAATGGGAAGAGGAACGCCTCGCCAATCTCTCGAAGGATGAACAGATCAGCCAGTTGAAAAAGGAACTTTTCAAGGCAAATATGAAAGACCAGATCAATAACCGCCTGACGGAGGAAGGCATCCCCGTAAAGGCTGCGGAGCTGATCCAGTATACAGATGAAGCCGGTACACTTAAAAGCCTGGAAACGGTCATTTCCACCATTAAGGAACTGGTATCCGATGGAATCACGGAAAGACTTCGTGGAAAGACCCCGGAAGGGCTTGGAAAATCAGCTTCTACCGGGTTCTGGGGAAAACCGGAAAATGATTTTGAAACTGCATTTGTCAAAGCAATGAAAAACTAACAGGGAGGTAAAACGATGGCAGTAAACTACGCAGAGAAATTCTCTCAGACAATCGACGAACAGTTAAGTAAGGATTCTCTTACAGATAAAGCGGTCAACAAAGATTATGATTTTGATGGAGTAAACAAGGTCAATGTCTATTCTGTTGAAACAGTGCCTTTAAATGATTATGATATCAATGCAAAAAGCAACCGATACGGAACCCCGGTGGAGCTTGGGAATGATGTGCAGACACTGGAACTGACACAGGACAAGTCTTTCACTTTCAGCATTGACCGTAAAAACGCAACAGACACCATGATGGCAATGAGCGCAGCCAAAGCACTGGCGCGGGAATTAAAAGGGGTGGTAACTCCTACGATCGACCGCTACAGGATCGCGAAATACACGGCCGAAGCGTTAGCAGCACATACCAAAGAGGAGACACTTACCACAGAAACAGCATACAGTGCATTTCTGGAAGGCTCCATGGTGCTGTTTGATGCTAAAGTGCCCACCGAAGGCCGTATCGCCTTTGTAACGTCCGCGTACTACAAAGCAATCAAGTTAGACAAGAATTTCGTATCCTCCGGGGATAAAGGCCAGGAAATTGCCGTTACTGGGGCTGTGGGAACTATTGATAAGACTACGATCATTGTAGCCCCGGCAGATTACTTTGTAAAAGGTACAAACTTTATAATCTGCCATCCAATGGCTATGACTTCCCCGGTAAAGCTTGCAGATTACAAGATCCACGAGAACCCACAGGGAATTAACGGCTGGCTTGTAGAGGGCAGAATTTACTATGATGCTTTTGTGCTGAATAATAAAAAAGCAGCTATTTACCTGTCAAAGCAGGCAGCAAAATAGCCGTTAAATATGGATTAAACACGATTTAAACCGCCTTTCAAATTCGTTTGAGGGCGGTTTAAATCTTTTAAAAAGTAAATCTTTTTTCGTGCCAAATGCAAAAAAATGTATAAAACTTTGCATAAAAAACAGGGCTCTGTAACGGTTCAGTTACGTTTTGCGCGAAGCTCAGTTACGTTTTGCGCGAAGCGCGACACTTCCCTTTCCGGGTTCCGGCTTTTTTTAATGAGGAGCGTCTGGCAATCTCCTCCTGTATTTTGTAATAGACTGTCTTCGGTATGATTGCCTCATGATGGTTCTTCACATAGTACTGCTTCTGCTGGCCCGAGTTCTTCACCCTCCGTTTGGTCAGGTAGTCTGCTGTGAACGTCTTTTGTAATAGCACATCCCCCATGATTTTTTCATTAGTCAATATATTGTAGATGGTACCCGTGCTCCATGTTTTCTTACCTGTGGTGGTCTCTATCCCTGCATCCTCCAGCCTGTGCTTGATTCGTTCCAGGCTGTCCCCGTCCAGAAACCACCGGGCCATGTTGCGGATAACAGCGGCTTCCTCCTCCACGATGCACATCTCTCCCGTTGGCGCCTTCCTGAACCCATAGCTTCTCTGTCCTGTGGATTCTCCCTTTTCAAATTTTCTCGCATACCCCCACTTGACGTTGGTGCTGATGGCCCGGCTCTCCTCCTGTGCCTGGCTGCTCAGGATGGTCAGTATCATTTCGGTTGAGTCATCCAGGGTGTTGAGGTTTTCTTTTTCAAAGTACACGGCCACGTTCTTTTCCCTGAGCTTCCTCACCCAGGAGATGCAGTCCACCGTATTCCTGGCAAACCGGCTGATGGATTTCGTAATGACCATGTCCACCTTCCCCTTCATACACTGGTTCATCAGCTGATTAAAGTCATCCCTGCGAAAGGTATTGGTCGCGCTGCGTCCATCATCCGCGAAGACACCGGCGAATATCCAGTTGGGATTCTGCATGATGTGCCTGGTATAATACTCAATCTGTATGTCGTAACTGGACTGCTGCTGTTCCAGCTCCGTGCTGACGCGGCAGTATGCCGCTACCCGCAGCTTCCTGATTTCCCGGACCGACTCATCCGCCGGGTTCCAGGTGGCCGGGATGACCTCCACGATTCGTTCCGCCCTTGGCATGTAATCCCTCCTTTCTGGCTAATTCCCTAGTCTGACTTTCCCGTTTCATCCGGACGGTTTCTTCCAGCCTACTCTGTACCTGTACAAACAGTTCTTGTGTCACCAGAGCAGGAAATTTCTTGTCCCCCAGATAAACAGGGTTGGTGAGGATATTTCGGATACAGCTGTGGCTCCATGCTGGCTTTCCTTTCTGGTTGGGTATGGACTGGCGTATTAGCTCATTTGCCAGTGCTGTCAGCGACATCCCTTCTGCGTAGGATTGGAATAGCATCTGGACGATTAGACCGTATTGCTCATGGATGATTGGCATTTCCTGTGCATCCAGCCAGTATCCGAAGGGGACACAGTAGCGTATGTTCTTCGATTTCTTATCTTTTGTTGTTTTAATTTCTGGGTATTGAAGTACTGTCGCATTGTTTATCAGCTGAAATCTCAAGCTTCTGTCCGGCTGTACCTCTACCCTCTTGATGATTTTAAATATGGACGAATCAATTTTTTCTGCCTTGATGGAACCATCCAATCCCCGAAGGTAATCCTCTATCTGACAGGTCAATTCTGTCATCTTTATCTCTCGGTATCTCCTGGCAGCAATCTGAAAATATAGCTGCTCCATCCTTTTATAGTCTTCATTGCATTTGTTCCAGTCCCCATTTAATTCAGATTCCATGCGCTGTCTTTCTTTGATGATTCCGGTCAGTATCTTTTTCGTTTCCTCATGGTACAGGGCCGGCTCTGTTTTCATCCGCACAAGTGCTTGTAAGAACAGTCCATCCAGTTGCTTCTCTGTCAGGATGGGCATCTTACATGGTTCCTTCGTGGCCGGGTCATAATGCCTGCATTTCCAATATCGAATATCCCTTTTGTCACCTCTAACGCTCTGTTTATAGATGGAATATACCCCGCCGCAGCTGCTGCATATCAAACGGCCTGTATACATGGATGTTCCCTGGATGGAGCCGGATGGATGACGCTGGTTCCATAAATCCCGGGAGCGTTTCAGGCACTTTTGTACCCGTTCAAACTGCTCTTCTTCAATCATCCTTGGGTACGGCTCCACTCCCAGATAGTCCTTGTTACGCAAGATTTTCCGAATAAGGACGGGTGTCCAGGACGGTTTTCCACGGGTGGTAGGTGCCTTCCTGTCTTTTAGCATCCCGACTATCTTTTTGATGGATTCTCCTCCGTCATATGCATCAAAGATAAGGTGTACAGCCTCACTCTGCCCCGAATCCATTCTCATGTCTCCGTCAACCAGACAGTACCCATAGGTGATATAGTTGTTCACATGGCATCCCTCCTGTCATAGGACCGGTTCATATAGGTTAAGTCCGCACCGCAGATGGAAGCCCAGCTCCCGTTCCTTTCCCACAGAGACTTCCCGGACCAGGAGGATAAACTGGTCACCATCGAACGCCTGCATCTTCCCATCATATCCCTGGAGCTGATGCAGGGTGGCCTGTAATCCTGTGATGGTATCCTGGTGGATACCTCTACTGTGCAGCTGTTTCTCTTCTGACCTGCATCTGCTTAGCTCTCGTTCAATCTTCCGGCTCTCCTCAAAATAAAGAGCAGAGTCGATACACTCATTTGCTTTTAACTGCCTGAGTATATGTCTCTGCTCTTTTAGTTCCAGTTTCTTTTGATTTAAGGTACCCAATGCCTCATGGAGACCATTGGCCTCCTGTATCCTCTTTACCCCTTGTATGATTGGACCAAACAACTCATCCGCATGTCCTACGAGAGTATTAAAGGCATTCACAAACGTGTTTTTTATATCCACTTCCCATATCTCATTGGTATAGCACTGGCATTCCTCTGACCGGTGGCCCGGACATCTCCACTTGATGGACACTCCCTTTCGTCTCTGCTCCTTCTTACGGATGAACGTTCTCCCACATTCCCCGCATACCACCTTTCCGCTTAGGATATAAGTTTCTCCACTCCCACGCGGGTTCATCCTGGCCTGTCTGCCAAGACGGTGCTCCTTTATCTGTTGTAACCGCATCTGCTCATCCCTGCTCAGGATACCCTCATGGTCATCCCTTATAAAATACTGTGGCTTCTTCCCACGGTTTTTCTCTGTCCGGTACGGCACCGTCCCAGTCGAATAGGTTTTCTGGTGAAGGCAGTCACCCACTGTTTTCTCGTTAAACAAAATCCGCAGGACCGCCTCGGAGGACCAGAGCCCACCATACGGCGCCGCTACTTGGTTCTGATTCAGGCATTCGGCTATCCTCACCCCACTCATTCCGTTCATGTACATACTGGCCATCCTGCGGACCCATGCTGCCTCATCCTTCTTGACAGCCAGCTCCTTCTCTTCATCCTTATCGTAACCATACGGCCGCCTGCTTATCACGAATGTACCATGTTTGAACCGGTTCACCGCTGACCAATGGACGTTTTGGGATATGTTCTCTGACTCCTGCTGTGCAACCGCACCGTATATAGTCAGTATCCCTTCACTCTCCTCCGTCATGGTATTCAGGCGTTCCTTCTCAAAATACACACTTACCCCTATTTCCTTCAGATGGCGGACCGTGGATAAGGTGTCCACCGTATTCCTGGCAAACCGGGTGATTGATTTGGTCAGTATGAGGTCTATCCATCCTTTTTCGCATTCCTCCAGCATCCGTTGGAAGTCCTCCCTCCCCCATCGGCTGGTTCCGCTTATGCCCTCGTCCGCATATATCCCGCAGAATTCCCAGGCCGGATTTTTCTGGATAAGCCCCTTGTAATACTCCATCTGTGCGTCATAGGAATGATACTGGCCATCGTCATCCGTGCTCACACGGCAATATGCACACACCCGTATGCTCCGTATCTGGTATCCTGTACGCTCTGGTATGGTCTTTGGGATGCATAATACTTCTGCCACTTGTTATACCTCCTTTCCTCCGTTTTCAACAAGACACATTACCACACTTCCTGCACCATATCAAGTATCAGTTCTCCAAATCTTCACATTTTTATACAACATGTTGGGAACATATCCTCTGGTACTTCCGAAGGACCATGTCGTATATGACGGGGGCAATCAGCCTTTGGCGTAGCAGCTCATCCAGTATCTTTTGTACTTCTCTGAATCGCAGGTATTGAAGCAGCTCCATTGTTTCCATAGTTCCTCCAGGAATACTCTATTTCCACCTCACGGATTTCTTCATGTGTATCGCTCCTGAAGCTGTTATGGGAATGCCCATCTGTAACACCTTCATCCATTCTGGCCTCGTTCCATTCCACATCCATGCAGTCATCCCGGAAGAACGGCTGCATGATCTGGCATCGAACCCACCTTCTCTCTGTTTCTAGTTTGTGCTTCTATTTGACACTACTCCCCGAAGCGTGTCCAGAAGGATACCTGGACAGGGCAGCCAGTCCGCCTGCCTGCAGCGTACAGGCATCATAGGAATTCCACCTCCTCCGGGTTCTCCGGAGGCCGCCCTCATTGCGTGGTCCCCGGCCAAGGGGGCTGTGACTGGACGGAAGTATCATTGTCAGCTGTCCGGAGCCATGGCGATTCAACCCTGCTTATGATTGATTGAGAGTCAGGTGTGTACCGCTCTTGCCTTAAGATGTATTGCACATCCATGGACAGGACCATGTCCTGCAGGCAGTCTTCGCGCACCCCTCATGTCGCTTTCGTTCCTCACGACCGGACAGCCAATGTAACGGATTGGCTGGATATGAAGTTGTCATTGTACGGCGGACGGCATACTCCCGTCCTTTTATTCAGGCCTGTATGAATCATTTTTTCTTTTGTGGATTATCATATATCCAGTCTCCCACTTAAGAGATGGACCGGTTATACCCCATTCTCTCCTTCCATTTCGGGTTTTCAAAAAATACCCCTCTACTATTTAAAAGCCGAAAAATAGGCCTCCTGATAACCAACTACTTACAAAAACTTGATTAACTTACCATAAATTCTTTTGCAGTCTTTCCCTTTAAAATGCCTGCCAAAAAATATCCCCCTACTTTTAGAGGTAAAAAAAGGGCCTCCTGATAACCAAACTTTTTCTTAAATATATATAAACTTCTCTGAAACGCAGGTATTGAAGCTGCTCTTTTCTTCCTTCATGCAAATCCTTCAGATAACTTCGTTGGGTCAACCTCCCCTGTATTCATACATTCCCCTCTCATGAATAGGCAATTTCAATGGGGATGGACTTATGTTTTTCTTTACAATTGCATGGACGAGCCAGTTCCTCATCCCTGTACCATTCCCTTCTAAAAAAACATCCCTCTACTACTAGTGGTAAAAAATAGGCCTTCTGATAACCAGATTTCTTCTTACGATT